>Ga0099825_1005291_pt1 | contig 16588 bp, 4 predicted proteins | sample SiratroredBW_FD_76838 | JGI IMG/M metagenome (GOLD analysis project Ga0099825, IMG submission 76838) | Root nodule microbial communities of legume samples collected from California, USA - Siratro red BW | ecosystem: Host-associated > Plants > Roots > Nodule | place: USA: California | collected...
AAATTATTTTATTTTATATTTTATAATAAATTTAAATTTGACATAATAAATTATATTAAAATAAATTATAATAATTTTGTGATTGTATTTTTATATTAAAATTGATATTGTAAGAAAAAATTATAATAAATTATAAAACTGTTATTTGAATTAAAATTTATATTTTTAGTTTGTTAAAAAAAATATCTAAATAATTAATGGCAAAAATCAAATAAAATTTTGATAAAGATAAAATTTTATTTTTGATAAAGATAAATTTTGATTTTTGATAAAGATAGAATTTGATTTTTGATAGAGATAAAATTTGATATTTTATTAAAGATATCATTTGATTTTTTATAAAGGTAAAAGTTGATTTTTGATAAATATGTAATTGACTTTTTGATAAAGATAAAATTTATATTTTATTTCACACAAAATATTTGTGTACTATTAATTAAACTATTTAGTAAATATATGATTGTCATTTATTTTCCTCTTTATGTTTAACGTGTATTGTATTATTTTAATAATTAACAATTTTTAAGTAATAAACATAACATTTAAAAGCAAATCACAAATAAGTTAAATTATATTTAAAATTTTTAAACCATTTAATTAATATTTATTTATAAAAATACTTCAACAATTTTATTTTATTTTTCCTATAATTATTTAGATATATTTTTAACAAATGAAAAATATAAATTTTAATTCAAATAACAATTTTATAATTTATTATAATTTTTTCTTCTAATATAAATTTTAATACAAAAATACAACCAGTAAATCATTATAATAAAATACAATCACAAAATCACAAAATCATAAAAAGATAAAAAAATAAAATAAAAATAATAATCATAATTAATGTACTGACTATAAAAAATAAAAAGAAAAAATTAAAAAAATGTTATTTTACCATAAAAAGTGTTATTTCAGTGTAAAAAAATAAAAAAAGTTTTATTTATGGAATTAAAAAAAAAGAGTGTTATTAATAAAAATAAAAAATATTATTGAGAAAAATAAAAAATAAAAAGATAATAATGAGATAAAAAAAAAAGTCTTCGTTATACTGTCCTTCCGTAATATTAAACATATAAAAGAACACAACACATCTTTCACGCCTACAAAACACAAATATGGACAAACACGGGTGAAGTGTTATAGCAAGTTGAGTTTATAAAATACTCCTTTGAAAACTCATATATCAGTCTAAGAAAGAAAAAATGATACAGATTCTTCACAAATGCTCAATTAAATAAAAGTTAGAAAGTTGATAACAGATAAAGGCTTGGAAAATAAAAAGTATTTGTGAGTGTTGTACAAAACCAGTTTGATGTGTATGATCTTTGTATTCTCCTTATCTTCATGTACAACTGGGCTTTGACAGAGATGTATTTGGATTCTTCATTTGCGTTGGAATATTTCATCAATATATTTTAATTTATCGAAAAAATGAAACAGCATATTTTGTATCTAAAACATAACATTTTCACCAATATATATGTATATATATCCGCATGTAAAATATAAGAACCTAAACCAGCAGCATTCAACTACATGTATTCTTAGGACATAATTTTTTTCTGAGACACTACTCCTCAAAACCCTAAACATGAAAGCAACAACCGAAACAATAATGTTAACCACCATGCCAGTACTTACAACAAACCAAAACAACTACCATATTTGTTTTATTGAAATAGCCCAACATTCTAGGTCTCTTACATAGATAATTGTCGATCTTCGTCATTCTTCAGCCAAGGGCATCTGGTTCAAGTCAAATCCAAAAACATTTCCCTCAGCATTCAAGTCAAATCCAAAATTCTTTCCATTCTCAGAACCCTTTTCCGTAACAGGCTCAGTAGGTGGTTCATTCAGATCAAACATCACCACTTGAATAGGCGGCGTCGCTGACCCTTTCTCCCCATGTTTAAGCTCACCACTACTCTTGTTTTCACCACCAACACCTGCCATTTAAGAACCACGTAGACACACATCCAAATCATAAATGCATGCATGCAAACAAACATCGTTGGAATCTCAAAAAAACTTATTTTATTTTACTTTTCTTACTCTGTGAGGTGTTACCCTTGTTAGATGGGGATTCAAACACAGGAGGTTTGAAGAAACCACGATAATCACGATCAGGGTGTGCCCTCATGTGGCCAAACGCACCCTTCCATGTTGTAAATTCTTTGCGGCAAAGAGGGCAAGTAGGTTTTCCAGTGGGAGGGTCCCTCACTATAGAAGTTTTTCTCTTTTTCCCCACCACTCCCTCCCTCACAACACCACTCTCCACCACCTCCACCATACCACCCCCACCCCCCACCGCCACAGCCCCACCACCAACCTCTCCACCATTACCGTTCTCACCACCACTCCGGCCACGGATTCCGTTGTTATTACGGTCACCACTTCCACCACCAACACCATTCTTGCCTCTTCTGTAATTACTATTTCCACCCCCAACGCCATTTTCACCACCATCATCACTACTCTCACCACGGAGTTCATCCAACACTTGCCATGGCGTTTTCATGGTGCTGTCACCCTGGCGATTGTTGTTGATTGGATTGATAATTAGAGCGAGAGTTTCACCAGAGGGTGCAGATAGAGACTTGTTGGAGAATGGACTCTGCTTTTCCATCTTTGCGTGGTGAAAACTGAAAACCTGAGAATGATGAACATTAGAAAAAGTTTGAATTTATGTTGGTTCATATACCATGTTTAGAATTAAAGCAAATGGCTAGGGTTTGGATTGAAGGGTAATTGAGAAACCTAGAGTGGTTTTGTTGCACCCATTTGTGAAACGATGCAACTTTTCGAAACAATGACTCTTGAGGAACAAAGGTGCTACGGCGAATGTATGTGTCTGTACATCGATCTCAGTTGGCCTGAAAAAACATTAAATGAAATAATCAATGGAAATAATTTTAAAGAGTCACTTAATTAATCACCAAAATGTACTATATTAGTTCAAATCAGTATATTGACACGCAGAAAGCATATTCATGGTGCCTGAACTTTTTACAAATTTAAGATACTTTTCTATTTGGAAATTTCAGCAATGAGTTTCCCAAATAAGAAAACTGAGTTTAGAATTAATTATTAAACTGTTGAAAAATTTTGAATAAATAATTAGATATTAAGTTCTGTATATATACATAAATACATGCACATAATAATAAAAATGAAATCTATTGCTAATGAGATTTAGATTTAGCAAAAGGGAATAATCCTACATTACAGTGAACAACAAATATTAGATAGTTATTAGTGAAAATGTGTATGTTTAGTGAAACGGTATATTGAACAAGATTATATTTGAAAAAGAATATCTGCAGAAAAAAAATGAAAATTGGCTAATATGTTTGTGACAAGATGCAGACTTGAGTCCTCATCCATGTGAGACGAGACAAATACAAATTTTTGTAAATATTACTTCAGTTCAACTGATTTGGACTTGGGTTCTTGGAAATTTTCACTTAACAATATTGATTTTATATAAAATTAATTACAATTGAATATTAGGTAAATAATAAATGTAGTTCTTCTTACTGTTCTCGTACTTTCCTTTCATTTTGTTTTTAAAGTTGGAAATATATTAAAAGAATGTAAGAGGCACTCTGAACCAAGATCCATATTAAATCCAAGAGCTGAATAAAACATACGTGTTAATTGATTTTATCAATATGAGACTTTAAATTAAATCAATTAATTTGATTTTTAGATTTTTAATTGTATTAAATTTCACTCGAACTAAAATAATCAAACAAAAATAATTGGTTTCCATATTGAATTTGTGATTTGCAGTTAATTATACGAAAATATGTTGTTTGCCCCTTTTCATAACAAGATTATGTCAAATTATTTTGATTATTTTTTTTTTACAAAAAAAATTGCACATTTGCATGACAGTTAACCCAATTCACTGGAATCGAAGTTTGGTTTATTTTTTTTTTCGAATTTTGTAAGAACTACAAAACAATCCAAATCATTGAAAATTTTGTTTTTCTCAAAATTCAATCTGAACCCATCAACACCCTAATCAAAATCAAAGGAATCGGATCTGAAAATAATAACATTCCTCGACCATTCTTAACTTGATGCATTTTATATGTATCATAGGAAATTGAAAATTATCTAAAACTATAAAATACTTTTCCCCATTATTTCATATAAATAATTGTCAATCTTCATCCAAATCCGAGTACGCACGACAGTTTAACGAATTAAATTTCTGTGTTATTAAGTGATAAAAATTAACATAAAATAAGATATTGAATACAGTTACATATATCTATTTTTTTTATCAGTTTCATATGTGTTAAAAAAACAGTAAGAAATGATGAGCACCACAGGAACAACCCACACAATTATTGAATAAAAGGAAAATTGAAAGATATACATAACCCCACACTTGAAGAATTTAATTTTCCAGTGTCAAAATTTAATGCTTTCAGAAATTGAATTTCGAAAAATTTGTCACTTTTGATACGAAAAAATGTTTTGAAAATTGAGTTCCAAAACATAGTTTTCAGTGTATATATAATTCCGAAATTGTATCCTCAAATTTGTAACATAACTTATAATCTAGCTTCTAGTAATTAATCTGTGAAATTGAGGAAAAAAAGATTGAAACTAACCGACCAATAGGGGTGTGAGGTGGGGCTGCAAAACCAGGGCTGCAGAGAGGGAGAGACCAGAAAAGGGGAAAGCTTGGTGCCAAAGGTGGTGAGTGGAGAGGGTGGAAGAAGAGTGAAGAAGAGGGGTGGGAGAAAGGTGAGGGATACAAAGTGAAGGGTACCCTTTAAATAACACTGAAAAAAAAAAACAGGGTGTGGTGAGTGAAAACTGGTGCTAATAGAATTGTCCTTAAATGAAATCTAAAATATCTTTTAAATTAAACAATTTGGGTTATTTAAATAAATATCAACAGTGTTTTTATGAACATTATTATGATATTTCAGTTTATTAAAATGTGAAAAAAAAACATATATATGATAAAGGAACATTTTATACCTTTATTTCATATATATACCTCTTACATATAGCCATTTATATAATTGTTTGTATATATTTTTATATACGTATAAAAGAGTTGGACCACATCAAGTGTTTCATATATTGTATAAATTTTTTATTATTGATAAAAGAATAATCATATTTATTGTCTTCCATTAATGTGTATTAAATGTGTTGATTGACATAAAGACTCAAATCAACAAATCAGTTAAAAGATTATATATTATTTTCATTTTCTCTTTTAAATGTTTAAGAATAATTTGTATAAAGAGTCAAACCTTTACATTTACTTACGACTAAAGCTATGTTCTATTTCAAAGTCTAACTATAGATTTTAAAATGAATTACGGTAAAGGTTGGATTATATATTTTTTAAAGTTATATTATATAAAAATGTTAGAGTCTCTTATAAAATCTACTTTTCCTACTTTCACCTGTCTTATGTTTTTAATTGTAACGATTTTAATTTTTATAGATTAAAAGTTTGCATAAAAATCCATTGTCTTAAGAGCCAGTTAGAAGAAGTAACCTATATAAAAGTTTTAATATAAAATATTTAGCCCTTTAATTAGTTTAATTAGGCTGACAGAAGAAGTAAGAGTTTCAATTAAGTTAAGTCAAACCTTAAAAATAAGTAACGCCAAACTCAAACTTCAAAATTTTAAAATAAATAAGGTCTGTCTAAGTAAAGTTTTATTCGAAGTGAATTTGTTTCCTTAGCATTTCTGTAAGAAAATCAATAAGTAAATAAAAAATTTCATAAATTAAAATTAATTTATACATAAGTTAATTTGTAAATATATATATATATATATATATATATATATATTTTAAAAATTTATTTTTAACTTATACATAAATTTATTTTAATTTATAAAGAAATCATACAATTTTTATTATTTTTTTCTCTTAAAATGTTTAGGGAAAAAGTATGCCAAAAAATATATCCTTTAACTTATTTTTATTAATTAACATTTGGGATATTTTCCACTGTATTTTACTACACAACATGCACCCTTGACTTTATATTTTAAAATGAAATTATAATAAAGACATGAGATGAAATTCCTTTAACTCTCTTTTAATGAGCATTAGTTATTTAACATTTAAATAATTAAAATAAATAAATAAATAAATAAGAAAAATTTAATAATTAAATTAATGTTTAAATTAAAATATTAAAATCAATAAAAATTTCAAATGGGAAGTAATTATTTTATAATTATTCTATATATATATATTTAAGGTATTATTCTAAATATTTACCAAATTTATTTTTCTCCCTTGCAACATTCATCCTTATCAAGCTAACTCAGAAGAGTCCAAAAAAATGAGGTGGACCACAATTAGGACCCGGCAAAATTCATCCTAATTCATGCACAATTTTCGTGGCTAATAAATATATGTTTTCCTAAATAATCTTACAATAATTAGGAACAATTTTGAAAAAAAAAAAACATAACTCCAAATTAATATTTTTCACATAAATTAATAACAATAATGAATGTATCATCTATTGAAACAATTTTCATAGAAATAATATCATTAGCTCAATAAATGTATTACTTTAAGATATTTCTGCTCCTTTATTTTAATTTTCAATTCAAGCCATTTAAAATTAATTGGGTTAGGATAAATTTGGTTTTTATTTAACAACTCAACCTTATCATGACTAAATTTATTTGGGTTATGTGAAATGAAAATATAAATTTGATTTGATGATAAAAGTTAATGAAGAAAATAAGAAACGGGTTTGCTTTAAATTCTCATACAAGCAAAAATTAATATAATATAAATGATACAATTAATATTTATCCATTAAAAATTTATCAAATTAATTAATTTAAAAATTATAATCTCTTATTCAATAGAGGATTCAAAATCAATATTTTTAATGCTTTTTAATTCTTACCCGTTACAAACAACACACACATTAACAATATATAATTCTCAAAATATTGAAAAATTAAAAGAATAGCAATATTTTATAACTTAGTCAATGAAACCATGAAACAAAAGGTTTTAGATACGACATTAAGCTAAACTTATTATTTAGATGTAAGTGTATGTAGTGCAAAATATTTACTCGTAGAATAATATTTACCTGATAAAACAAAATTTCTTTTGATAATAAGATTATTAAATATTTATATTTTTATGAGATATTTATTATGTAATTAATTTTTATTAAGTTTATTGAATTTGAAACTGAAAAATATTATTCAACTTAATTTTAATTATATTTACACTAACATCTCCCATTTAATCCAGCTATATTGGTCAATATATATGACAATTTCATATTTCAATGAATGTTCTGATGAAGATGATTTGTAAAGAAAAATGTTTACCTTTGTGTGGGAAAGTCCAATGGATGATAATTAGGTATTCTCCTAGCATATGAGTCCCTAAAAGAAGAAGGCCAGAAATGATATGGCTTCTACATCTCTCTACTATATTTTGATTATGAAGAACTCTTACTTATTTGTTGTATAACTGATGAGAACTCTCACTTATTTGTTGTATAACTGATATAATTGAATAAAATCCAAAATGCAACTAAACTCTGGGGTCAGTGTTTGGTCAAATTTGTCATGAGAGATAGATTAACCTCTATATTATATATATATATATATATATATATATATATATATATATATATATATATATATATATATATATATATATTTTAAGGACTACAATATATAAGAAGCAGAATTAATACAGTCAACCGCATTTATAGAAAAATATTAAAATTATATTTTAAGAGATAAATTTTAAATTTAATTTAATTTTATAAAACTAATTTAAAAAATGAGATTTGCATTATTAAAACATCTTATTATCTCTAGTTAGTTAATGTGAAATTTTAATATTATAAGTTTTTGAAACAACGTGGTACAATATTTTGAAATCTCTTAAATGACCTGTCAGAATAGATACTAAAGAATAAATAAATAAAGAAGTTTGATTACTTTAATTTTAATTTTTTTCTTTTATTATTTTAACTTTTAATAAAAGGGATAAACCTCTTTATTATTCTTTTGTTGGTTTGTCTTAGTTTTATTGTCATACTCTTTTATATTATCTATATAAATTAATTTGATAATTTGTTTTATCTTTTTTATAAGTTTAATCTATCTTTTCATGATTGTTTTTTAAATAAATTTAATGTAAAACTATTAATATTTTCTTATTATTAAGATCTTGAAAGAACCAAATCAAGTCTATTTATTTATGTATGTATATTAATTATGAATATTGTTGTATTACCAGTGAAACATTAACTAGTATTAAAAATTGAACGTTAGATTTTAAAAATGAATCACTAGTGTTGATATCTTCCATTATATCTCTTAATATTTTTCCAACCAAAGATATATTAAATTGTAAACTGTTTTTCTAATAATAAAGTTTATTCCTAAAAAGTCCTTGTTCTATATTGTCTTCAAGATGAGATATTAATTTTTAGTATGTTTGATTTTTTTTTTCAAGTTATGTAATTTTTTAAAAGTTAAATTAATTTATGCATAAGTAAAAAATATTACTTTTATATAAGTTACTATGATCTTTTTGTACATATTAATGTATATGCTCGTTAATTTAATTTTGAAAAAAAATATTTTTTTTCTCATAAGTTCGAAAAGTTTATCTAACACGCTCTACCTTTTTTATACATCCTCTGAACATTTTCTAAAGAAAATATTTTTAATATATATCAAATTATTTTAAACATAACAGTTCTTTTCATTTTTCTTTATCAACCGTAAAAATTATTTACCACCAAGAATATGTATGAGCGAAAATAGTTAGCTTGCTGGAGATGACGCAGAAGAATTTGCTTGGGAAATTACAGTGAAATACCAAAATCATTAGATATATCAAAATTTTTTCTCATTTTTTAGATTCAATTATTTCCTTTCTCCATTCGTGACCTCCATTTCTATTTTTGTAAGAATGTTATCTTGAAATTTTTTATATCTTTAACTTTAAATCTATTCTTTTTTTGTTTTGCATATCTTTTTTTCTATTTCACCCACTATATATTTCTTTCTTTGTTCTCGTATTTCCATAAGAGTTTTTTTTTTGCATTTTCCTAATTTCACTTCTTACCTTATTTAGTATCTTGAAAAAAAAAATATAATAGAGGAGTAAAGAGTCATAAATAATTTAAGGAAACATAGTCTTTCAACATATATATAACCGTCTATTTTTCTATTTTGAAAAGTTTCCTCGTGACTGATTGCAAAAAATTATATTTTTTTAAGTTTTCGCTTTCATACTTAAGTAAAGGACATGGACATAAGTAAAGGATATGGACATTGTGTTGCAATTAAGTATTAAAGAATGTCTTTAATTCTTGTGTATGTATACTCACTCCTATTTTATTTTTGCAAAATTGACCTTAAGTTAGATACCAGTTCAAAGCAACTAAAAATATTTTTTATAACAATAAAGCTATGTGTTTTGGCTTCAGTCACGATGAGAATGTCATATGATAATTATAAATTATTTATCAACACCTTCTTACTACTTATTTATTGTAATTCTTCTAGTACATTCTTTGTTATTGTTTTATCTTATAATTTGTGTTAGTCCTTCACCAACAATTAGGAAAATAAATGATGCTAGATGTTTTCCTTACCTTAATTCTTTATTGGATTTGAACTCCTTTAAGCTTCCATTAATCAAACTCTAAATATACATTCTTTCTATAGATATAACATTAATCAAACATAAACCTAATATATATGGCTTAAATTTTCAATTATGTTTGTACTATAATTAGGGTTTTGAAAGTGGGGAAGAAAATTAGTTTATGTTGTTTTTGGAAATAGCATAAATAATTAGGATCTATAAACTCAGTTATTTTAATGGTAATGGTAAAGGTGTGAGGAATTTGAAACAAAGGATTCAAATTTTGGTTACCTAAAAAGGCTTCCGTCCTATTCAATTCGTGTGATTACTCTTTGTATTCAAAATAATAATACAATTTCTTTTATCTTTCTTAACAAAATAAAAAAAAAAAAGTTAACATGTGATTTTTATTATAACTATTAAGAAATTAAATACTATTAGATATATTAAAATAAGAGCTCTTTAACCCTCCCCACTCCCTCTCCCCCCACCCTCAATTATATAAAGAAAAGATTTTTAAAAAAGAAAAATAATGTCAAGCTTTGAAATTAACCTATTAAAATACGCAAAATCTCTGATCTACTAAATACATTCAGTGCAGTTCTTAAATATCATTTTTTTTCATAGCAAGAGAATAATTAAATAAATAGGCATGCGTCCTACTATCCATATACACAAAACCAGAACAGAAAAAAGAAAAATATGACTTCACCAAAATACATCATCCCATACTCACAAAAAGCGCAGTCTCATTTCTGCATAAGTAGCAAAATCAGCCCAGCACTTAGAAATTGTATATCCTTAATTTACTAAGATCCCTAATCTATATATATATATAGATTATAGAGTACTTCTTATATTCCTTTTACTATATTTTGCTTATTGAAAAAAACTGTAAAAGTATCACCTGTTTTCGTTACATGCTTAGAATGTTTTCAGATTTTTTCCCCCTCTCTAGTCTTACAACAGAATAATATGATGTCAGTGAACCTAAGGATTGGGTTGGGCGTGAATTTTTAAATATCGCACACATATCTAATTAAATAGATTTCTTACTGATAAAAAAATTAATTAAATATATGATTTAAAATTCAATGTATTTTATCGAATAAATTTAGATTGAATTTTAAGATTACTTTATATGTGGTTTTAAATCTAGTTTTTTTATTATATTGATTTTAAATTATAATCTAAAATTAGTTTTAAACTCTCAATAAAAATATCTGGTGGTTTGTCTCATTAACTAAGTTGATGCTTCGAATAAAATTGAGTGGATAACATTTGGTCACAAGATTAAAAATAAAATGTTTAATAAGACAAAACCAACCAAAAAAAGTTCTGAACTAAATCTATCTTATGATAAATACTGATTTTGTATTAGTTAAAATCATATGTTCAATAAATAAGATTAATTTAAAATCCAAAAAATAAATTTTGCTATGAAATTAAGTCATGTAAATGCTCTTAAAATGATTTAGTTCAGTATGATTATAGAGTGAAAATCAATATTTGGATTTTTTTTTTGGGCACCGTAATTATAATTTAGGTCCGATATATGGATATACTCATTCCCACACAATAAATTATTAAATTATCCAAGAATTAATCATGGACCATTTACATAAAAATCTCTTTAACCCGATAATTGATCATACCCTCTTTTTATTTAAAAAAACAGCAGTTACTTAGATTTAGAGCATGCGCACATAAGTATTTTTCTTATTTAGTTGACTGAAATATATCTAATGTACAAGAATTTATTATTTGAGAGCAATATATAACCCATTTATATAAGACTCGAGTTTGTACATAATGTAAAATTGTACAATCTTATCATTGATTCAATGAAAATATCTCTAGATTATATTTATAGATAGATATAGAACAGAAGTTGACATTTACAATATGTCTCTTTGCCAAATTTATAATTTAGAAAAACTGTATTTTCTTTCCATTATCATATGTCTAACTATACCACCAAACAATTAATCCTAATTAAAAAAAAAAAAACTATCAAACAATATAAATGACTTTTACTCAGCTGTATATGTAACTCTCATCCCGTGATAGAATCACTCTAGCCAGTAATTGTACTCTATTAAAGGGTTGAGAAGAAACATGTGAAGTTAGAGAAATATGAGAATATTAATTAAAGTGATGAAATTCAGAAAGGATTTTTTTTTATAAATAACAAATAAAATAAAATAAATAGAGAGGAATCATATAATCCTTATACAAAACTGTTTAAAATTTCGAAAAGGTTATAGGTTAAAATATTTTATTCGTAATATGAGAGACAAGGTTGATTGGAGACAAAATTAAACTCTATTTGAACCATGAAATATTGAACTAAACATCTGGGTTATGTTCATATTGTTGTTTTGATGTTCGAACTGTTCTATGGATTGAAACAACTCATGTATTTCATATATAATATATTGTTGATGAAAGAATGGCAAATTTACTCTATTTTCATCATTTTAATTGTTTTTTAAAATAACTTCTAAAAATAATTATAATTGCGCTTGACAAAAACATTCTCAACATCTCAAGAAAGCATGAATATATATGTATTAATCAAATCCCCAAAAACAAACTATTGATTTTTGGTAATAAACTAGTAAAAATAGTTCAAAAAAAAAAATACTAATTATTGCTTACAAAAGAAGAAAAAAAAAAAAAAACACAAACCCAAGGGTTCATCATGCTTTCTTTGGAAAACAAAACCACTTTTGAAAATAAACTAATTTTTTTTAACTAAAAAAACAAAACCACCTAGAATTATTGTTTCTCACTCTATATGTCTCACTCTAAAGTATGAAACAAGTTCTAAATACTAAAATACAAAATACTCAATAAGGTTGATTTCTCAGGTCTGCTTCTAATCCTCCTCCATGGAAGGAAGCTCATTCAGGTCAAGATCAAAATCCAGTGGATCACGCAACAAGCCTACTTTCTTCACAGCAGGAGATGTCTCCACTTCAATTTCACCTGTGGTTGCTTCATGTTTTTCTGTGCAAATCTGAACACCAACTTTCTCAACAGCATCAACCTCCACTTCTTTATCTTTCTTCTTCTCCGGATCCACAGCCACAACTTCAACAACTTTCTCAGCAGCATCAACCTCCACTTCTTCGTTCTTCTTCTCTGCAGCCACATCACAGGGCTCAACTTCCATTTTGTCAGCAGCATCAGCATCAGCCTCAACCTCCACTTCATTCTTGTCTGCAGCATGAGTCTCAGCAGGCACAGCAGAAGCCTTGGACTCCACTTCGTTATCAGAAAAAGGGTCGCACTCTTTGTTCAATTCGCAATTAAGCTCCTCTTCAATTTCACCAATGGCGGAAGCAGACTGCACTTCTTTGTTCTCAGAAGCAGGAAGCGCCCCTTCTGTGTTCTCAACAACAGCAGAAGGCCCTACTTCGACGCTTTCTGCAACATTGGGCACAACTTCTTTGCTTTCTGCAGAATCAACCTCCTCTTCTGTTTCTTTTTCAACGTCACTGCTAGAGTGCACTGTTCCCTCGTTTGTCTCCATACTCGAAACCCCTCCATGAGTTATGCCCTTGTCTTCTTCAGCCTTCGCATCAGGATTCTCCTTTGCACTATCACCAGTCTCCACTTTTTCCTTTTCCCGATCACTGTTTGCGTCAACCACTCCCTTCTGGTTTAGGTCAAACTCCGAAACTGCTCCTTCAAGCATGCCCTCCTTGCCTTCAGCCTTCACTTCAATGTTGTCCTCAGCAACAGTTTCCATTTTTTCTTTGAACACATCATCGTAAAGATAGGCATCCATTTCTTCTGGCCCTTGGTTCAGGTCTACCAAAATCCCTTTCTGAGGCATGTTCTTGTCACCTTCCACTTTCTCTTTCTCTCCACCTTCTCAAAACAGTACAACACAGAATAATCCATGTAAAATACCCATCCAATATTTTCTTAATGAACAAATTAAATTAACACCAAAAACTCACCAAATTAAATTATCTCTCTATATCTAGCACGGACGCCACACATTGAATAACGAAATCTATAAAATTTAACAAAATTCAATTCAAAACGGTGTGCTTCGGAATGCATTGCCAGCATTTCTCACCACCACTTAGATCCGATTCATTGAATAATAACAAGTGAGATCTCCAAAATTTAATAGCCTCTAACAAAATTCAGCAAAAGATTAACAAGCATTCGAAACGGTTCACTATTATTAGCATTTATCAGAAAACCAACTATCACAAAATGGTATTGGATCAAGAAATTCATATATGAAACACATATAGAGTGGTTTTTGTTTATACCTTGAGGCACCATTTCAGCGTGGTGTTGAACAGTTGGGCATGGAACAGGATCAGGAGAGTTGATACAACGAGGATCGATCTGTAATGAAGCCTTTCTCTTGTGACCAGCCAAGGACTTCGGATCCAGTGAATCCACTTCAGTGACGTCATCAGCGCCACCCTTAAGCTCCATTGTTTTTGAGGAACAAGCAATTCCCTTTTCTCCGTCTCCGTGAGTCCCTTCTTTACCTTGAATTGGAGTAGCAGCAGCGGTCATGGTGGTGGTGACCTCCATCTCCGTTGACTCGGAGTTCTGCATGGTTAACGAACTGAAAACGAGAACAACGTCAAACTGCGAAAACACGGAGAAAACAAACACACAATAATAATAGCTTAATGTTTTTGGTAGGGTTAAGGTTCTTATATATATAGGCTACGTAAGTTGACACAAAACGGCGAACATTGTATGAACAAAAACGGCGCCGTATTCCACTAGATATTTTTTTATAAGTATTTATTCTATTTTATCATTTTTTTAAATATCCTCTTTAAATTTACTTAAAAGGAATCTCTCTATGTTGCTTCAGATCTGAAGTGGATTGTGAAATTTACCTCAAGGAGAAACTAAGACCGTGTTTGGTTGTTCAAATTTCAACCCACCAAATTTTTCTAAACGCACTTCAACCTTTTAAGCAAACGTACTTTAAAGTGTCTTTTTTTCTTCCTTTAACGCATTTATTTTATTTTATTTTTTTGTTATTTGTATATGCTCATTGCCAGCTAAGAAAGTAAACATGGTGCCAACACAATAATGTATATATTAATTCATATAATATTTTTATTTTATTCCTACCTTTTTTTTTCCTCCATCATTTATTACATTTTTAACTTATCTCTCTTTCCTTTTTCTCACTCTGTAGAACTAGCATTTCTCATAAAATATATTTATGATGTCTTTAATGATACAATTAAAGATAGTAATTTCAAATATTGACGAAGTTAATGTTTATGTCTTTTTCTGGTGTTGTAATGACAATTGCTCAAAGTCAAATGTCTTTTTTGTGAAATTCAAATTTCAAAGACGTGCTCAGATGTCTGTCTAAAAAGTGTTGAAGTATTTTTCATATTTAACATATGTATGATAAATTAAATTATAAATGCTACTTCCACTCGCCCTTGTTAAGCGGAATTTTAGTCTTTTATAATAAATTTCAGACTGATTTATGTTCTCAATTTTCAATAAAGTATATTTTTTCTATTTAATTTATTCTTAAATTAATCAGTATTTTTTCTCAATAAAAGTAATGTATTTATTAAGAAAAGAAAGTTAATTTATTAAACTAGTTTTAAATGGTGACATATTTATTATTCTCTAAATACATGCTAAATGACCTTAAACCATGGTTATGGTGAGGTTGTACAAATTATTTTGTATTAGAAAAATTAAGTCTTAAATAATATATATATATATATATATATATATATATATATATATATATATATATATATATATATTAATTTTAGTTTGATGTAAGAGCAACAATAGGTGTTATTTTTTTAATCTACTATTGCATTATTTTTATTCAGATAAAAAATTATTTAGTAATAAAATATAATAATATTTCTTCGAAAATTGGGAATAGTAAATTCAAAATTATATTAAGAGACTAAAACTAATATAATTTTCGAATGGAGTGAGTAGTTTAAGGACTTTAGTTTTCAAAATAAAAAGGTATCAGTTGTATTTATAATCTAATTTTGGTTTAAATATGTTTTAATTGATCAAAATTTCTTTTAATCCTATAAACTAAAATTATTTTTATTTCTCAAATTTTAGAAAATTTCCTTGATCGCTCATTACTATAACAACATGGAACTTCTTGTTAATGTAACTAATAACATCATAATAATGATATGTATAATTAAAATAATAATATAAAAAATTAAATTTATTTTTTATTTAAATATCTTTAACTTATTAAATTTATGTCAAAATTTACTTAGCTCCTTAAATTTAAAAGTTATTTTTTTAGTCCCTTAATTTTTAAATTATTTTTCTAGTCTCTTAAATTTATAAATATTTTTTTATAGTCCTATAATTAATTATTTTTAGCAACCATAATTTCAATGTGATGTTTTGATCCCGTTAAGAATCTATATGAATTTTTAGTGTTTCAATTCAAAATGACTTATTATAGTTGACAAAGTTTTCGTTTTTAAAAAGTTCAACTTACTTTACTAACAATATATTTTCTAACAATTTTTGAAATAAGATTAATACAATTTCAAGCTTCCAAAATTTAGATTACCGTTATAAGTTAACTCGTGATTTTAAAGAACCAAAATCTAGTAAACGGAAAATGCAATAGTGTGTTTACACATTCTAGCTATAAATCACTATATTTTAATATCAAAAAGTTTAAGTAAAAAAATGTATTGCCACGTCGAGAAATTGCAACAATGAAGCAAACGTAAAATGGCATCTTTGTAGTAAGAGTAGCAGTTGCCCTAGCTACTATAAAAGAGGAAAAGAACGAAGAAAGAAAATAAGAGAAAAGGAAAAAAAAAAAAAAAAACTTAAAAAACCCTCTGCAAATAAAATCACATTTTTTTAAAATTGAATAATTTAATAAATATATAAAAAAAATATTAAATAAAAAAAATTT
>Ga0099825_1005292_pt1 | contig 16588 bp, 12 predicted proteins | sample SiratroredBW_FD_76838 | JGI IMG/M metagenome (GOLD analysis project Ga0099825, IMG submission 76838) | Root nodule microbial communities of legume samples collected from California, USA - Siratro red BW | ecosystem: Host-associated > Plants > Roots > Nodule | place: USA: California | collected...
AAATAATCCTTTTAGGTATAAAAAATAGTCCCAAATTAAATATAACATACTGTAAATAAAAAAAAAAATCTAAAAAAAAAAAAAAAAAAAAAACTTTGTTTGCTAATAGACAATGTTGAGTAAATATTACTTAAAATATTAATTTTTTTCAAGACCTTTTTTATACGTTTTCCAAATGGAGTTCACATCATAAATATATATGACCAAGAATTCATTTATAATATAAAATTATTGTATAAAATGCCTTGGCATTTTTTTTCTAAACCACAACATCATCTCAAAGAAATATGAGGATGTCAATCATTCATGGGTTGGAATATGTGTTGATAGATTCTAATTTTGATGATTTTATAGAGTTTTACTCAATTACGAGTTTATAATAATGCATATATAGAATCTTGTAACAAAGTTTATTTGTATTATCTTAATTTGTATTTAATATTTATGTTAACGTGATTTCTCGATACTTTCTTACTTTGTTATTTTATAACTATGTAGTGTAGATTGTGTTTAATTTTTATTTCGGTTGGATAGCTCTCTTAATATTTAAATATAAATATCTATGCTATTTGTTGATCTAATAAAAAATTATAAAACTTACAAAATAAAGAAATTGAATTAGCATCAGCTGAGATAAATGTCAAGTTCTTTGCCACGGCCAAAGAAACTGCAGAATTATTTCTCGAAAGTAGACTAGCTGACAAGGCAAGTAAAGTAATTTTAACCCTTTTACCTTGTTTTGTAGTGAAGCCGAAACATTCTAATACTTTATTATGTTCAGCAGCTTTCTTTGCACATGCACTTATTCATCTTCTCAATGGCTGTTATTTCTTTTTCCAATAGTACCAAATTTAAGAAGACTTCAGATGTTATGCAGGCTAATTACAATTTCATGCAATAAAAGTGTTTTAAGCTAGAAGACTTCAGATGTTGTAATATATTAATACAAAAATTGTAGTCCAATTCAAAAATTGTAAGCTAAAACCCTGAAGTCATTTTCCCTATAGCCGACTTTGATTAGGAGAAAAATTATTAGAACAGAAAATGATTTTAATATTTTTTAAAAAAATAAGTCTTAGCAGTAGCATCATTTCAGGCATGTTTTGATTCAATTCCAACTACTACTCTAGTACTGCAGGGTAGACCAGTGGAATATTCATGGAGCCAATTCCATGGTTACGGTAAAGAAAAATGTTGCATTTTTGTGATTGTTTTTGTTAGATATCTTGGTTTTTAATTGAATAGAAATAAAAGATTTGAGTAATATATAGATAAAAAACTACAAATTCATTATCTTCATGTGACGTGACTTGCTCCATATTAAACTTCCTATCAATGCTTACTGCTTATGAGGTGTTGAAGTTACCTACGTTGAAGAATATGTAGTAGTATCTATCTTTGGTTTTGGAGGATAATTAAAGACTAAATGTATGCTTTGTTGCTAAGAATGATAGATAACTTCTCTACATTGTGCTTAGCACCTGCTAGAATTCATACCAGGAAAATGTACAACTTTCTAAGAGGTGATTATTTGTTGTGGAAGTAAATAAACACGTTAGAGAAGTTTTTTCTCCTCAAGTCAATTATTTTTCCCAAACACGGTTTAATCTAACGTACAACAAAAGTATACATTAACAAAAAAATCCGAGGATCATTAAAAAGAAAAAAAATGTTCACATGTATAGCTGTTTCTCCGAACCTTCTGTCACTCAAAAGGAGTTTGAGTTTTGTCTGATAAGGAGAGTGATGTTAAAACATGAAAATACAGAACCATTTCCATAGTTTACCAAAGTTGATCTTTGCACAAAACTTGGAAATTTTTGTGAGAAGTGGGCACTCGTATTGGCCCAAATAACTTGTTCTGAAAAGGGAAACAAACAAAATATCTAATGTAAACAATAATTAATTGTGCATGAAAAACTACGTCGATTGTCGAGAAAATACAACCAGTACTATGAACACTAAAAAAGCCTGAACAACTGGTTGGCCTTAAACTTTTTTTTTTTTTTTTCTATTTACAATTTACAACGGTCACCAAGATTTTAACATAACACATTTTCATCAAATTATTGTATTTCATCTGTGCCTTATAATTGTAAAATGAACTATTATAATAGTAATTACTCGTTATAACGACTCGTTAAAACTAAAAATACCAATTCCACATTGATTTTATTTTCTATTTCCTTTACATTATGTAAACCTCTCAACACAACCCCAAAGATAAACTTTTCAACATTTAAAATTCATACTTGAATCTGATATCACAAATTTTTGATAAAAACTTGTTCTAAATAAACTATCATCTAAAGAATAAAAAATATATATTATATAATGTAAGAATACAAAATCCAGTTGAGAAATATTTGCTAATCAGGATAATTTTCTCAATTAAAGCTATATCATTATATAAAGAAATACACCATTTGGTGATTTTTATTGTGTTATATTTTAATTGTAAAATTTTAAATTTTAATAAATTAAAATTAATCTATTTAATAAAATAAATAATTGAATAATTTTTCTTTATTTTAAAATAATTAACTTATTTTTTAAATAATGACTATATATTTTTTAATATTATTTTTACAAAATAGTATATATATATATATATATATATACATATATTAAATTATATTATCTTTATTTTTTAATTAATTATTCATAAAATAATAAAACTATAAAAATAATAAAATTATAAAAATTTATATACTTTAATATAATAAAAATGTCTCACATACGCGGAAGCAATAGTGTGGATAATATGAATATCTCATACATGGTATGAATTAAAAAAAAAATTATCATTATGAATGAAATGGTATGAATTAAAAATTTTATCATGATTTTATTATTTATAATAGAAATTATGAAATATTTTCTTAATCGCTTATTTAAAAAATGCTGGAATATAGGGAGTAAATCACTTTTTAATTAAGTTTTTAAATCATTTATAAGAGAATAAAATAAAATTAAAAAATTAAATATTTTTTCTTATAAAAAATATTCATGTATAATTTAAGAGTATTTTTTAACAACTAAAATAATATAGTTTCTAAAAAACTAATTTTAAATTATATAAAAACATTTTTAACTGATAGAAAAGCATTTATTTACTTTTCAATTTTTCTAGATATTTTTGGAATAATTATTCAAACAATTTGCTAAATCTTAAGCAAATAATGAAATACTTTTGCAGAAACTGCCGTTTTAGTTATTTAAAATATTTACTTTTACTTCTCAAAGAAACATCATTTTTTAAAATATGTTTTCAAGTTAATTATCTTTTTGTCTTAATTTGATTAATGTATATATTGAAAGGGTGAGGTAATTTATTTGAAAAAGTTATTTAGTTATTGTTGAAATAACCTGAAACTGGACATTGAATGAGTAAATTGATCACTGGCGGTTGAACAAGCAGAGGTTTTGTAGAAATGAAGTTTATTTTTATTTACTGTATCTTATTTAAAATAATTGAAACAGTGACTATTAATGTTCATTTCATTATAATTTGAATTTTGGAATAGAAATTCAGCCATGTTTATTGTATAAAGAAGCAGTAACTTTTATTAATGGTTCAGAAAATTACTCTGGACCAGACATGATAAATAACTGTGTTTGTTTGAATGAAACGGTGGGTGTAGAATAAAGAAAAAAGAAAGAAAGAAGTAGGAAAAAAGAGGTGGATTATTGTAGATTAGAGTTGCGTCAATGAAGTCATACAAGAAAAGAAAGATTATGATAGGGATTTGTTTTAATTGGCATGATTATTATAGGGATATAAAATTGAGTACTCACTTCTTCAGGGTATCAGTCCAGTTTTCATTATTAACATTAAAATAAAAGCTAATTTAATTTTTCACAGTGCATTATTTAAAATCATGAACACTTAAAAAATTAAGTTTCTATTAAAAATTTTAATGGACTAATATATAAAAGTAATAATGTTCTCAATTCATTTACATTAATTAATCTGTTAACCATTTACAAAAGTTTTTTATATAATTAAATTTATTTAAAAAATAATATATATATATATATATTATAAAGTTAGAATGAAAAACAACAAAAGAATTGATAAACTAACTAGTTATTTGTTGGTATAAATCTTTCTAGGAAAGTGTCCTGTTTTTTTTTTTCTTAAAAAAAAATCACTAAACAAATTAAAATTATATACGAATAAAATTCATATGTAATGACTAAAAATATGTATGTAACTACTTTACGTAAAGATGAAAATATATATGTAATTTATGTAATCCCTGTAGCTAATCTACATATCATAAAACTTACTTTTTTGTCATAATATTATTATTAATATTTAATATTGTAAATATAATTTATATGATTAATAATAATAATATAATATTATTATTAACATTAATAATAATAATAATAATAACATTTATAATAATAATAATATTAATAACAATATTATTAATATAAATATTGTTTCTGTGGCATGCAGGGGTTTTACAACTAACAATAATAAAAAATAATTATTTATCTTACCTGATATTGTAATTTTTTTATAATAATATTAATTATTAGTATTGATCTTTTAATTATTATTAGTGTGAAAAAAAATCATTAGATGTATCATATCATAGTCCATTTCTTCCTTTCTCTTAAAACTCTTTCTTTCAATTTTGAAACTCTCTCATTTCTAATAAAAAATCTCTTTTCCATCGTTTATCAATTTTAGATTTCAATCACACTTTTTAGCAACTAAAGAATTAAGATATGATTCAAGATATTTTGTTATCATGTTTTTTCTTTAGGTTTTTGTTATTAATTTTGTTATTAACAGTACTTAATTATGGTCATACTGAAATTTATTTATTTTCTCGATAACTTACTCTAGGTTCTTAGATTTTTAGGGTTACTGCAACATGTCTTGAAATTGTTTGAAGAAAAATCACTAGGTAAGAAAAGTTAGTCTCAAAATTCTGTTATAATACACTACATTAGAGTATTTGGATGTGAAATGAGTTGTAGTTTTGAATTAAAAGGTTCTTTCACAGGATTAGTGATAATGAATTTTCCTATAGCTTGATGAAATGACTATGTTAGTGGAACTTGTGGAATAGTGGATGTTTGAATTCGTAGTAAATAACTACTACTTTGATGTGATATGTATTCTTGCATGTTTTGATTATGTGATTTGAATTAGGTATGTTGTTATGAATGATGGAAATCAAGGTCATACATTTGGGATAATGTATGAGTTGTGCTTGTTGTGTGTACTAAATTTTGGTATCTATGTTTTAACAGAGATCTTCAAGCTTCATTGATGATCGAAGTCACATAGGCTATGATAACAGGTGGCGAAAAGTTCATGAGAGAGTTCATACACACTAAGATCTGTTGTAGACACTCAGTTTTGAATGTGCGAACTTAGCCTGACCATTTCTCTTAGATTTTTCTAGTAATATAAGTTTTGTGTATTGAATTAGATGTTAGTCTCTAGTACAACTTAATACGAGGCTTCCGAAAGATGATAAGTTAATGTGAAGATTATATGTTTGATTGAACAAATTCATGTGCTTGTTTATCTATTATTTTATCTTTTAACAATCTCATTTCCATATCAATACATGCATTCATATTAGTAATGTGTTTATCAGTTATTTCATAAATTTTTTAACTTAAACTAACACTAAGATTTCTCCAATTTCTACTACCTTCATTACCCGATCTACTAGTACAACCCACGACATAAAACAATCTACAACAAAAACAAAAGACTCTATCTAAATATGTAGAATAAATAAATCATCTTCTTTCATGTTTCTCTCTATTAGACAATTTTGGACGTAATATGATGTAAAAAAGTATCTTGAGTATTTATCTTTTGAAAAATCTATATCAGTTATCATAATAGGACATTTTTCTACTAATAATTTATCCTCTCATTGACTTGGATCATACATATTTTTAATATTAGAATTTTTTTTTGTCTTGCAATTTGATTCCCGTTATCATGAGTTTAAGAATCATAATTATTATCTTGGTTAACTACTTTACTGTTAATTTCATCTATATATATATTGTTTTATTCTTTATTCGAGGAAGATTTACCTGTATTTTCTAATTCACCTTTTTGTTTATTTTTATAAATTTATTTATAGTTCCTTTTTGAGATTCAACAAAAAAGTTCAACTTTTTTTTTGAAGTTTTGAATAACCTAATTAATATCTTCTAGTTGACATATTTATATATATAATTAAAATTATAATATCTAACACTGAATATAATAAGTATTAAATAAAAAAGATAAAACCTAATTATCAATATATTGTCTTGAAGTCTCAAGTCTCGTATTATATTATCTTTCGATCCTGTCCTTTGATAAGTCTTTAAATTTAATTTATAAATCCTAAATTTTTATTGTTCTTCTTTGAATCTCTATAAATTATTTTAAAATTAGTTAAACAATTATAAAAAATAATTTTTTTTAAAATTAATTCATCAATATAATATTACTTTTATATTGATGCATTCCAAAAGATAAAAGTAAAGATAAACTTTAATTCTTCAATCTATTATTTCACAAGTTTCCATAAACGCATTTTAATGTATGTTTCCAATTGTTGAAACAGTATGTTTCGATTTTGGTCCAATTGAATATTTTATACTCAAAATCAAATAAAAAATGACCAAATATTAATTATGTAGCAGGTCAAACTTGCACTCACTTTCATCAACCTTTCATTTATTAAAAACTTATTTTTATTTAATATTTATTTTGATTTAATAACGTAAAACATCTTTTTCTTAATTTAAAACATTTTTTATCTAAAAATCCACTCAACGAAATTCTGTATAAGAAAGTGGTACACAATGTTTTGTGTTATTTTTCATATACATAAAGATATGATATATTTTTTATTTTATTTTTCCATAAAATTAAAAAAAATGTTACACAATTTTGTTTACTCGTTTTTCCATGCCAAATTTTAGTTTTTGATGAAAAATATCACATTAATGTAACTGGTTATTTGTTTACCAATAAAATTTGTTTATCCTTTTGGCACGTCAGTTTCTTTGTTATTAAGTTTGACTTATTTCCATAATTAGATTATTTAAACATTAAAAAATGGTAGTTTGACATTACTATTTCCAAAACAATGACTTATATTAATAAAATATTATATATTAATAAAATAATAATATTTTTTTAGTAATAAATGGGTGTAGAATTTAAATAATAGTGTTAAAATAACATTACTTTTTAACATTATACTTTCATAAGGAAAATGTAAGAAAAGACACTAGATTATTGTTTAAGTTGTTTAATATTAAAAAATAAAGATAAATATAAAGACTTTTTTCTTATTCTGGTATATTTTTTTCACATTAATGCTCAAAATAGATAAAGAAAATTTTGTTTATCAAAATGAGTAAATTTTACCAACTAGATAGGATTTTAAATTAATGAATCCTTCCACCTAAAAGTGATTTTAGGTTGGTCAAATATAAATGACATTAGATAATTTCAATTTAAGACATTAATAATAATGTTAATTACATAATAATAATTAACAAAATCGTAATAAAAAATTAAGACATACAAATTTATTTTAAATTAAAACAAAATAATACAATAATAATAATAATGAGAATATTATATTTCATTAGTTTAATTTAATCATTTTAGTTACTTCCACATTAAATATTTAATCACTTAATCATTATTATTCTTTTAAATCAAATTATTAATTTATTCTTATTATTATTATCATTATATTATTTTGTTTTAATTTAAAATAAATTTTGTATATCTTAATTTGATTATGTTAGTTTATTATGATGCGATAAATAGTTGATGTATGGTTAGAGTATATGTTAATGGTAATAATATGCAATTCCAACTTGATTCACTTATTGTCATTGAATATTTAATATTATATTATTAAATATTATTTTCTTTATTTATAAAATTTATTATATTATTATTATTATTATAATAATATTTGTTGTTGTTATTATTTTAATTAGATTTGTTAGAATATTACTATTATTATTATTTCTTAGAAAATAATCATTATATTATTATTACCATTATTGTCCTTAAATATTATTATTATTATTTTAATTTAATTTGAATGAATGTAATTATAATTATTATTATCATTTAAATTAAATTTGTATAAATTTAATTAAAATTATTATTATTATATTATTTTGTTTTAATTTAAAATAAATTTGTATGTCTTAATTTTTGTGTTATAGTTTTGTTAATTTTATTATGTAATTATTATTATTAATTTTTTATTAATTATTAAACATAATAAACATAGTGTCAAATAATTAAAAGATGATTATAGAAAGAAACAAGTAATGTCTTTAATTAAAATCATCATATCAGTCTGAAATCATTTAGAAAGATTCATTAATTTAAAATTTGATTTATTATTTTATTAAATAATTTTTTTTCACATTTTGAACATTATGAACTCTATTTTTGCTACACTCTTGCCTGTATTCAGAGACTTCTTATTAAAAAATAATTATCGTTTTTTTTCTATTTTTTTATTTTTAATACTAATTTTTTTCCTAAATAGGAAACTGAGGTGTGAATTGTATGAATTATAATGTAATATAATCTATGATAGTTTTTATGTAACAGAACCAAGCTTCAGCTTCACAAAATTTAGCGGCGATGGCACTGCTGAGCTGGCCTGCTTTTCCACTGCCCGGCGTTGGAGGGGCACGCCGTCTGAACCGGTGGCACCAGGCAGTTATACTGCAAACACAGGGTGCTGGTCACCGGGATATCTTCCGTCGGGCTTATCGGAATTCCGGTAAGAAAATTGTGCTGCAGATACAGTATCCGAATGCCCGCTGCCAATAACCGTTCCACGAAGATGTCCGGAACCTGCCCCGTGAACCTGTTGTTGTTCAGGTACAGGTTCTGCACGCTCGCTAGCATGGGCCACACCTCACCGTATAACCTATTGTAGCTGAGATCAACGGTTTCGATCGTCACCTCGTTGAACGGTTGGACCCGGCCGGAGAAATAGTTTCTTTGCAGTTGTAAATTGGTGAGGGGGAATGAGAATATTTGGGCCGGAATTGGGCCTGTGAACTGGTTGAAGCTAAGGTCCAAGTAGTTAAGCTGGTTGAGGGGGGTTAAGAGGCGGTCCACAGGTCCAGTGAGTTTGTTCCATGATAGAGAGAGGTAATGTAGGGAGGGAGGGAGACAGTACGGTGCGAGCGAACCGGAGAGAATGTTGTGTTTCAGTTCGAGCCGTGTTAGGGAATAAGCCGAGGCGAACGAGGGAACTGAACCGGAGAGGCGGTTGTGGCAGAGGATGAGGTTGGTTAGCTGCGGTAAGGTTCCGATGGACGGAGGAATTTTTGCGGTGAGGAGGTTGTAACTTAGATCGATGGTTTTAATATTGGGAAGCTGACCTAAAACCGCCGGAATCTCGCCGGAGATGAAATTATGAGTGACGCCGAGGAACCGGAGGTTTTTTAATTGGGAGAGAGATTGAGGGAGAGGGCCGTATATTCTTCCGGGAACGACAGTGAGAACGGCGAGAGCAGATAGCTTGGAAATCGATTGGTCTAGTTTTCCGGTCAGACCGGGCGAACCGGCCCTGGGCTCACCGAGGTTGAGCGCGACGACTTTATCGTTCGCGCAGTGAACGCCGGCGAAGTTGCAGGGGTCGTCGGTGAAGTCCCAGGACGCGAAGAAATTTGAACCAGGAACGTCGTGAAGCGATTTCCGAATGGCTTGCAGAGCGAGGAAATCGTTGGGGTCTAAGAATCCTGTCACCGATTGCAGAAAGCACATGAAAAAAAGAGAGTAGTAAGCCACATCCATTGGAACTTGGACAGAAACAAAGGGTGGCGAAGAATTTTGAGAGGACTGGGAGGGTTGATTTTTCGGTTTTTGAAAATTATACTGTCTCACACCACTCATCATTAATTACATTTATTTCATATTCACGTTATTTTATAAAATATTACATAATATTAAAGTAATAATTAATTTATATTAAATAGTTGTATTTGACAGTGTATGATACAGGTTTTTTAGTGCTATATGATCAGAAATGGTTTAGAATTTACTGTGAGTGCAATTATATACCATATTCAGATTTTCTTTTTTCAATATCAACTTTCTATTAACAATAAATAATAATCAACATATTCTTGTATGTATTTCATATTATCATGATGACATTCCATTCTGATTCACTGCTATAATTATTATTATTATTACTATTTTTTATTTATTATTACAATAAAAATAATAATATTATTGCTATTTTTATTATCTTAATTATTATTTTTTTATTATTATAATTACTTTTATTATTATTATTAATATAATAATAATAATATTATTATTATTAATATTATCATAATTATACTAACAATATTATTATTATCATTATATTTATCATAATCATTTATGATTATTATCTTAATAATCATAACGACGTTATCTTGACAAATTTGAAATTGAAACATGATCACAAGGATGAATGAGCTCAAATTTTAACTTCTTAGGTCAGAAATTAAATTATTATCATCAATATCATTCTTATCTTAATTATTATTATTATTATTATTATTACTATATTATTATTATCATTATAAATTGTATTATAATTATAATTATTAATATTTTAATTATTCTCATTATTATTGCTATTATTATTATTATCATAAAAATGTTAATATAAATCAAATATAATTATTAACCCTAATAATGTTATCTAAATTTGAGGTTGGAATATAATGTAAAGGATAAACAAGTTTAGATTTGAACTTCTTAGTTTAGAACTTAAATTATTATTGTGAATATTATTATTATCATAGTAATTATTAATATAAATATTATTATTTTTATCATCATCATATTAGTAATAATAATAATTATTATTATTATTTTTATTCTCTTAATCTTCATCATCACACTTCGTTATTGCGACATCGGCTACTTGTTAGTATTATTATGATAATAATTATTTTTAGTATTATTATGATAACAATAATAATTATTATTATGAATTATTTCTACCATAATTATTATTTGTTGGTAACTAATGAATAATTTCACCAACGGATAAATATCTTTCGGTAATTGACTATCGAAATATCTGTTTATAAATTGACTATCCAACTATTCATTGATAAATTGATTAACAATTATGCATTGGTAATTACCAACAGACTTGATCTATCAATAAAACTCCGGACTCAATCTGTTGATAAATTGATAACCCAATTATTTGTCAATAAAATTCGCCACTAACGATATTTTACTGACAAATTTAAATTTGTCGGTAATTATCCATCGATAAATCTGAAAATTCTTGTAGTGGATTTGATTCAACATCAATTTATTTTTTCAAATACTTTTTGTTTGAAAGGTGTCATTTTTATTGGAGATTCCACATTGACTAGAGATGAAGTAAATTCATAACATAGAAGTGAACGCAAACCTCACCTTATAAGCCAGTTTTCTAAGGTTGAGGTAGATTCAAAGTCCACTTTTTAATATGGTATCAGAGTCTATACTAGTGAGCTTTGATAGACCTATCGTGTCACCTACTATCCGACCGCTGTCGAACCTCCCATAAAATTCTAGTCCTATACACGAGTTTAACAGCCTCAACGCGAGGAGGGTGTTGGAGATCCCACATCGACCAGAGATAAGGTCATTTCATAGTATATAAAGGGTGCAAATCTCACTTTAAAAGTCGGTTTTGTAAGGTTGACTTGGTTAAAGTTCACTTCTTAAGATGATGTTCTAGAGATCTCACATAGACTAGAGATAAGGTCATTTCATATTATATAAGTAGATACAAACCTCACCTTACAAACTGATTTTTTAAGGTTGAGTTGGGCTTAAAGTGTGTAGTATTAGAAGGCTTATTGTGTCACCCATGAGTTGGGTAGTCTCAGCATAAATGGGGTGTGTTGCAAATCTCATATGGACTAAAAATAAGATTATTTCATAATATGTACGTGGATACAAATACCGTCTTACAAGTCAGATTTATAAGATTAAATTAGACTTAAAATCTATTTAAATATATATTTATGATATATTTTCTACTATTGTGACTATAAACTTAATTACCTTTCTAGTGCCATTACTAATTAGAATTACTTTATAATATGTTTATCCTTTTTCTAATAAAAAACATTTTAAAATTTATTTCAATTTATACTAATAATTATAACTAGGTTGGTATATTTTTTGTATTAAAAAAATACCGTTTATGTTTTTTGTAAACAAAATATTTTTGAAGAATTTCAATAGAAGTCAGATTCTCCTTTAACCTATAACTAACGTTGTACTATGACAATTTTTTCAACCAAACACAATCTTTCCTAGTTTGTATTTTCTTAACTACTTGCATATACAATATTATCCAAAGAGAATGACATCCTTACATCATTCTATATAAGCACATATATTTTCTTCAATAATGTATGAACATTTTCTTCACCCTAACAGGGTGAACAATAACACAAGAGCTCAACGAAGAGTTGTGAAAGTGAAAGGAGAATAATTTTGTTGTGGAACAATATATGGTGTTTGTTGGTTTTGTTGTGGTGTAGTGGGAGAAGAATAATTTTGTTGTGGGTTAATATATGGTGTTTGTTGGTTTTATAGTGGTGAGGAGGAGGTAAGGAAAGATAGATCAGTGTCTTGATAATCAGAGAAATGTGGCATGAAAAACTTTTCACTATTTGTATGATTGACAACATGCTTAAAAGAAAAATTATTTTCATTGAAAGAAACATTTCTGGACAAAAAAAAAAAACCTCTCTAGTGTGTAAATCATAAAGAAGTGAACCCTTGATCTTATCTGTGACCTAAATAAGCACAAGTTTCGTCTTATTATGAGCCAAAGTTGATGCAAAAGCTTCACAACCAAAGACTTTAATAAAAGTTAAATCAGGAGAAGAGTCATACAAAATATCATAAGAACTTTTGTTATGTAAAACCTTGTTAGGCAATCTGTTATGTAAAACCTTGTTAGGCAATCTATTAAGCAGAAAAATAGCATGAGAGGCTGCAAAGTTCCAAAATAATTTAGGCAAGTTACTTTAAAAAATAAGAGCCCTAGTGATTGAAGCCGTATCCGGTCAAATAATTGTAGTTAAATGCAGTACTAGGAAGTAACTCTTAGGTCGTCTTAAACACACAAAGAGAAAAAAGGAGGAGGGGGGTTTGTTGTGAAATAACTAGATTTAATAAAATAAAAACAAAACAATAACCGAATTATATTTTCTTAACCGAAATTTAAATTACCTTCTTGATTAGATTACAATTCGCTTATCACTGGATACAAAAATTCATGTTGAACTTATTGAACCCTAATTTCAACCGGAATTAATTAACTAAGCAATAATTAACACAAGTTTTCCTTATGCAAAATAAGCATTCACATACATCATTCATTCCATTCCAACAACCCGTGACTCGCTCCATTAAGCATGCATGAATAGAGACTCAAAATTCATATTAACTGAAACATTAAGCATGAACTAGTAAAAACATTAAGCACAGAAATAAATGATGAAGAGTTAAGAGACAAAAAAGAGCAAAAATAATACAACATCAACCTCAAAGCTTCTTTACAATTTGAATCAAAAGGATAACCTTATAAATTAGTCTTCCATTAAATTCGAATAAAGCAAACGAAGATTAAATGCAAAACTAAATTAAAAAAAAGAACGAAATTAAATTGAAACAAAAACAAAATGTAACTACAGAGGAAAGAAAATAAATACAGAACCAGTTTTTCCAAAGAGAGAATGAACTAAATCCCAAAAGCCTAGTGTCCCTAATTCCTTTGGCTTCACCTCCTTTAATAGACGGCTAGACCTATGTCAGTCGTGAACATTAAACCTAATGAGCCCAAATCTTTCAATTCGGGTCCAATAAATACAAACTAAAAATAAAAACTGATAATGTGACAACTCCTCTTCAATTCCATAATTAATATCCAAGCCCAATCAAATTCCAAAGCTGTCTTAAAAATAATAATAAAATTAGTTCAGAAAATTTTGAATTAAATAAAATTACGAATTTTTGGTAAATGAAGCCCAAACAGTAAAATAGAGAAAATAATAAGCAATTCAACGCAAATCACTAATAAACACAAATCACTAATAAAAATATGTACATGAAGACAAGTAAATAGGATAAAATAATGACTCATTACCTAGTGATATTTAAAATGTGTTGATGTTTTCTCTCTACCACTTCAATTTGTTGTGGAGTTTCAACATAAGACATTTGATGTTCTATGCCTTTGAGAGAGTAAAACTGATACAAATTAAATTCAAGTTCTTGATCAGACCTAATGCATTTGACAGTAGTAGAAAATTGAGTTTCAACCAAAGTAATGAAAGATTTAATGCAGCTCTATACTTTTGATTTAGTTTTCAAATGAAAAATCCAAGTATGCCTAGAAAAATGATCCACAACAGTAAAAAATATATCTATGTGCATCCACAAAAGTAATGACCAATGGTCACCAAATATCCATATGTAATAAATCAAAAAATTTATTACTTGAAGAAGTGCTTACAGGAAATGGAAATATTTTCTTTTTAGCAAAAGGACATATTTGACAAAAATCATTACATGTTTTGCTAGAAATGTAATTGAACTTTATTGACAATACAGATAATTTGTCTTTAGACAAGTGACCTAGTCTAGAATGCCAATCATCCACCTTATTAACAGACACTGAATTTATTGAAATTGAAGCAAAGTGTTTTCCTGATCCCTTAGGATTTTCAAGAACATAGAGTCCGTGATGCATCTTAGCAACGCCAATCATCCTTATAGTGTGATTGTCCTGTATTCACAGATTTAATCAGTAAACCTAATGGAACAATCAAATTTTATAGCTACTTGAGATACTGAAATGAGATTGAAGTTAAATCCTGGTATGTATAGTATATTATGCAGAATAAATGTAGTAGAAAATATGATAGTACCTTTAATGTTTGCATAAACTATAGTTCCATTAGGTAACTTGATAGGAATATCAAGAATAATTCTATATGTAGCAAAATTGTCTAAAGATGAGTTAATGTGATCAGTGACACCTAAATCTAAGATCCAAAGGACAGACCTTGGTAGTGATCTTAAATTATAGATGATTCCTGTGGATGCATTGGAAATGTGATGTGCATGATGTTCAGTGCTAGGGATTGCAGCTAACTGAGATTGTTGAAGAATAGTCAAAAGAGATTATATTGTTTTTTGGTCAAACTAAAGCCAAAAGACTGCTGAGATTTCTCTTGGTTAGTAAGTGTCTCACTCTCATCTGCAATTTCGCTTGTAGTGACATTGTTAACAGAGGATTCTCTCTTTTTGTAGCCCGGTGGAAAACCATGTAAGCGATGACATTCATCAATTATGTGACCTCTTCTACTACAATTTATGCATTTCTTACTATTGTAATGTTGGTCATCCTTTGTCCAACTTTTGACTTGAGAATTCTGAGAAATTTTGTTGGAGGAACCATAATGGCCATGTGAGCCACCCCCTGAGGAGGCAGAGGAACCATGAGCAACGACAATCATTTTTGTTGTTTCACCATTCTTACTCAAAAATTGTCTCTCCTGTTGTATTATCAAAGAATACACCTTATTCATGCTTAGAAGGGGGTCCATCATGAAAATCTGAGATCTTGCCATGGAGAATTGATCATTTAGACCTTTCAACAATCTCATCACGCAATCTTGATCTTTATAAATTCTGCAAGTACAAGAGCGACCACAAGCACACATGGAAATTGAACGAAAAACTACTAATTGACACCATAAGCTCTTCATTTGTGTGAAAAATCCTGTTTTCCAAGAAAGTACAATTTTAGTGTTTCTTTCCATGCAATTCGCAACGCATCACCAAGAGCAGGTTTTGGAATTCGCTAGGATGAAGAAAATATACATTAGAAGAATCATTAAGAAGATTTGATGCTGAAAATAATGGCACTTCTGAAGCCATTGTAGATGATGAATTTTTGCAGATAGAACAGAATTAGAGTTGGCACAACAAAGTTCTCTCAGATAGATAGCTATGATACCATCTCAAGAAGTGGAATTTAAGCCTAACTCAACCTTACAAGCCAGCTTGTAAAGTGAGGTTTGCACCCACTTATAAACTATTGAAAGACCTCATCTCTAGTCGATGTGGGATCTCCAACACATCCCTTCACACCGAGAATGCTCAACTCGTGCGTGGGACTATATTGTTTAAGGTGGTTCGATAGCGGCCCGATAGCGGGTGACCCAAGAATCGTGCTAGGATAGATTTTGATACCATCTCAAGAAAGTGAAATTTAAGCCTAACTCAATCTTACAAAATTGGCTTGAGGTTTACATCTATTTATAAATTATTGAAAGGCATGGAATCTCCAACAAAAAGATAATACTGAATATAATAATAAATTAGTGTAATTTTTAAATGTATTTATAATTAACAATAACTAAAAATATGCATAAAACTAGATATTTAAGTTTTTTTTAATTAGACATAGTAATCTATAACATCTAAAGTATAATAATAATAATAATAATAATAATAATAATAATA
>Ga0099825_1005293_pt1 | contig 16587 bp, 8 predicted proteins | sample SiratroredBW_FD_76838 | JGI IMG/M metagenome (GOLD analysis project Ga0099825, IMG submission 76838) | Root nodule microbial communities of legume samples collected from California, USA - Siratro red BW | ecosystem: Host-associated > Plants > Roots > Nodule | place: USA: California | collected...
AATTTTTTTTTTATATATCTCATAAAAAATATTAAATAAAAAAAAAAAAAATTAAAATATATATATATAAATAAGTGTGTTTTTAACAAAATATATATATATATATATATATATATATATATATATATATATATATATATATATATATATCATATAAAATTATAAAATAAAATTCGTTAGCTCGCTTTCTAAAGAGATAAATTAAAGTTTATAGTCTCTCTAATCATAATAGATCAACCTATTCCACTTCAGATATAGATGTGTTAAATCAAATTATTTTATTACTTCTAATTATCTAAATTATCTTTACTAAGTCATTAAAATTTTTTAAATTGTCCTTATTAATTCTAATTCTAAGTCTCAATAGTGGTATTATTTTTTTTTCTTAATCTTACTTTTATTCAAAATTATTTTAAAAGTTTCTTTAATGATTTAGACTATTTTCACCATTTTTTTGAGTTTTTACCTCTCTTGTAGTTTTGTTTTGTGTTTTTTTTTTTTTATATCCCATAATCCATGATCATATCAAATTTTCTTTATGGTCTACACAAAATACTGATCACTCTTTTAAGATATATATATATATATATATATATATATATATATTCCAAATTAGGTATTTTTTAATTTTATTTGTTAATTGTTATCTTTTATTGTATTTTGCTATAATATTTAATTTAGTCTATAATTATATAAAGATAAATTATATACCATTAATTAACTATTATAAAGTTATCAAATATAAAAGAAAATATAAAATTCTCTAATTCACATTCATTATGTTATTAAAAATTTATGAACTTATTTAAATCGCATTAGTCTAATAAATATTTTTTTCATCCATTTGTTTTACTTACTTTGACTTCCACGTATTTCGTATTGTTTTAACTAATAATTATTCATTAATTAATAACAAAATATAAATAGGCATCTAGATTCTTCTACTTGGTGTGGATATGCTAAGCGCACACGTCCATCTCCCTGTCCCATAACATTCATTGACCTTTCCGAAATTTTTCACTGCTTCGCCTCAGGTAACTCAATCCTCCTCCTGCTTATGTTTTCTGCAAATTCAGTTTTGATCATGCCAATTTTCTCTTTTCTCTATACTATATCATGAATCCGTTTCTGTTACAAAATATGTCTTTATTTTATTCTTCATTTTATCGGTTTTGTGGTTAGAGGTCGGCGTTGAATTATGAATTCTCAAATTGCTTTCTTTAATTATCCAGAATTTGGTTGTGGAAGTTGTGAATCTCTTAAAATGGTCAAATTACTTATACTCATTGAGTTAATTTGTTGGTTTGGTATAATTAAATTTTCTCAAATTTGGTTGTATATGTGTCTATATGAAGTGTTTGAGTTTACTCTCGTATGAATCGTGGTTCAATTTCTTGTGTTGGGATCCCTAGCTGCTTTCAGAGTTTTGGAGGTGCCCTTATAAAATTGTTCAATATAATTTTCCAAATATATTGGGAAGGGCAATTTTTTTAAAGATCGAGGTTAATTTACTCGGTAATTTAACCCTACGTGTATCCCTGTACTCACACCTAGACAGAGAGAGAGATGTGTTAGGTGTCTATAGTCAGTGGAAAATAACTAGAGTTGTTTTGATTCTTGTAGATTAAATATGCAACCTCAATCGAGCCTGCTTAACATCTCTGTTACATGGAGGGGAAAGAAATTTGTTGTAGAGATGGGTATAGGTGCCAATGTGAAGGATCTAGGACAGGAAATGCAAAAGTTAACAAATATCAATGAAGATACGATGCGGTTCATTGTTCCACAGACTTCTGGTAGAGCGTCAAAACTGCTGGTTCCATTTTCAGCGGAACATGCACTTTTAAGTCTGCAGGAAGCTTCAATTACTGAGGTACTGCCATTTACATATTCTGTATCATGTGGGTTAAGATTTAACTACATGAAAAATATTGTTCTTACCGTCTTCATTCTCATGGATATAGTTTTTATTGTTCTATGAATCATTGCATTGTATTTGCTGCTTTCCTTAATGGTTTTTGTTTTTTTGGTGTTGCCACGCGTTTTCCCTCGTCCATTAGGCCGAAGTTTCATAATTCTTTTGTGCTATTTATCTAAAATTCAGGTATAAATATTTTTCTTGAACCAAACTATCATTAACTATCTAGGATGGAATCTCTAATCCCGGGAGATGAAATCGAGTGTTTGACACACATTCTTCAGCAGAATTGAGTGGATGTGGCTCTTTTAACATGCTATTTGATAGGAGTCCGAGTCTTGAACCCATTGATCAATTGTGATGTGAAGTTGTCAACAAAAGGTGGCCCAAATCTGATGGAATGGTGGCAAGAGTTACAAGTTAAGCTTAGTAAGAAACGTGTGAGCTGGGAGGAACATTCTGAGTGAGAAGTTGGTTGTTTTAGTAGGGCCTATGGGGCATCAGAAGGGGAGCTTTAGTTATAGACTTTTTGTCTTAAATGTATGATAATGGGAGAGTGACATTTGGGAATCTTGGGCGTTTTCTTTAGCCATTGTTGAGGAAGCTTTACTCTTTGAAATGAGCATTGCTCTTGGGAATATCTAAGCTGAGATAGTCCTTCTCTACTTTCCTTGCTGATACTGTAATTATCCTTTTTTTTAATTATTTTCATTGACTGATTTTCAATTATTGCCACTATTCTTCAAACTATTTTATCATTTATATTTATTCCTTCCATCCTGGATTGCGATGTACTTGATTTTTTGAATATAGAAAGGAAAAAATAAATGCGTGTTACTACTTTTTGTTATTTGATTAAAGTGTCAAACTAGTATTCACTCTTCCAATTAGCCTTTTCTGTTGAGAGACATTTTACAGTCAAATGGTGGTGATATTTATGCTACGATCCTACTTCATATCAAGGGGATTCATTGAATTAGTTATTCATATACGTCGTTTCTGTTTGTTTTATTAATGCTTGTAATTAGCACTATTGTACCATTGGAAATGGTTGATATGTTGACTTAATTATTTGCCGTACTATTCCCTTAAGCCACTATTTTTATTCCCCAGGCCAGGTCAATTATCATGATGGGTGTGTCAACAAATGAGGTTGAAGAGGTTGTTCAAAATTCAAAAGCAGATTTAAGAATAGTTGGATTTGAAGATGAAGAGAAGAGGATGAAACAGAGAATTTCACATGGACCTCATATTTCATTGAAACTCCCACAAGGGCAGTATATATTTTGTGAATTTCGTACACTTCAACTTCCAGGAGTAGAGGTACTATATTGCTATATGATTATTAATGTTTGTGTTCAATAGAAGAATCACGCAACTCATATTTATCTTTTATATCACTTTATACTCCTGCATTTACATTGTTACTTGTAACTAGTAATGGGGTGTTTTGGTAAAGTATTCCAAAAGTGTAGACATCATTTTACTATATGATTATTATTGAAATGATAAAGTTTCAGGGATGGAGGGAGTGAATAAAGGCAAAATACTGTGAAATTGGTATTGATTTGATATGATATGACTTGTTAGAATGTGATGATAAGATATATAAAACCTAATGCTATTTGCTTATACTTCTAATAGTCATTTTTTTACATTTTTGTTCATTGTAAAAAGCCAGGTATCAATTTTGTTTGTTCCTCTAACTTATGTACTGCTATTGCTCCTAATGCCTTCACTTGGCATCTTAGGTTAGTGCACCATAATTCTTATGTAATGGACCCTGATTTATGTTATCTTTATCCTAATAATCCTCTATTTACAACACTCCCCTCAAGTTGGTAAATGAATATTGATCATTGCTAACTTGACTACAAGATCTTGAAATCTGCCTTAAGGAAGTCCCTTAGTGAAGATGTTTGGTAACTAGAGTCTTGTAGTGACATGGGTTGTAATCACTAAACCTCTGTCAAGATTATCTTTTATGAATTGCCTATCAATTTCAATATGTTTGGTCCTATCATGTACTAGATTATGAACAATGATTGTGACTTATTTGTTATTTCAATGCAATTGCATAGGTGTCAACCTTTATTCTCATGCCATCTAGTATGATCTTCATCCAAAGTCCTTAACACACTCCTTGAGCAAGAGCTCGAAACTCAACTTTTTAGCTTGAACAAGATAACCTATCCTGTTTTTTGCTTCTTCGAGTCACTAGACTTTCTCCCATAAACATAAAATATCCAGATGTAGATGCCAGTAATAGAGCATGCATAGTCTACATCAGAATATAACTTAGGCATCAAAGTGTCTTCTTTCTTGAAGAGTAGTCCCTTTCTTGGGCTTGACTTCAATTACTAAAGAATTTTCTCAACTACTTGCATGTGTCTTTCTCTTGGATTATCCATAAATTAGCTTTTCACACTTTTGTATAAGTACTATCTAGTCTCGTGTGATAAATAAATAAGTTTTCCGAACAATATAGGATATTGGGTCTTTTCTACAGGATTGCATTCTTCACTTCCAATTCTATGATTTTGTTCAATAGGAACTCTTGAGGTTCTACATCCTCACTTGTTTTTTTGAGGAGACTTGGTACATATGTTCTTTGGGTGATGAAAATTCCTATTTTTGAATAAGCTAACCTCTATCCAAAGAAATACTTAAGTTTTCCCATGTTTTTCATTTCAAATTGATTTGCCAATGTTTTCTTTAAAGCCAATTTCTCTGTGTCATCCTCTTGCAATCATATCACTGCGTAGACTAGCAATCAGGTAGGTTTATATGTAACGGAGTGCTTTATGAATAAAGTATGATCTCCTTGGCTTTGCTTATATCTTAAGGAAATCATTGCATTTGTAAATCTTCCTTAGAAATTAATATCTAATAATGGGAAATATTTTGTAAGAAATTTCTTTGTCAAATTATATGATATCTCCTTTTTTCATGTAATCAAATCATATCTTTAACATAATTAAATCATATCTCTAACAAAATAGAAGGCTTGAATAGGGGATAGAGTGGTCGATACTCTCTCTAGTGATGCTTTATTGAGAGGCTGAATTCATGATTCATTGCAAGAAGCCAGGTTTCATGCAGGATTTGAGCTGTAGGGGTTCAGGTTGCACCATATGGGGAGGCTAGTAGTAGATAAAGACTCCACGAAAATTCCCTAAATTCCACAGGAATTTCAGAATTCCAACATGGGAAGCCACTCAGGTTTTTTATAATTTACAAGAGGATTTCAAGCTTATTATACTGGAAAGGAGGAATAGAGGGGTAGATCCAAAAATAGAACTAAGAATGTGATGTTTGTCTAAGAAACAAGGCTCAAACTCTATCCCCTGTTGGTTTACTGCAAGCACTTCCAATTCTAGGCAATACATGGGTGGTGTAGCCATGGATGTTGTGAGGTTTGTTGAATGTGTCAAAGCACATAAGGATTTTGTAAGGAAACAAAATAAAGAGTAATAAGGGATATAATCCCTGATTTTAAGCTGTACATATTTCCTAGTCCATAGAAAATCTATCATATTTGTAACTGATTTCATTGGAGAATTACCTAAGGCTATGGGAGTGGATACCATAATAGTGGTGGTTGATAGAATGAGAAAATATGCTCATTTCTTCTCGTTATAAGGAAAAGATAAAGCTGAATGAAATCAGATTATTCAAATCTGATCTTGAAATTAACTACCCAAATAATCTAGAATAAATGACAATAAAATCTGATCAGATTTGAATAATCTGATGTTGACCTTAACTACCTAAATTTCCTAGAATCCTTATTTGAAATTCAAATCTGAAGTAAAAGTACATATACAACTAGCAACATAAACTACTCCAACGAATAGGCAATTTAAGGTGCACTATGACATGTTAAACGTATTATTGAGTATTTTTATGTACTCTAATTATTAGTCTGTGTTAAGCAAAGGAATATGATTTATCTATATTAGATCCTTATTTTGATATTTACATTGTGACTGGTGATATATTGTGTTTTGGTAAAAATTATCATATTATTTGTTGGGACTGTTAAAGCGTAATATATAAATATAATATTTTGCCTTATTAACTGATTGTTTTACTGGTTATTGAGTTTCCATTATATTCTTTGCTTTCTCATAACGTAAAACTTTTAATGGAGGTTTGTCGAGTGATCGTGGATGAATTTTGCTTTCCCTATTTTCAGTTGAATCCTCCCGCTGCTGAAGCACTTAAAAGAATGCACATGCTTGCTGCAGATCCTGGAATTGTTGCTGTCATGAACAAGGTCCACTGCTCATACCCAAATTAATTGACTGAACTTATATATATTTGTGATATAATGAAAATATGCATCAAGTTCTGAAGAGTTTTTGCATCTTGTGTAGCATCGATGGCGTGTTGGAATTATGACTGAGTTGGCTCCTGTTGGTTATGTTGGTGTGGACCCAAAATGCCTTCTTGGTTTTAACAAGGTATTGGATTCTACAGGATGATAAAACATGACATTTTAAGTGTTTGGCATTGTCCTGTTGTTGATTTCTTCCTTTTGTTTTCATTCTTATTGCAGAATCACGGAGAGGAAATATCACTGCGCCTACGGACTGATGACCTCAAAGGTTTCAGGAAATATGAAAGAATCAAGAAAACTCTACTGCATGAACTTGTAAGCTATAGCACACACCAGAAATACATTTTTTTCTTCTTTGATTGATCCTAAAGTAATTGAAATATGAACATAACGAAAAACATAAATTTCTACAGTCTATTTGACAAATGAAGTTATTGAACAAACTTATTTTTATTTCAGGCACACATGGTATACTCTGAACATGATGCGAACTTTTATGCTCTGGATAAGCAGGTGCGTGGATATGCTTGAGTGTTTGGCTGTCAATCTGTTATTATGCTCTGATTTTTTGCCATATGACGATTTAGTTTGTTCCTTGGCAGTTAAATCAAGAAGCATCTAGTTTAGATTGGACTAGATCTGCAAGCTACACTTTGAGTGGAGTAAGGAATACTGCAACATTTGAAGATGACATTATAGCTGACAATAGCAGTATTCCTCATAAGCTTGGAGGTAACAGGACAGATCAGCTAATAAGTGCACGTGAATCTTCAGTTGTTGCTGCTTACCATCGGTTGGCTAATGTTTCTCCAAACAAGCTGGGAGGTTCTGAATTAAATCAAGCCATGGATCCTGGTTATTCTAGTCATAGTTCGGGTGAAAAGAAATCTGATTGTATGACATCTGCCTCCAAAGAAATTGAAGATATTGAAATGGTCATCAATGATAAGATAGAACATAGAGGTGAGCCGGACCCTGATGATCATATCATCAATGGAATGAACTACGAGCCTGATCCAGATGATTCTCATCATGGTAAAGCTGTTGATTATGATGCTAGTTCAGGAATCGCTGAGTGCAAGACTTTTGAACAACAACCTAATGATTTTGGTGTATCACAAGGTTTGCATTCTGAGACAAGTACTGGTAATATGGTAGCAACATACACATCCATTGGTCATCCAGATACTTCGGAAGCATCTACAGAATCTATTGCTCCAATTATAGGTAATTTTCACCAGTAATATGTAGTTTGTGTAGGCATATTCAGTCAAGGATGAGCATTCTATAATCATGGACCTAACAATGATTGCTTGGAACAAGAAAAGAATAATTTAAAACATGAAAACTATTGGACTAAAGGATTGAATACACACACACACACACACACACACTTTTTACTAGAATAATCTGATTTATGGACCATATTTGAACACCATACATCAGCTGCACAGGGTATTCCCTATTGAGGTGCTTCCACCTTCAATTCCCCGCACAAACAAGTTTGACATTTTAACTCCCTTATAGGTCTGTCACTCCAGATAGAAAACACTAACCTGCATAAAACATTACTGCCTAATACTGAATTAACACAAACATAACTATCTGTCTTATGGAAGCTAACTAGCTCTTTGGGAAAATTTTGAAAATGAATTGAATAGTGATGTTGTTTGTTAGAATATAGCCGGGGAGCAAAGAATATGGTGGTGGTGTACCACTTAAAGATCGTGACACATGGATGGCGTATAAAATGTGGATTTGCACAGGATTTGAGATTGTGGTTTGAATGGAGGTATGAGAGGTAGAAGGCGAGATTTCATCCAACGATTGTGAGAGATGAAAAAAGTTAACTTGCTCAGATTAGGGTGAGGGTTGGATATTGGTTTTGTGGTCATATCAATATTCAGTGAAAAGGAAGATTTGGAATGCGTCAGAGAATCCAAAACAAGTGGGGTGGGGAGGCACTCTAGGTGTAAGATGTGGCCCTCTTGAAGATGATATTATTATTGGTATTGTGTAGGGGATTATTTGAGTGAAACAATGATTGTTGAGTATCCACTACTATGGGTTGTGCTTCGGTGTGGAAGGGCAACTTTGTGAGTGCTAATGCTAGCCATAACGCGGATAGGACAAGGATCTTGTGGTATGAGGTCTCATAGCTTGAAGCATGCTATCCTTTCCTTTTTTTTTTCACAAGCTACTACCCTTCTGTCCCAACCGTTGCTTCATTCAATTGGCTCCATGTTTTAGTTAAATATTGGATATTAAGTTAATGAAAGAAATGTTTATAACCAACCTGCGAATGGGGAATCTTATGTAGAAATAATTGTGATGACAGAAACTGTTCCCGATGATGTGGTTCCCACACCAGAATCATCTACGTTGCAAACTAACGAGCCTGATCCCGATGATCAAGAATTTCAGAGAATAAATGATACCTCAACTGCTGTTTGTAACCGTTTGTTGAAGGCTATGGAAGTGCTAAGAAGTGAAGTTAGTGCAACGCAGGCCACTTCGATCCTTCAAACTCTCCTGAAAATAATTAGGTATGTTTTTGCAAACGTTGGTTGAGCTATCATTGATGAGTAGAATGAACGGCTTGCTTTAAAAAGCTTCAGAAAGTACTTCTAGTAATTCTATGTGTAGTTATGCTTTAAGCTTTTCGTTTTCCGTATATCATAGCTTCTATCTGATTGCAGGAATGTGATTGAACACCCTTTGGTGGAAAAGTACAAGAGATTACGGAAGGTACATATAACCTATATTAGTTTTTGGCATGCTTCCTGAAACAATGCTATATCTTAAGATTAACTTCAAAAAAGATTTGATTTCTATATAACGAACATTTTGATTGCAGGCTAATCCAGTCATTGAGAGGAACGTTGTAAATAATAAAGGTTTGTACTTTCTCACATGAGTTATAATTTAGTAGTACTCGTGTAGAAGTGATTTTCTTATCTACAATGCAAGAGCCTAGATATTAGGCATATGATTCTGGTAAAATCTAAACAGTAACCTCCTGATCATAAGACTATTTAAAACTAATATATCATACAATATATTTTGTAGATAGCGATGTAATTTCTTAAAGTAGCTTTTTCTAAAAGCTGATGCTAATATGATATATGCTCAAATTTGGACTATTATTATCTTTTTCATTTTTACTGCTACAGCTGCCTTGGAAATTCTATCACTGGTCGGCTTCAGCGAAGATGTTGTGTTTGACAATCTTGGAAAGGAAGATGCTTACTTGGTGTTAAAGCGGAATGATCCTGGCTTATTGTGGCTTGCTAAATCAACCCTTGAATCGAGCACAGGCTTAGCTTGCTAGCCCAGAAAACGGTTCTGAAAGGCAAAGCAAAATTGTACGTCGAAGTATCCTCTTACAAGATTTCCATGGTATGATATGAGCGTGTAAAGTTTGTCAGTTTTAGTACATTTAGTCACTATCCAATAGATAAAATTGAACACGTGGAAACATAAGGAGAAGGAAGAAGAACTAAATTTGAAGTGCAAACAGAAACCTGGTATGATATCGGTGGTATCATTCGAGATGTTCATTGCACAACTTTAGATGTCCTTGTGTTGTATCTTATTGAATGTATATACATTTCATGAATAAAGGGAATTCATTGAGTGTTGTATGTTTACTATTGACATTTGGAAAAGAATATTAGAATGAAAAGGGTGTCATCTATGACTGCATGTGACTTGCTCATACATCACTAACATAGGATGCCCAATGTTTGGAGGATTTGCACAAAAATACGGAACAAACTATGTATGCAGGATTTATACTATGCTTCTGTATTTTTTTTATTATTGTTGATTTATTATTTTGCTTGAAGCATATTTTTAGTTTCATATAGATTAATAATAAATATTTTTCAACTTTTCATCCATAGTTTTTTGTTTTTTTTTTTAATTTTTTGTTCTGGATCTATTTAAACTACTTTATTTCATTTTTTTCGAGATAAATAAAATGAAAATTTTATTAAGGGTGAAAACGTTGATTTTCTTGTTAGATAATAAAAACAAAAAATTCAAATAAGATAATAAGATATGAGAAAGGGTGGAGGTCAATTTTGGAGGGGTCATTTGTTTCTACTTGGTATGAATTTCAACTTGGTCCGTGCAAAAGTTTTACCCTTTACAGAAATATTGTTCTGTAAGAATTTAATATCTTCGTTGAAATATTGTTTTAGAAATAATTTAATACTCTTTCATTTTGAAAAGAATTTCGAGATCTACTAACACAATGAGATTTTCGAAAGAGATTATTTCCGACTTTTACTTGCTGCATCTCATTATTACTAACTGCACCTTGGTATTAACAAAGTAAAATAATCATTTTAAAAATTATGGGGTATAAGAAGAAAAAGTCCAATTTATTTCGAGTGAGCTTCTCGAAAGACCATCTTAGAAAAAAAATTATTTCTGAAAATAATTTATCAATATCATTTAAAATGAATTTGAAGTTTAAGAATAGTTAAAGATAATTTGGTCATATTATATTTATGGAAATGTAGAGTGGGATTCTTATATAATGTAGAAAAAGTCTTTTTCAACTTGAACTATATTTCTAAGTTTGATGCTCTAGATAGGTGGCGTAAGAGATATAATATTGTATCATACAAACTCTATTCATGGGAAATATCATATTTACTTTTATATTTCTTTCATCAAAGTAAGAGAGTTATAAAATAGTACATTCAATAATTTTTTATTACTGTATTTTTCTTAATTACTAGTCCAATTCTTATCAAGCTAGCATATCAAAGTTTTTAACCATATCTCGAATTCAACTATAGATGAATAATCTAGGGATGATGATCCTAACATTGTAATGTTTATCGAAGCTATGAAGAATATTTATGCTGAACATCATGAAGACTTTGATGTTTGAAAGAATGAAAACAAAGTCTAAAAGCTTAAAAATGTTTTTTATTGATTGAAACATGCTCTAAGACTCTGATATAGTAGAATTGAAAATTATCATAAGGGGTTTAAACAAAGTGTCGGTAATTTTATGGTCATTAGTAACAATTTAGATTCTTAAAGAAAATTTAAGCATAACATGGAAAGTCGATTTGAAATTATTTGAGAGAAATGAATTACCGAATCGAGATACACAGATGTAATGCAGAAATCATCATTACAAAAATTGGAAAATATTAAAGAAGTTTCAGACGTAGAATTATAAATCAGTGAAGACATCCCTTGTGATAAATGAGAAGTTGTTACTTAATAGTAGTAACAAAGTAAAAGCTTTTGTCTATAAAAACTTAATTGAAAGATTGTTGTATCTTACAACTACTAAACGAGACGTAATGTACATAATGTTTATTGCAAGTTTGTTTTCTATATTTATGAATATGCATTGTTCTAATCAAGTTCATTGTCATGTAACAAAACGAACATTGGGATACATAAGAGGCATTACTGATCAAAGAATGAAAATGGAAATCTTCAAGGATAAGTAGATAGTGAGTGAGAATGGAATTTAGTTGATGTGAAGAATATCTGAGATTATGTTTTCTTGTTTGATAATTTTTTTTCTTAGATAAATCAACTACTTGAAACAACGATTGAAGGAGGCTGAGGCTGAGAAGCAGTATCTTTACAAGAAGATCAAAGTGCAAGAAAATCTATGATCTTCCAAACCAGAATCTCAGGGTAAAGAGCACCACCCTTGAGACAACATTGTGTTTGTGATGCCAATCATTTTCCCTTCTTTTTTGTGCAGTGAGATAATGGTAAAGGCTTAGATATGCTTGAAACTAGGCTTGTTCTAAGCATTGTTAATATGCTGCTTTTTGTGTGCAACTGTTGATTGCTGCATAATTTGTGGTTACTGGTAAGGTGAGTTAGATGTTTGGCAATGTGACCAACTTTTCAACATGAATTTTTAAGAGAAAATAGAAAGTAAAATGAATTTAGTTTCTCTTGGTTTGTTGTAGATGTTTTTTATTTACTTTTTCAAAAAATTATTTATAAGTTAATTTTAATTTGATGGAGAAACTTAATTATTTTACCTTTCTTTTTTTTTTTTTTTATGAATGTGTTTATTCAATGTTACGAATGTATGATATGATTTAATCTTGTGTAAACAGAGAAATATGTGTGATTAAAAGTTGGGGTAGCATTCAATATTTATCATTATTTTGGGTTATACATGTGTTTTTCATACTCACAATTACAGTAATTACAACTTACACAAACAATTAATATTTTAGTGCACGACATCAATCATATAAATCATATAGTTGTGAATACGAGTACAACAAATATGAAACTATTAATTAATAGGATAATACAGTTTATAAAGCAAATTATTATGAGGATAAAAGTACTAAAATTTTGTCTGTTTTTGTAATGTATATATAGATTCTTACATTCTACTCTTTTTTTAAAATAAGTATCTTAAAATTTTAATTTTATCTTTATCAATCCTTAAATTTCACCGTATTTCTTTACTTATACACCTTAATTTAAATTTCATCTTAATTTATACTTAAAATTTACCACTTTACAAAATAATTTCTTATATTAAATCGGATTAAACTTACGAAACAGAACCAAATATTACGTGAAGTCAAATTTAATCGACATTATTTATTTAATTTTTAATTAAAATAAAGTAAATTTATACTTTCTATTTAGACGTGTAAGCTATTTGATTGATATTAAGTAGAATTAGATATCTATAAATATCTTAAATTATCATTAAGGAGAATTACAATATTTTGATACGTAAAAATTACAGCTAAATAGTACAGACAAAAACTTTCAACATTTCATTATTTAAATAAACATTGTTTATAAATTTAATTATAAAATGTGATAAAACAATTTAAAAAAATAAAAATTTAAATAAAGAAAGTTATGACCATAAGTTCTTTTTAAATAATATTAAGAACAACTTCAACAAAAACCTAACGTCATATTTTTTATTTAAATTGTTTTAAGAAAATTGTTTGTTTATATTTTTTTATTAAATTTTTTATTTGGGTTTTTATTACTGTATATAATTTTTATATATTGAATATGAATATTTTTTTTACTTTATCAATGTTATATTAATATATATTTTGTTTATTATTAAAAATTAACTGGACTGAAAAAAGTGATGAATTGGTAGATGACTTTAATAATTAAATTACAGTATCATCAATTCTACAAAATAAATGTATTATTTATATTCTATTCTTACTAGTTTATAATTTTTTTCTTGTTCTATTTTTCTTTTTCATATAATATAACTCCTTATTTACTTATATTAAATAAGAAATACTAAACTTTTAAAAAAATTTAACGTCATTTTATTTGTATTAAAGCTTTATATTCCAGAAAAGACTAATATTTAAAATAAAAAACTTGTCAATGATCTTACTAAAGTTTTTTGTTTCAATTTTTTTTTATCATAAGTTCCACAGTAAACCAAATATTTTCTTACATAGTATAACTTAATTAAAAGTCTGAAATATCTATAAAATAATTTAATTTTGACACTATCTCCTTTATTTTTATCTATATAGAAGATGATCAATTTTTAAGATAAACATTAATATAAAAATCGTATATTACATTATTGAAACTTTTAATATCAAAGAAACTTGATACAAAGAAATGACCGAAGAAAGTAAATATAATTTGAAACAAGAGATTCAATATAATTTAAACAAAACCATAACACCTGGGTCTACTTTATTCTCCTTCTCGAGCAACGGTGACCCTAGTTACAAAGATGACCTTAGCATATTTTTATGGTTGTCTTGCTCACATGTTTGTTCTTGTTTTATTGAACTTATAGGCGTATGTTTTCCTTAATGAAAACTATCGTAGGTCGTCTTGGATACGATTAGTGCTTGCTTCAACATGTACTAGAAGTTTGTGAACAAGTTCTCAGATAAGATATTAGGTCGAAGTTTATGACGACCTTTTTGATTGGCTTTATACCTAAACCTTTATTGTTAACAGCTTCTTCCAACCTGATGATATTATCATCTAATGATGAAGAGACGGAGAAAGTTAACTTGTGAGGTCTGTCCATTTATTATTATTATTGCTTAAAAGGGAGAGCAGTGTAAGGAAGGGAGAAGTGTTAATGAAAGTGAAGAGCATAAGTTAAAGGGGAGTATTGATCACACAAGAGTTGAAAATTGTGTTAAGAGAGAGTAGCTAGAAGAAAAGATTTGTATTGTTTTGTTTCTATGCTAAATTATGACATGCTAATGTATAATGTTTGATGGTGTTTGTTGAAGAAAACAATAAGTTTTTTATGTTTAAAAAATCTATATTGTATGCTAAATGTTGTAATATCTTTGTTGTTATTTGTATTGGATTTAAGAATATATAAGCTTGATATGATATGCTATAATTACAATTTAGTATTTAGTTTAATAGTTTGATCACCTATTACACTTGTGCTTCATTATACATAGTGTAAGTTTGCATGCATGATGTTGAAAAATGTTTTATGAAGATTTGATCTGTTGAATCTTGATTTTGAAAATATAATGTTTAAATTTTATTGTTTTAAGTACTATAAAAAAGTGGAGATTGGTAGACAAAAGTTCAATAATCCATGATTTTGACTAAGTGTTAAATATAATATATTGTTTTAAGCACTATAAAAAAGGAGAGATTGGTAGACAAAAGTTCAATAGTCCATGATTTTGACTAAGTGCTAAATACAACAAAGTATAAAACATGGTCACACTTCTTGTACTCTTTGTTCAACAATAGATCGTGTAAGACATAAGTATTTCGTATGTCAGACAATATAGCACTATGCACTCTTGTTTTTACGACTAATAAGCATTGATATGTTCAAACTACACCTACATAATCTCAAGCTAATGTGGTAGTTCACGAATATCCTTATGTTTATTCTATGTTGTAGGGAATGTTAGTCTCTTACGTCTTACCGAGAAAATCCACATAAGCATACGTTATATCAAAAATCTCTTTGTACATGAGCTAAATTTGCTTTGGTGCAACAACTCTCTGATGCAAGTTTTGTTAAACCTAGAAAGAATTATCTACTTCATATGACTCTATGCTTTACAAAAGTTCAGGTAAAGGTACTCTATCCAAGGGGAGATAAGTACATTGAGGAATCAGGATGTTACTTAAAGGAGAGAAGAACATTTAAAGCATGCATGGAGTGTATTTAATGCATCTTCTACACCCAAGCTGCTCAGATGAAAGGAAGACGTTCAACTAAGTTTGAATCTACTCAACAACCAAATAATTATTTGTAACGAGTCGTTTTTTCAAACGTCTACATAAAGTTATCTTTCAAGAAGAAGAGTTGAATGAGTTTGGATTGCAAAAGTGTTGCCAATATATTATATGCCTTAAAAAGCTTTGTAAACAATGTTGTTGTATTCATGGCCTTAACCTTGTAAACTTCAAAATATGTAACCTTGTAAACTTCAAAATACGTAACCATTCTCTAACGAGTAACCTTGTGATTTTTTTAATTACACCTTTAGAAAATTTCTTTGTCTTGGCTAGAGTGGCTTATTGTTAAACAATATTGATTTTTAGCCAAAAGTGCCTAAATGTTAAAGAATACTTGACTGGTTACTCAAGATTGGCTATGTTCTGAAACAATACTCATATGGGTTATACAAACTCGCACATAACGTGCAAACTCTTCTTAAAGGATGTCATCATTTAATTATGTTGGAGCTTTATGGCATTGTTGACTGCATCCAAGCAAGTGCACAAGTCCATCATACTATTTTAAAGTACTCTCTTCAAGTTTCGATGAGTGGATTCTTGCGTACAATTAGGTATGACAAGTATACAAGAAGTAATGAATGTAGAATCCACAAGTTTGTTGGTTTCTAAACAATAAATAATGAATCCATACTAAATAATACACCTATTTGATGTTGTGTTTCCTAAATGCATCACATTGTCATCCCATGCCTTCACAAATTTTTCCTTGTGTTGAATGATTTATATCTCTCATTCACATAGTCAAAAAATACTTGTCATGATGAACAAACAACTTCAAAATGTTGTACATATCCCCCAAAAGCATCACAGTTTGCACAATCCATTACAAAAGCCCATGCATCCATAACAACTTCTTAAGCCAGCGTAGAGTCCATAAACATCTTGCACTTTGCTTTAACATTCTTATTAATGTGGAACCGACACATAAGGTTAGAAGCCTCAGTGAAGACTATTAGTATTCTCACAATACTAAATGGATTTGATGAAGCCATACAAGACAAGTTCAGCTAAGCAATGGCAGCAAGCAAGCAATTGGATTTTGGTCTTGATTTGGTGTGAGTGTGTTCGAGATTGA
>Ga0099825_1005295_pt1 | contig 16582 bp, 12 predicted proteins | sample SiratroredBW_FD_76838 | JGI IMG/M metagenome (GOLD analysis project Ga0099825, IMG submission 76838) | Root nodule microbial communities of legume samples collected from California, USA - Siratro red BW | ecosystem: Host-associated > Plants > Roots > Nodule | place: USA: California | collected...
TATATATTTATATATATATATATATATATATATATATATATATATATATATATATATATATATATATATATATATATATATATATATATATATATATATATATTCATTCCTATAAAATATTTAAACTACACATATGAGCATTCAATTTTTTATTCAGGATAATTGAAGTTAAATTTTGTAGAAAATTACTTGATTGCACACCAAGAAGAAAATAAATTACTTTTGTAAGTTACATAAAACAACTATATTAAACTTAATAATTGAAATTTCTATACATATAATTCACACAAAAAATAGTGTTACAATATCCTTAATCCCTACAAAATATGACGTTCCATAATCTTATTGTCAATATCCCGCCACTATGCCCATATAGTCAATAAAAAATATATCATCAACATTGCAAAGAGAAAGATAAGGAACAAGTAGTGAAAGAATCTGGTGTCCAATGGGAGAGTAATGGGCCAATACGGTTGGTCTAGGGAGATTATCAACATCTAAGAGTTGAACAGCAGGAGCCCTAATAGGATGAGCATTCCCTATTTCCATTTTAAGGTCAATATAGAATTTCAAGGGAGAAGTTGTTAGGCAGCAGGGTCAGCAGATTCAAGAAATTATTTGGAAGGTGTATTATAGGAGGAAATTAAATAGAGAGTAGGGAAGTTAAGGTTGTTAGGCGGGGGGATGTTTGTTAGTGTTGGAGATTGGTCTATATTAAGACCAACCTTGGGGATTTGGGGATTATGTGATGCTTTTGTTGTAGTTTAAGAGGCATTATACCTATGTGAAAGGATGAGTTTTCCTTTGGGAGGAGTGCTGCTTTTCCTCTGTTTCACATTCTCTAATAAAAAAATACATTTCATTGAATTCATGCTTTTTTTTCCTTTGTGTGTTTTTGTGGTGTTTTGTGAGTTAGTTGGTCACCTAACAGAAGTATTGTTAGGATGTATTAGGAGGACTGAATAAGGACAGTTGTTAGTCAGTTAGTCCATCAATTATGTAGTAAAACTAGTAAGTTAGTAAAAGCGGTTTGGTTAGATAAATAGAAAAATCAGATTGGGGATTGCGCAGTCAGTGAAGGGAAAGGATCCGCTATGAAGAGCAAACCCCAGGGAGCATTCCATTCTCCACTTTCTGTTCTGTTTTAAACAATAAAGTTCCACTGTTTTTTATTTCTTTCATCTAGGTTCCATTCAATTTTCTGCACTCCTATAAGGTAGTCACGTCTCATGCCTATACTCTATACTCTGCCCTATTACAGTAGGAAATCAAGTTCTTACATATACACATGATTGAGAAATACTTTCAGTGTCCCAAATGAATTTACATTTAAATTCGATCTGCTGAGTTATGTTATGGAACTGGAGAATGGGTGAGAGCTTTTCTTATTCATACACCCATCTATTATAAAAGGAAGATGTCTAAAATTTATTTTACATTCCAATTACATAATAAATATAGGCATGCCTTTTGGACTACAACATTGAAGATTTCAACATTTAAAAAATTAGTGTCCATGACTGCAGATAGCCCTTCCTTTTATTTGTTCCTCTGGTTAGAAATATTCCATAAAATGGAAATATGGTCCTAATCTCTTAAATAAACTATCACAACCTCAGGGACTTTCAAAGCCACATTTCTTACACAAAAAGCTATTATATTCCGTTTATTTAAGATTTGAAACTAATAGTCCCACGAAGGCTGAACTTGGTTGTCCAATCCAGATAATCAGCACCCAAATATGTATGTGTCTATGTCCTGCCGGCACGACAGTTATGCAACAACAAAAGCCATGTTCCATTCGATGAGGTTGACCACATGGATCACATGAAGCTTTTCGACTAAGTTTAATAACAAAATCAAAGACATTATTCACCTTAAGGTTCTTCTTAACAACGTCCCCCAAACTCCCTCTTTGTCCCCCCTTCTTATTTTGACATGACTAGAAGCCATGCTGTCTAGTCTTTGGTCATTTCAATAACCTTCTTTATTCGTGCCCAAAACATCTTAACTGATTTTCTGCATTTTTTCCTCAATCGGTGATACAATAATTCCTTTTACAAGCAATCCAGTGCTATCAACGGGCGTAAAGCTGAAATTCAGCTATATAAACAAGCGGCCATGGCCATGCCACTGCCATAGCAGACTTCCCTTCACAAATTGCCTATGGCAGTTGGCGAAAAATCTGCCTCACCATTCCGCCATAAGTCAAGGTGCCACCATTTAGCAATACTGATACTTTCATTTCGTATCTTATCTTTCCTTGTGTGACCACACATTCATCTTAACAATCTCATTTCTAACTTTTTTTTCTTTTAACATTCACAGCTCTATCCACTGAAGTTAAGCAAAGGTTAAAAAATAAAAGATACAAACCCCACTGACCCTTATCAGATTTTTCTTTGGAACGCTTGCGAGATTCTTTGTCCTTCCTTTTCTGTTTCTTTTCCCTCTTCCGTTCCTTCTTTTCCTCATGTTCTACCGATCTCTGCCTCTTGCTTCTCTTCTCATCTGTCAATTAACCCAAAAATTAACAAATAACGATAACGATAAACGGGGCCAACCCAAAAATTATTCCATTTTTTTTTCTTCTTGCTCATTATTTTGAAGAACCCGTGAACCGAATTTAGTTCCAATCCCAAAAATTAGTTTGGGTTTTTCAGAAGGTGGAATGATGCATAAGGATGGAAAGTCAGGTACCTTCTTCGCGTTGGAATGGTGAAGTTCGTTTCGATTTCCTATCGCTTCCCATGATTTCTTTCTCGCAAAATTTGATGACAAAATTGCTCCTAGTGACACTCCAATCCAGATTCTCACTAATTAGTGTGAAAAAAAAAAAGCAAAAAGATCGCAAAATAAATTAATGCCTGTTTTGTTAGGTTATCATAGATGCTAACGTGGCGGTATTTTGAGTCGGTGGGCTTCACCTCGCACACATGACAAACTCTTCGTGCACCTTCCTGACAATTTTTAATTCCATAAATGTCATTATGGAAATGATCTAAGTGTCCCTGAGTCTCAACCTTCTTTTTTTCCCGTTCGTTGAATCAAATAGTGTATAGTTTATATTTTCTTTCATTGAGGTTTTGAGGGAGATTGAACAATAGAAAAGATTTTCTTACCATTGTGTAGTATTTATCGGCGACAAAAAATGACAGGAGGTAACATTTTTAATTTTAGTAGATTTCTGTAGTTGCTAGTAGGATACCCGGATGAAGCCATTCGGTTCTCATTTTTTTGAAATTTGAGAACTGGACAGTCAGTCATCCGGTTGTCATTATTTTGAAATTTGAGAACCGGATAGCAAATCATCTGGTTCTCATATTTCAAATAATGAGAATCGGATGGCTGGTTGTTCAGTTCTCAAATTTCAAAAACATGAGAACAGGATGAACTGGAGGGGGGTGCTCATCCGGTTCACAACTTGGATTTTTTTTTTATGAGTTGTTGGAATGCTATGTTACAAATATGGATAGTTTTTGTTCAAAAGGTGTTTGATTTCTTGGTTCGAGAAGAAGATTGTATTCTTGATTTTACAACTGATAAAGTAAAATGATTTGTTTTTTGTTTATGTTTATGAAATGTAAATTAATTAAATACGAATGTGATATATTGTGTAGGTGTTTGGTACTCGATATGAATTACTTGAATGGGTTCGTAAGGTTACATTTAGACTTGGCTTTGTTGTTGTCATACTCAGATCAGATCAGACAAAGCAACTGGAGCAAAAGGTAGAAAGACCTATGTCTTGTTGGGATGTGAAAGAAGTGGAAAATATATAAAGTACAAAACAGATTTAGAGGTGACTATAACTGGCACAAGAAAGTGTGACTGTCCATTCAGATTGTGTGGCAAACCAATAAAAGGTGGAGAAGGTTGGTTTTGAAACTCATATGTGTGTTGCATAACCATGAATTGGCTAATACATTGGTTGGTCACCCTTATGTTGGTAGGTTGTGACTTGATGAACACGCTTTAGTTGTGGACATGATAAAAAGTCGAGTTAAACCAAAGAACATATTGTTTACACTGAAAGAGAAGAATGAAGACAATGTGACAACACTGAAACAGTTGTATAATACCAGATATACATACAAGAGATCGGTTAGAGGATCAAGAACTGAAATGCAGCAGTTGATGATGTTGTTGGAGCGTGACAACTATATTCATTGACATAGGTGTCACGAGTCCTCCCGAGTTGTAAGTGATATCTTTTGGACTCATCCTGATTCTTTGAAGTTGTTAAACGCATTTAGCAATGTCTTGTTGATAGATAGCACCTACAAGACAAATAAGTATAGGCTTCCACTGCTTGAAGTTGTATGTGTTACATCCACAAGGTTAACTTTCTCAGTTGTATTTGTTTTGATGTCTACTGAACGTGAAAACAATTTCACTTGGGCTTTGCAAAGATTACGATGGTTGTTTTTGAGAGCAGATGTGTACCCTACAGTTACTGTTAGTGATAGGGACCTGACTATAATGAATGCCATTGAAGTTATTTTTCCATAAGCTTATAACTTACTGTGTAGGTTCCACATAAATAAGAATGTAAAGGCCAAGTGTAAAATGCTTGTTCATCAAGGGAGGCATGGGATGTTGTTATGAAAGCATGGACAACTATGATTGATTGTATTGATTGTGAAACATTTCCTAAATGTGTTGAAGGATTTGAAAGTGTTTGTTTAGCATGGCCCATATTTTTGGAATACGTGTAAAAGACTTGCGTTAAACCTCGTAAGGAAAAGTTTGTCAGTGCTTGGACAAACTAGGTCATGCATATGGGCAATACTACATCAAATAGGTATGGTGTTATATTTAATGTGTATTTATATGTTAATGAGAGTTTTCTTATTTGATTTAATTTTCTGTGTTGTATGCAGGGTTGAACAAGCTCATAGGAATTTGAAGCGTATCTTGCAAACTAGCATGGGTGATTTGTGTACATGTTGAGATGCAATCAACAATCTCCTTGTCCTCCAACATAATGAGATTAAGGTCTCCTTCTAGAGGAGTCTACATGTTGTTACCCACATTTCAATAGCTCATTATTCAAAGGTTTAGTGGGTATGGTTAGCAAGTATGCATTGCTACATATTGTAGAAGAGTTTGATAAGGTAAAAGTTATTGGTTTTGATAAGAAAAAGTGTGGTTGTGTCCTTAGATATACTCATGGTTTACCATGTGCATGTGAGCTAGCAAGATATGTTTTTGGTGTCATATCGCTAAATGAAGTGCATGTGATGTGGACTAGACTTAGTTTCTCAGACTTATCATCAAGTCAATCATCATATGAGGTGTCGGTTTGACAAGAGATTGATGACATATTAGCTCGCTTTGACAAGCTTGACATTGGAGGTAAAATAACCATTAAGGGCAAGCTGAGAGAAATTGCATACCCTGACATGACATCATTATGTCCTCCATTAGAAAAGGTTAAGACTAAAAGGTCTCAAAAGAGTAAACAAAAACGATTAGAGAGGTCAACCAAGCGTGACCCTTCATACTTTGAGCATGTAGACAAAATTCATTTGATAGAGGATAGTTGTTCTACACAAAAGGCTTCAAAGGTTAAGGTAAAACGACATTCGATGTTACCCTCTAAAGTTTTACCCTGTCTTGATCAATTTCATCCTATTTGTCATCCATACATAGTGAACATTATTCATGTTAAACTTGATGGACATTGTGGTTATTGATCAATTGTTGCATTGTTGGGAATGGGAGAAGAGTCATGGCCATTAATCAGAATGGATCTATATAGAGATATGTGAATGGCGTGATCAATATACAAACATTTTTGGTAGCCATGAACGTTTTGATCAACTGAAGAACTCTTTACTTGTTGAGGGCACAACATCTGTAAGTACTTCTGTTTAATTTATGATTAACATTTGTAAGTGCAATGATTAACATCTATTTAATTCATGACATGTACATAATATTTTACATATTTGCAGGCAAGTGTTGACAAGTGGATGACTATACCAGATATGGGTTACGTCATTGCAAGTAGATATAATGTTATCCTTGTTTACTTGTCGTTGCAACAAAATGTAATCATTTTTCCATTACGAAGTAAACCTCCTATTAATGTTAGTCAACATCGGATCATGTTTATGGGAACCATTTTGTATAGGTAATCTTTATAACTTACAAATTGCCCAACCATTGATGTGATGTTGGCTAATTTAATTTTGAATTTCATTTACAGGTTAAATTGGTTGATGGTTGTCCTTTACCAAATGTAGACATGATGTGGACCAATCACAGTTCTGCAGAGGCACAATTATGGCTATCTCATTATATTAGCATAATGCAACTATTTGTTTCCATGTTAGGATCAAATACATCATATGTTAATCTTGCGGATGATTGATTCATTTATATTGAAATTGTATGAGTTTTGATTAACAAAATAGTAATAATGACCATAGTACCAACATACTGAATACATAAACATAGTACCAAAATACTTAATACATAAACATAGTGTCAAATACATATAGATTAAATAAGGCCCTATGAACTAGAAGTCCCTCTCCCCCTCCCTTAACCACCTCTCACTCATCTAGTGTAGACTTGTCCTTCACGTGAATGTGTGCGAGTCAATTCAAGCGCAGCTCGTGTATCCTCATGTGCATCCCCACAACTAATTGACCTCTGTAATAGGGTGGCTATCCTTCTAAAGATACCCTGAAAAAAATAATAAAATGTTAATGTTATCAAATAATTAAATGTAATCAAAAAACAAAATGTCAATGTAAAGAAATACAGAACAAGCATGCGGCTGCTGCTGTGACGAGGAGGTTGGTTGATCGTCATCATGACTATGACTATGACTATGACTATGACTCCGACTACGACTACGACTACGACGATGTCCTTCGTCATCAAGTCTAATGAGATATGGATGTGAGACACTACTATACCAGGCGATATAGTGCTCCGTGCATGCATTCGGGCCGACAGCAGGTACCAATGCAGTCACAACATTATCAACAAAATGGACCCAACGTGCATTTACCGATTGAAAAATTGCCATATCTTGCACTAGAGGAGGAGGTGGTATGGTCTGCATATAACCATACTGTCTCAGTACCTGATCAGGAAGATGCATCTGGATGGTATATCCATATTGGAGAAAACCTCAAAAAAAAAAGAAATCGGCTCGAGAGGCCGACTAACTCTATGAGAATTGTAGGGACACCAAATGACATCAGAGAGGGTCAATCGATCTAATTGTTGTCTGACATCAATCAACCTTGACGGATGTCGACTGACCACATACCGAGAAGCCCGTGGAAGTGTTTTGCTATAGCTCGGGGCACATCCTTATTACCCATATATGGGAAGTGCTCGTAAATCCATGCATGTCAATAATAAATAAACTTAGAGGTAATAAAATATAACTTGTTAATTAATTTAGTGGTAATAAAATATGTACCTGTAACAGAGTAATAAAAACGCCCAATTGTTTGGTCCCAGCCAGAGAAGCATCTCCTAGCTTGTCATACATGTGTGCTAAAGTAGCTACCCCCCAGGCATAACCACCACACATCCCAAGGTTGTAAAATAGTGGCAGATAAGAAATGGAGACAGATGTGACACTTTTATCAACAAAAATTCTACATCCAATTAGATGCAACAAATACGCCCTTGTAGCAAACTACCAGTCTTTATTCTCACAACATGTGTTGTAGTGTTCTCTCAACCAACTGAGGAGCACAACATTTCCATGACCATCACGCAAAGTGGCATTAGCAGGACCATCAGGAACGCCTAATAGTTCCCACATCACAGGAACAACTCCACTATTGTCTAACTTATCAAACATCGAAAATTGCCCCATAATAGGTAGGTGGAGTAGACTGGACATGTCATTCATATAGAATGTGTTTGTGTCCCGATTCCACCTCTCAACAAATCCGCACATGAGGCCCTTCTCCGCTACCTCATAACTCATGTTGCATAGAGGTAACAATCCGCTGTTAACAATCAATGCAAAGACCTCAGCCCGAGGAAGACCAAAATTGTTAACTTTTCTTCCATGCGAGACTAATTTCAATACTCCACGATCCTAAACCAAACAAAAAAAAACAAATGATATCAAAAAGTTCACATATTAAACACAAAATAAACACAACAACTTATAACATAATCTTACCTCACCCTCCCACAATCTGAACGCCACATGGTGATTATAACTTACCAAAAGAGACGTATGAGATGGTCCCCCAGGAAAACCTACCACCTCACCAACATCACCACCTCTTGACCACTAACTGGAGTAGCACTAAATGAAGGACCCCGATCTCCTCTACGTACTGATGCTGTAGGCCTTGTTCGGCTTTCAAGCTGGGAACCAGCTCCTCTCGTCCTCGCCATATCTGTCACACTGCACAAACTTACTCTTAATTGAGAAGAAAAAAATTGTAAAAATGACAATTGGATGACCATGCAATATGGGTCATATTTCCAAAAATATTCACAACCGGATGACACCTCCATCCGAGTCTCATTTCTAAAACAATGACAACCGGATGACGTTGCCATCCGGGTCACATTTGAAAAAAAAGTGACAACCAGGTGGTAACCCCATCTGGGTCACATTTCGAAAAAAGTTGACAACTAGATGAGCATGCCATCCGGGTCACATTTTCAAAAAAATTGACAACCAAATGAGCATGCCATTCGAGTGTCATTTTTTTTGAAATGTGACTCGGATGGCATGTGCATCTAGTTGTCAATTTTGTTTGGAAATGTGACCCAGATGGGGGTGTCATCCAGTTGTTAATTCCAAATGAAATTGAGAACCAGATGGCACTCATCCGGTTGTCATTATGACAAATCGAAAAATCTCTCTGTTTGTCGTCGATAGCCTCCCAAACACCAAATCAACTACTCTAATCAACAATACCACTTACTAATTGCTAATAAACATAAAAAATTGCTTACCTTCAGCTTCTTTGAACGTTTAATTGAAGATTTTGGGAGAATGAAAGAAACGGACGAGCTGAACCGGATGGGTTCATCTTCTTCGCAGGAGCTTCCAAATCCGTGAGTGTGTGTAGAACCTAGTGAACCGGATGAAAGCAGTGCACGACGACAACAACTTCAATCTGACGGTGAAAGGTTGAAGATTATGGTTATTGTGAAAATAAGAACCGGATATATGGAGAAGGGAATGATGGGTAGTTTTGTCTTTGCACCTTTTACCTAATTGTCATTTCCAAATTAATATGGAGGTACAAAAAGAAGGTATGGGGGTGGAGGAAGAATTAGTCTGCACACATTGGTTCCAATTGGGTCTCATCTTTAAGAACGTTTTTCTAAAAATAAATATACATAGGTAAACTCATTAGGACTTAATTTTAATACCTCAAGTTTAAACAACATCATACAACCATTTTTTTCGTTTAGATATATAATTGAGTTATTTTCTTTCATTATATATTATAGCATGTATTGTTTTTATTTTTTTTAATATTGTATGCTTAGTATGTAGTCCTTCACACGTGTTATAAATGCATTTTGTTGTTAATCCATATATGTGGTCCTTTATACAATAGTAATATTTAGTGATAATATAAATTTAATAAATTAAGAAATAGTTACAACACCTTTAATAATTAAAATTATTTTAAGATCACATAAAAAATATTAATTGTGATTAATTATATGTGATGTGATTAAAATATATTCATGGAAATTTTGTTACGTTTGTATGATAAATTAGGATAATGTATAGAATTATATTTCTTAATCTGTTTATAAGAGTTAAGAAAGTAAACACAACTTGATACTTTTGTCATGAAGTTCCATGACAAGTCTAATTGAGTAGAATTTTAACTCACTCGCAAGTTTTATATTGTTAGATTCATGAATTAAGACATATTTACATGAGTGAAACATGATTTATTTTAGTTTCTTATGATGACAAGAATGAGTTTGAATTTTGCAATGCAACCTGAATAGTGTGGTATTATTTTAGTTAAATTGAGACAACTATAAAATATGGTATGAGAGAGTTCTTCATTTTGGTTAGATGACCATTAACTATGTCATAAAGAAAGAGGAAGCACTCACTGTTATTATAAAGACTTGCACTCCAAATGCTATTGGTTTCTTTGGAAAATGGGAGAGGTCATATCTCCTCTTTTTAATGTTCATAAAAATCACCATATTTGTTAGTATTTTTTTATTGGCTAATATGATAATATTAAGAATTTTTTAAAGATTAGTGTAACTTCTCATATTTTTCACATAATAAGTACTTTATCAAATAGAATTCTATAATAAGTCTAAATATAAATCTTTATATGTTCATAAGAATATTTCAAATATACTTCTTTACATGAGATTTAATAAAAATATTTTCATACAATCACAAAATAAAATAAAATAATTAAAGTCTATAAGTTTCAAATCTCCCACTAACATGAGGCTTTTGATATTTGAAGAGTATCTTTATGGTACTTTAATTCCTCGCAAACATCCACAGAAACTGGTCTTTTCAGATTTTGACAAAGTATGACATTCTATTGGATAGTACGTTCGTTTACCATGAGGTTGTAGTTGTAACTCCAACTGAACATGATAGAAGAACCCTTAATAAAGGTCCAACCACAAGGGCACTAGCCAGAAGAATCCATGAAGAGTGGAACCAGCTGAACCCGACAAAGTAAAACTCTTATCAACTTGGGCCACTGATTTCTTTGTAAATATTAGTGTAGTTTAATTTTCCTTTTTGGGTCATGTATTGGGCCTACGTATTTTCTTTTGGGCTTTGTGTTTTGGGCCCGCAGTAAGAGCAAAAGTATTGCACAAAGTCACCTAGACCTTCAAATTGGGCTTCATTTAAGCCCATTTGAAACCCTAACCAACTTAGGGCTTTAAGAGCAAGCATGGAGCATCCACCCTCACATTTTGTGCATATCCTCAATGCTTTAAATGTGACTTGACACATGGCACAAGATCCACCATTGTCACCCCCTTCCATTGATCACTTAACAAGTGTCACATGGTCATTGGTTGCTCTAAATCTAAGAATTTTAAATTTGAATTTTCCACTCACTTTTAGCTCTAAGTTGGCTGACTTGGAAGGCTATAAATTCATGTATTCATCCCTTGAAATTTAGCTTGAATGAATATAGTGAATTGCTGAAAATTTTTCGGCCCACACTTGCTTGAGCTCCTCTCTAGGTTAGCACATCTTGCATAACTTAGAACCTTTGAAGAGTTGGCCTAACCTCTCTTCTCTTCCTCTCCATTTCTAGATCATTTTCCTCCATTGAAACACCTTGTCTTCCATGCTTAGAGCTGCTCCATTCCACTTCCAATTCTCCATTCATTCACTGTTACAAGTTTCACGCCCAACCATAGCTACAGAGGTTCATCATTTGGTATCAAGAGCTTTGGTCTTCAAGAACTAAGTTCTTTACTGTATTTTCCAATTTTTGAGCTGTTCCTAATTTAATTTATATGCTTTGTATCGGTTCAATTGCATTCTATCTTCTTGAACCATCCAAATTCATGTTCATTAGGTGTTCTTGAGTTTGTGTTGGGTTCTTTTAATTTTCTTGAGTTTTTTGTATATTTTAATTTGATAAAACAGATTGGTTTGTGTCTTAATTTTGCTTTTAAATCCATATTCAAGTTTTCATATGTCATATAATTCCATACATGTCATAAAATTCAAGTGGTACTTTGTTTCAATTTTATTTTCTTGCTTTACTAGTTAATTGTAGTAAGTTGTTTGCATTGTGTCATTGTATGAGCTGTTTGGTGCATTTTTAGTTTTTAATTTGAGTTCATATGCTTGTCATTAGGTCATTGATGACTTCTTGAAGAAATAGTTCCATTATGTCTAGTAGTTCACCATCTCTTATTTGAATTCCTTTAGGTTTCTTTCAAATTGCAAACAATAAGTGTTCTTTAAAAACTGAGTGGTTGGTTTGATTTATCAAAAATTGGATATAGTGAATTTGAGGCTGAAATTTTGAATTTGAATCATTTCAGGAGTTAAATACAATATAAAAAAAAAGATCACCCAAATTCTAAAAGGAAAAATTTACATAAATCTTTCAAATGTTGGATGCAAGAAAAATGTGACTGAAAGAACAGTGGACAATGTAGATTGAGTGCTGATTTTGAAAAAATTACTGCAACCACACCAAAATTCAAATTTGACATAAAACTGATGCAAAATTTTCATATACATATTTAAGTTTATGTGGTATAAATATCAGAACAAAATAAAACATATACCGAGAGCAGTAAATCAAACAAACCGCTTACAAATTTCACTCTAGAATTTTATTTTGGTTTCTCTAATCCATTCTAGTACCTTTCTTTAGGAATTCGTTTTGTGTCCCTACTTTTTCTTGTGTACCTTAATGTTTTTGCTTCTTATGCTTTGAAGTTTGTCACATAACATTCCAATTTGAGATTAGCATTTCAAATTTCACTTTAATTGCTTTCACTTCTTGGCTTCTTATGTGATCTAACATTGGAGAGTTGGACATCAAGTTGAGAAAAAAAAGATTTAACTCTTCTTTAGTCATAAGGACAAGCTTAAGATGTGCTCACAAAGAGAGGACCACCGAGTGTAGCGGCTTTGAGAGTGAAACACTTATGGAGAGGATAAATACCTTTAATCCTTATATGTTTTAACATAGATTGCCCCACTATAAGCTAAGAGAGTAAGAAGATCATGGTCCTTAGTGTCATTTAAGTTCGGGGAAATTAAAAGTATTACATGGGGAGTTGAAAGCGCATTTCAGAAAGGTTGTGGGTCAAGCTGTAATCATAAAAAAAGAGAAAACTAAGAAAAAAAGAATAAAAAATAAAATAATGTAGGGGAAAAGCTAATTTTGGTTTAAGTCTTGATTGCATATAGAAGAGGGTAAAATGTGTTGAATTCATGAGTTGATCTAAATGCTCTCTTTACTTGAAGTGCTTTGAGTATATAGAAAAACCAATTTTCTTCTTAGCCCAACCACATTACAACCCAATACAAAGTCCTTGTGATGTTGCATGTTTTTGAAAATTTTGGCTATTTAAATAAAAAGCAAAGTTAAATTGTGAGAAATCAATGGTAGGTGTGATAAAAATATACCATGAAACATTTTGCCATGATTATTAATTGGTATTGAAAAGGTTGCATGTATTTTCGTTATTACATTTGCACTGAGAGCACCATAATTGGGTCTTGACTAGGAAACAAATTCATTTTGTAAGCTTTATTAGACAAATCATACACTGAAGTTGAGTCGGGTGTGGACGTCATTGACCTAGCACCTTTGTGTATTTAAAGAGGTCTCTACATTAGGGTTAGGCACTTTGGAGACTCCACTTCACTCTATCTCGGAATTAGGCTCCACTTGGAAGTAAAAAAAATGTAGCCTTGGGATGACGGTTGGGTTTTAGAAGCTTTCCTTTTCTCCTATTTGTATATCCATCTTTTTCTATTGATCATTCTTCTCATCTTGTTGGGGTTTGATGTAATCAAATGAATTATCATGTAATGAATACTTCATTTTGATATATGTCTCTCCTTTCAATGTTAGTAGTTTGGTTATTTGCTTAATGCTTGTTGTGTTAATTCATGTCGTGATATTTGATTCTCAAGGTATTGGGAAATATCATTTGTAATCAAGATCTGAATCAGAATACGAAATGAAAGCTTGTGTCTAGGAATAAAGAATGATTCATTTGTTGTCTTAAGATCCTTGAGGCAAAAGCAAGTCTTTTCTATATAATTTATCAAGAAATTGACAATTAATAGGGAAGCTTAGGCTCATTCACCTAATGAATTAGGGTTTGACTATCATTGTTGATTGACATTGACATTAGTTTAGAAAGAAGGTAATTGTTTTATGCTTGGGAATGATGTTTGGTGAAGTTTAACCCTAGCAATTGCATTCCATATCATCTCCATTATTTTTCCACATTCTGAGTGCTTTTAAAAATATCAAAAATATTTTAATTGTATTTGCACAATTTTATTTTATTATTTATCAATTTAAATATTGGGAATAACTTTTAGTATAAATTTGTTATTGATTGCATTTGTTCTCGTGTATTATGCAAGTCTCTTACGAGAGAACGATATATTTATTACTTACTACATTAACTACTAATGCATTTGTCATCATAGCCAAAAAAAATGACAAAGTTTTTGTAAAAATGTCTTCAAAATAACCAATTTAAAATGAAATTAAACAACCACAACGAATGAATTTTTTATTTTTGAAAATGAAGCTTTACAATAAATCTCGAAGTTGAGACCGAAACAGTAGAAGTGAAAGAAGGAATAGCGGGGTCACAATAGGAAATGCACAACAAAGAGCAAAGAAGGAGCAGAGAATGAGAAAAAAAATAAAGTAAAAATATATATGTCTTCAAGGATATTTTTTTCTTCAGCCACATGGGTTGCTCATAGTGACTCGGGTGCAAAAATATATGACCAAAGTATTAGTCCATGAAAATCTAGTTTTTGACTTAAGGCCTTCACCCAAGCCCAAGTGGGCAAAACAATTGCATAAATAATTTAACGAAACAACAATATAAAATTTATATTTTGAAATGTACGTTATGGAATAAATTTTATTTTATATTTCATAATAATGTATAATTTGAAATATATAAATTATATTTTGAATCATATATTCTAAAATATGTTTTTTATTTTGTATAATGAAATATATAATTTAAAATATAAAATAAAAAAAATATTTTAAATTGTACATCTTATAACATATTTATTCATTTAGAAAATAGATTTCAAAATATCTAATTTAGAATACATTTTTGTCAAAGAGAGATTTGTCACAAATCACGGTATGGGGTTGCAATTTGAAAACATGGGGTGCAGAATGCAACTCTCCTTTATCGCGAGTGAGATAGCTAGCAACTAAAATAACTTCCCTACCGGTCTTTCTTCCCCTTCTTGTTGTCTGCACAGACTTCTTTTTATACGAACACAGCAATAACTACTTATACAGTTAACCGAGTGAGATAGCTAGCAACGAAAATAACTTCCCTACCGGCCCTTTCTTCCCGCTTCTTCTTCCTCTTCTTCTCTTGTCTGCACCAAAGATTTTTGCAGAAACAACCAAAAATGCGAAGCTGCATCAACCTCTGGATCGTGGTCGCACTCGTTGTCCCTGTCCTACTATCTCTCAGAAGCCCTCGAGGCGAAACCCAAACCACTTCTTCTTCCTCCTCCTCTTCTTCCTCTTCTTCTGCTTCTTTCTCTGATTCTTCTTCCTTCTCCGTAAAGCTTGCCAACGCATTCCACTTCAACCAAAGGATCCGAGACGGGTCCAATCTCGAATATGATTTCTATAGAGACACGTGTCCCCAGGCCGAGGGCATTGTCCGTTCAGCGCTCACGCGCATCTACTTCGAACATAGGGACGTTGCTCCTGCCCTGCTTCGTCTCTTCTTCCATGATTGCTTCATCCAGGTCCTTCTTTTCTTTACGGGGTTCCTTGTTTTTTGATAAAGTTTTGTACTCTCTGTCGCGAATTGGGTGTTTTTTGTTTTTCTGATTCTTGCTCCCAAGACATTGAATTTAGAGTCTGCTATGCTAATTCAAATGGCTCTTTCTTCACTGCTTAGGCTTTTCTTTTGTTTCTGTAGCTTTTCTTGATTCCTTTTTCTTACTTAAGAGGTTCTTGTGCCTTAGGGTTTGTGCAATATGCTGTAGATAAATCCGGAGCTCTAGGACGTATCGGGACCCTGTGTTGTTTGTGTGCTCAAACATTTAGTACTGCAATTAATATGAATAATCTAAATTTTGATCGTCGTCTTGTGCCATTGTAGATGGTTGATTTTCACGTGCACTTTAATTTTGATCTGTAAAAACCTTTTGCCGGTTAATTAGAAATTAGTTGGACAGGAATTTGAAAATAATTAGTAGAATGGATAATAATCTTAGCACACGTGTTATTTTATGTTAATTTATGATTGGATGACATTTTAAAGTGTGCATGAAACAAGTTCTTATTTGCTGTGTTGCATTTGGGGTGTTGATGAATCAGGGGTGTGATGCTTCGTTGCTGTTGGATGAGAACGATGGTGATAGTAATGGTTCCGTGGAGAAGCAGGCTGTGCCAAATCAGACATTGAGAGGTTTTGACAAGATTGACATGATAAAGGAGGAGGTGGAGCAAGCGTGTCCTGGTGTTGTGTCTTGTGCTGACATAGTTTCTCTTGCGGCAAGGGATTCCGTTCTTCTGGTATATATTTTCATTGTTTACAATTGACTTGGGTGCTTACTATATCCTGATTGTGTTATAGAGAGCAGCTAGAGTTTGGATTTTCAATTGAAGATCTGCATTCTGAAGCATGTTCGCTTTAATTGCAAGTTTGGATTTTAAACTGGAGATCTAATTTATGATGGATTGATCTTGTTTGTCTGTATTAGGACTTACGATATGTTTAGAGAAGTTTCTCAATAAACACCTCTAGAAAATAAAAAGTAAAATGAATATTTTATAAGCTAAAATCAATTTATGAATAAGTTAAAAAAAAAAAAAAAAATATATATTATTTTAAAATAAAAAAAAAAAAA
>Ga0099825_1005296_pt1 | contig 16572 bp, 5 predicted proteins | sample SiratroredBW_FD_76838 | JGI IMG/M metagenome (GOLD analysis project Ga0099825, IMG submission 76838) | Root nodule microbial communities of legume samples collected from California, USA - Siratro red BW | ecosystem: Host-associated > Plants > Roots > Nodule | place: USA: California | collected...
CAAATTCCGTATAAACCTTAAAAAAAAAAAAAAAAAGAGTTAGTGCCTTCAATTAATTTACGAGCTATCAGATCTAAGTGAGCAATGATACTAGATTTAGGCTGTTAAGAAAATTAAACTGAAATAAAATGGTAGCTAGTTGAATTGAATTAAACTATAAAAAAAACTAAATTATTTATTAAAAAATGAACTAAAATATTTTTACTTTATTTTTTAAAATTAACTACTAAAAAGAATAATTTAGTGCATTATTCAAAAATATTATGAGAGTGAAAACTGATTTACATAGCCATCCACTACTTTTCTTAAAGTTATTAATTCTTATTCTTGTCAGTAAATTTTTAATTGTAATTTTTTTAGTAAAATTAAAATTATGTTGTAAGATTTAACTTTTAAGAATTGTTTCAATATTATAAAATGCAGTTTCAATATATTAGCAACATATTATAACGGATGAAAGTACAATCTATAGTGTGTCTTTCCATATTAAAACTAATATTTATATTAATACATTATAGAAACAATTTATCTATAAAAGATGGATAATTACGTATTGTTAACAAATGAATTTATGTATCAATTTAAGTTAAAAGAAGTAAATTGAGAAATGGTTTTTATTCCGTATATGATAACAATACAAAGTCAATTCAATGTGAGAAACAAATATAGTTCAGCTAAAAAATATTAAATATAATTTACTAAACTGAAAAAAGGAATTAAGTTGAATTCTTTCCAACATTCTTATTAGATTTATGCAGTTACTTTTTTGTGAGAGAATGTTGCTGCAAATGCCCGTTCACAAATTAATTATATTTATATTTGTTAAATTACACTAATATTTGGAAGAAAAAGTCAGTAGAAATTGAAATATAGAGAGAAACCAAAGTTTTGAATAAGTCAGTGTGTCAATGTGAAATGTGTAGCAGAAGATGTTGGATAATTTTTGCGCGTATAGGTATTGTGAACAAGAAAAGTGAATTTTGTTTAAAAGTTGTTTCTGACTTTGTTGAGGATAATGTCCTGCAGATTTATGCAACCAAACAGTTTTTTCAACTCCCACTGAAAGCCTCAAGCTAATGCACACCACTTAATTTTTATGCCAGATATAATTGCTGGAATTAAATTGTTAAACATTTTCATGTTTGAGTAATGACAACTCTATTGGTTTTGTGTAATATGAAAGCTGGAAATATGTTCACAGTTTCATACGGAAACTACCAACATCTCTGACAATTTCTTTTAAGTTTCTTTACTTGGTTGGATCATGCAAGTGAAGTCCAGTGTCATAATCAAACTTGTGGACAATAAAATCAGCATTGAAATGGTTTACACCAGAAGTAGGACTTCAAGTCTTTAATGCACATTATGCATTCTTTGATCAGTATGCATTGAACAAGTCTTCACCATATGTAGTATGTTTCCCTACCTCATTCATTCGTCACTGTGTGCATCTAATTTATTTATTTTTTATTGTTCTATGAGAGAGAGAGAGAGAAATATTATTTTTCCTCCCACTTAAAATTTCAAAACAATATGAATTATTACCTTTTTATTACATTTTTTATTTTAATTTATTTAAAAAAATAACATGGTATTTCCATGGATATGATTCTTGGATAATTGCAAGAAAAGAACAAAATGAATAATGCACGAGAGGAAATAGAGCAAAAGAAAATGATAAATGATTCTATTTCACTCTAGAAAAAAAAAAAAAAGTTATAAAAGATATATATAGTTAGGATATATATAGTTACAAGATATAAAAAGTAAAGATCAAAATAATACTTAATTTGAGCATATAAGAGGTTAGAAAAAATAGTCCTCTTAGATCTCCTATTCCATATAAAAGGGATTGTCTATACCTTGTTATAAGAGATCAGATACAAAAACCGTCTGTACCTTATGTAAAGAATCAGACATAAAAACTATCTATTCTAAACAAAGGTTTAAAAATAAATAATCGTGGAAATTGTTTTAAAAGGTAAAACATAATCTAAACTATACTTTTTTTTCAATCTTTTAATTGATTATTCTCAATAGTGTCTTATTTTCTACGGAAGTACACTTCACATACCAATCCTATAACTAGTAAAAAAAATCAATTATTTCAACCACGTAATTCATTCAATCTATTATCTCTTGTCTCTATACCTTTAAATAGAATTTCTAATTCTAACAAAATAAAAAAATATTACTTATGGTGAATTATATTTATATATAATTCATATAGCTCTTTATTGTGATTTTGATTATATATAAAGAGTATATATTTTACTAATGACAAATTGAAACATTTTCGATTTGACAAGAAAAAAAAACACATTATTCTTACATATGAAACATGATAGATATCTGTTGTAAATAAATTTCAGTTCCTAATATATATTTTTTTATTGAGTACTTAAACATTTTTTCTTCAAATTAGATATTTAGTAAATTAGTTATTTTACTGTTAAGTGTCTTTTATAATTTGTGTCAGTTTTATCATGCACCATACATCATCATATAATATAAAATACATATTATGATAAAAAAAATTCAAAAAACATTTCATATACTTAAACCAAATTTAGTATTAATTTAAAAACTTAAAAACATTTAATTTATTAAGTATCTAATTTTTACATACATATATATATATAGTCAAAGAGATTAAGCCTTGATTGTATTAATTACAATAGTATACATTAGTTTATTTTATCGGATCCAAGCCTTTCAGGAATCTAATAATGGTTTTTGAAACTATATAATGGAATGACTATTCATTATTATTCAGTTTTAAGTACCCCATCAATACAACGGATTCAGTATTGTTCAGCTTACATACAACATATACTTGCATGCTTCATGTAAATCAATACAAGTATTGATTTAAAAATAAAATAAAAACTGAAGTAAAAGAATGCAAATAGATATTTTGAATTTTCAATCAGTCAATAACCCCAACGCAGCTCCGGCATTCAACTAAAACATCATTGGTCAATAATATAAATCAATTTTACTAACGATATATTAAAATTAAACTCCTGAATACTATATACATTGCAGAAACTACAAAGATGTTCATTTGTGTTAACAACATAGAAATAGCCCCAAAATCTTCAAGGCTTCCACAACTTCATTGTGCAGTCTTCGCTAAAAGTTGCAACAAGATTCCTATGGGGATGGTGAGTGACGCCTATAACTTCCTTCTCATGGACCTGCCATCAGCCACCGAGAATTTCATTATATCATTAAAAAAATTATGTCTTGCGGGTAGAAAAGAAGCATATTGCATGGGAACAGAATACGGGAAAACAAAATCCCATTTAACCATACACAAACAGAGGGTTTGATCACAGACAATGCATAACGTATTATCTGAAGAAATGAGTAATGCATAAAAAACCAGCATGAGAAGCGCCGGCATTCTGGTTCTAGTTTGTATTTGCAAATTGTACACTAAAATCCCAGTTTTAACACAAGATTGAACAAGATAAATGTGGCAAATACACATAGTCTAATATCCACAATCTATTTTCGCACAGTCTGATATGCACTGTTTGAATTTGCATCTTGTATACATAGACTGAAACTTGCGTTTGATATTAAACTCAGGCAGTATTTCATCTGATACACCTTATTTGGCTCAGTCCGATTCTATTTATGAACTGAGTCTTATACCATCTTTCACATGCAATGTTGCAACAAAAACAATACTTATGGTAATCATGACCAATTTTAAACAAACTTATCGATCTAATCTCAGATTAACTCAATATCCATTACCTTCATTAGATGCTCCAATTTTCCAGATTGATAGCTGAAGCAATACATATTCCTGCATTCAATTTGACATCGCATTAAGAATTTAACAATATTTGGAAAGATATTTGGGTGGTTAGATTATTTAAAGAACATTACTAATTTGGTAAACATCATAAAGAAGTTACTGTAAAATTAGGTTAAGTTATTGTGCTTCAGAAATATGGGAAAATATCAGTCATAAAGCATACATGATGTAATTCCATAATGTACTTAAAATCGTAGTCTACCAGAATATATCAAGAGTTGTGTCATATTATACATAAATCAGGATACCTGTCTTCACCAACACAGTAAATCCATTCCCCTTTAGGTGAAACACTGGCTGCAACAAAGTCTCCGCCCTCTCTTTTACCAGATGAGAAGCTCTTTACAACCTATCGATTGACAGAGAAATAATGCTCAGAATAGAGATGAACTAAAGTTTCATATCTTGCAGTTAGATCCTAACATGTTGTTACAACACTTTATTTCAAAAACAGATGAAAAGAAATGAAGCCCAAAGCTTCTCCAGTCCACATTTAAGTCAAAACCTATATTTAGCCAGCATGAATACGCAGAATTAGATGCATACTTATCCTTGTCAGAACAAACACATTCATTAAGGAGCACAGTGCAACATCCTTGATATTACACTAATTGAATAAAGTATAAACAAAATAATTTCCAGTCATCCACTCTTTTATGTGTACCTGTCCTTGAAGTGTCATAATATATATGGATGATGTTTTGTTACAAACCACAATGTGATCAGTATTCTTGGGGAAAATGTGAACAGAATTGACCGAAGCATCACCTCCCTAACAGTCCCAAGAAATCAGAAATTAGGCAAATGAACAAAATTGTCGAGATGACATCAGAAAATTGAATGGAAAGAACCCATAATAGTAAATTTTTGAAGACACACCCTTAATGGAGGAGGTGGCTTAAAAGTTTGTATGCAGTCTGTAGTCTTCACATCCCAGACCTACAATAAGGAGGAAAAATACATCTCTTGTAATCGCTAGAAGAAAAAATACATCTCTGGTGATCGCGCTATAAACACAGAACTTCAAGTATATGCCAAGTAACTGACCTTGATCGTACAGTCACTTGAGGCAGTAATAATACGACTCCCATCATTTGTAAAAATTGCATCATTTACATAAGATGTATGGCCACGAAACTCTTTCAACATCTTTCCAGATTTGAGGCCGTGGATCCTACATCACAATAAAAAAGAACCTTTTCACTCACCAGTAGCTGACATTTTATTAAAGCATTTTATAATGTTAATATATAAAAATATAAACTACATGGCAGTAATAAAGATTTAAACTACGAGTTGGGCTAAAGAGCATCACAGAATGAGTAATTGATTTACAATCCGTTCAATTTCTAACAACGCTCCCCTTACAAGCTCTAACTCACTGTTTGGATGAAGAACGAAGAAGAGATCCTAAGGAATTGAAATAGAGGAAACAGGATGTCTCACTTCATGACTATGGGAATGATGATTATGTGTGTGTTTGTTTTTAACTTAGGTTTGAGTCATCCCAACTGAAATCCAAACATACTGTATGTTGGGGGAAAGGACGACAAGTGATTTTGTTTGGTTTAACTTATGAGAAACACCTGCTTATTTTCTAACTTCCAGGGCATAAATAAGCACTAGGTTTTCAATTTATTCTTGATTTGTGTCAATTGTTTTTACTTGATGTACTATTTTGTAAGGAACTTGTATTATGACGCTTATGATGTGACTTTAATAATGTTACTTTCATGTATTTAACTTGCATTATATTATAGTTTTCCTTTAATTTTGTGATACTTTTTGGGGAATTGTGTTTCCTACACTATTTTTTCAATGTTATTGTTCTTATGCTATTAGTGTAGTATATAAAACCATTCAAGTGCATTCACCTAACAACTTAAACTTCTAGAGTTCATGATACGTCGTTAGAGCCTTTATGATGTCTAGAATTCAATCCCTAGTATCCAGTTCTTTTAAGTAAAAGTTAAATTCTACTTCGTCTACACTTCAAGCACAAAGAGATCTCAGGTGATGTGGCTTGTTAGATATAAAGAAATCATGTGCTTTCAGCTACCATTTTAATCTTTCAAGATAGTTGGTTCATGACAATTATATTTGGTAGGTAGATTTAATTTAGCATTTATTTACAAAGAAAAACATATTGCAACCACCGTGCTTTTCATCAATGGCTGCATTGTCAACCCCACATATGTTGTATTTTAGGCTTGCATCGTCTACCAATAATAATTCCACCTTCTAATCATTTGGTCATTCATGCCCTCCTTGTTAACATCTTAAAAGAACCTCTCAAGCCTAAAATTTAAGTCAGTTGAACTCATGGTCTATAAACAGTTATCTCTAACAAGACAACATAAAATAAGTAAAACTAAACGACAAAACCTTGCTGTGCTGTCAAATGAAGTGCTTAATAACTGGCTTCCATCACGAGAGAAGGAAACACTTGTGACACCTTGGGAATGAGCTCGTTCAAGACGACGCAAGCACTGGCCAGTCCTAATACGCCAGACCTAAAATGAAATGTGAAATATACAATTATAAGTTTCATATATTAACAGTTGAGTTAAAAACATAAACCCTTCCAAAAACAGCAACTACAACATCCACGTGGAAATCAGTAAACATTCAGGGAACCACATGATACATTTAAAAGACAAAGTAGGACCATGCAAGTAATAAACACAAATCACGGCATTAATAGTGTTTATGTACAATTAAAATTTTTGTAGTAATTCTAGTCTCCAAAAGGTTGCTTTTAACTTATGCACAAACTAGTTTTCTTCTCCTTTAACTGTTTATGGAAAAATTTATCCCCACAAGGCCATGCTAAAGGGTAACTATTAATTGTTTTGTTCACAAATTTATACCAATATACCCAAGTTACCTACAGTATGAATCGAGGTTACCAGCAACAATATGAATATTCGAGATCCCACATCCCTATTTTATCATGACCTTTTTCACCTAGTTGGACAATTTGACACTATTCACTACTCACCCACGCTCCATAGGTATACATTCTAAAATTTGCCAAATGAATTATGTTCAGTAGCTCAATTCCATTTCACAGAAATATTGAAGAGCTGTGCACAACTTGATTACACACACACATACAAAATCAAGAATAAAAGAAATTCTTCTAAAGGTTAGCTCATGCAGCCTCAAATGCAGACGTGCATTACTCACTTTAATCTTTCCGTCTTGAGACCCAGATGCAAGCAATTCTGAATCTCTGCTAAAGTCTACACAAAGCACAGCATCATCATGCATCATGAACACTTCCTGCAAGTTCATCGAATCAGAAAATGTCTAAGGAAAAGACTTACGGTACACTAAGAAATTTCCTTTCAGAAATGACTGATAAAATTATATGTATAACTAAATTGCCAGCAAACATTAAACGCATTCATGTTAATGATAATATTAAAATTCTTAGAAAACATAAATCAAGCAGAGATGTTAATATATTTATTGAGCACAAAGTGAGGAAGAGACAGATCAGCAAAACAAGACATCGCATTATGAAAGAAAATACAATTGCATGAATAAAATCTGTAATATAAGCATGAATTTATATACTCAAATTTAAAATACAACAATGCATACTTCGAGTTAAAGCCAAGATTTAATTTGATGGTCAAATTTGAAAACCCAAAATTACAACAAAGATCACAGGTTCTACCGTACCAGAGTAACGAATTGCTAGGCAATCTTGGGGCTAAGTATATCATACATACGAAGGAAATAGTTTGGCCAAACATCCATTTCCAAATTCATTAACTATCACATACAAAGACATTTTATAATTAGAAGGTAAAACTGATCAAATAAAAACTCACTCACGTCAGCCTGGTACTGAAGATCTTTCTTCAGCTTTCCACTTATATAATCCCAAACCTAGAAATATTCCAAAAAGTCAGGGAAAAAGCAACTAAAAGGACGCTCTAAACTCCAAATGTAATCCCAGACGTAGAAATATGACCGAAAAAAAAAAAAAAAAACAGGAAGAAAGCAGCTGAAAACTTTAAACTCGAATTATGCATACCTCAATAAACCCATCAACTGAGCATGACACGAGAAACTGCCCATCTGGTGAAAAGCAAGCACATTCTGCATGACTTTTAGTCCCAAACTAAACAAGCACATAAGCAGGCATGAAATAGAAGGGTTAGATTATGAAAGCAAACTTGCTTCATTCTGTACCATATACACTGTTGGATCTAAGCAGTCTCAGAAATATTTTTCAACACAAGGCCACAGGAAACCCAATGATTCTGCATTTTTGTTTTATCTGACTCCTTCGGTGTTGTTCACATCTCATCTCCATAAAAACATAACTGAAACAATGCCTTAAATATGGATAAAATACCTTTATTGTGTGAGAAAGAGCTGTTGGATACATGTCATCCACGTCTTGTTTCATAGCAGCTGTTCCACGGAACAAATCAAATTGTGTTCCTGGAGGAAGCAACCCTGAGAGAACCCAAAGGAAAGCATAGCTCGGTCAAAATGTAAAGATATAATTTTTTCTATAAATAGTATCATGGGAACTAAACATTTTTATCTCTACCAATGACAAACATAACCTAGTATTATATAGGCGGTTAGACCATATCATTAAGTGATGCAATAAGAAGCAGATGATCACCATGACAAGGAATCTTATTTTTTATAACCATGAAAGTAAATTACCTTGATGCTGTTGCCACTTCAAAGCCTGACCAATTAAAGCCATCAATCGGGATGGTGGCACCACAGTAACTTCTGCTGCAAGAGCTGAAAATGCAAGGAAAGAGAAGTTCTTAGGGTAAAAGCCTAAAAAAAATGAAGTTTCATTTCAAATCAAGAAATAGATATTCATTACAATAAAAAATAAGAGTAGTATCACAACTTCATGGTAACAACTACAACAGTAAAAAACAAAAACCTTGGGCTATTTGTGCACGTCGCTTCTCTTTTGTCGATTCTTGATAAGCCTGTCATATAGGACACAAGTCATGAACCCTTGGGTTAAGAAACAAACACAAGGACATGATTAGAAATAAAGCTTCCAAGTTCTCATTATACTCTTTTTTCCGAGAACAAATAAGGGTAAATGATCTTTTTAGTCCTAATTGGAATTTAAATGTGGGTATTTAAATTCCCATACTTTAAGCTAGCACTCCCCCCTAATTGGAATTTAAATGTGGGTATTTCAAAAAAAAAAATTCATCAAGTAAGCAACATTAACCACAGTAATAATAAAAAACAGAATTCCTGGTCTATAAGGCCAGCCCACTGCCACGTCTCATGTGACTTTTGTTGCCATAATAATTGTAGTAGAAGTTAAAATATATTTAAGTGATTATTCGGAATGGAAGAGTTTGAAGCTTAATGGAAGGGGAAATTTTTCATTTTATGTGGATATTATCCTCATTTGATAGCCTTTTAAATGAGAGGAACAAAATAAAGATCATCATGTAACTTTCCATTTATCCTATATCCATTTTTTCAACACATTTCATAATTCACTAAATTTAAAATAAAAAATTAAGTAATTAACCCTCCACTCCTTCCATCCAAAGCTATGAAGAATGCACACTCCTATTGCTTTAAGTTTTGGAGCATCAAAGACATTCCAACACCAATACAACACATATTAGGCACTCCTCATTTTATTTTTATCTGCTTGGATACTTGAGCCAACACGTTATCAAACACTTAAGCCAACACCTCCATATTAATGAACATTCCAAGGGACACCAGTATAGTAGTATTATTAAAAAAAAAAGTATCTATATTTTTTTAAACATTCAGAAAAGTCAACTTAAAAAGTAATATAAACTTTAGGAAACAAAAAGCGATAGTATGTCTTGACTTGTTATTATCATAGGAAAGTGAATACACACGAATATACAAATATTGATTATTATTTTAGATCTGCTATTGTGCCTATATTTAACTTCATTTAATGGTGTGTCCATTGTCCATGTCGGAGTTTGCATTTCATAAAAGTTTAAAGCCCTCCATCCAACCATACCCTAAAATTAAAGAAAAGTAAGGATGCAAAGGCTTCCTAATTTCTGCATAAGGCTCATTTATTTATTAAAATACTGTCTAAACTAAACACTGACTTTATTAAACACAAAGCCAAGTCTCATCCACCGCGTAAAGCTCCAATCAATGTCTTAGAAGAGACCTCTGCCCTAAAACTTCAGAATACAGAACACAGAAATATGTTTCCCTGCTTCCTAACTCCTAACAACAATTGCATCATGGCAGTTTTGTAACTTTGCATTCTTAAAATTACTATTACGTAACTGCCATAGTCCTAACAATGACTGCCTCATGGCAACCATGTCTAAGCCCACATCTGGAGTAAAATCTCCGAATGCAAGGTCTATTAGGACTTGCATTTTCTGCTTGACTTTTATTTTCTGCCATATATCCATAAGAATTGAAAATGAATGATGACACAACTATAGCAGATTCCGGATACAAATAGCTTAGAGCGAAATAAGAAACAAGTGGCTTAAGTTAGACAACATGAAATTGCAAAAATAGTAAATAATAACGTACTAACCTCATTTGGATCAAAATAAGTTCTAACTAGGAGATGTTCAAGACGCAAATATCTTTCAGGCTGCTCTTGTTTCATTACACCCATCACCTGTGTTTGCCTTAAAATTGCACGAGCAGTATCCAGTTCTCGAAGTTCAATCATTTCTAGGACAATCTGCAACCATGTTTTAAATTTTGAAATATCACTAACTTGACTGGAATAGACAACATTATTACAGTGTTATACAGATCAGGTGATATAGAGTATAAGGCAAGATTTTACAAATATCAAACAGTCAAAACAGTGCTGAATGACGGTTCCTGAATATCACATCCCCTAGGGGGCAATTGGCCCGTAACAAATATGAAGGCCCAATATTTAATTTTTATCAGCTCAAATCTCCTTTTAGCCTAATTTGTTAGCATCAGTTTCCAGTGGAGTGGAAAAATTAGATTCCTACAGTACCCAACCTCATTTGGCAACTTTCTAGCATTTTCAAAGATAAATGAAATTTTTCAGCTTATTTCATTGTCAATAATTGAATCTGGATGTGAGGCACAAAAAAGTATTTATATTTACACTTTAAATGCGATTATACTTTGTCATCTAACAAAATCTATTCTTCTCAACTCACTCTTAAAATATCATTCCCAAATACAGAATTACAAATCAATTTTTTTTTAACCTCAACTCTTCCAAAATCAAATCTTTCAACATCAATTCCTTTTTCTTTTCCTTTTTGTTATCAGCAAATGTTAGTTGTTAATATGTAAGTTTTTTTGTTAGCAGTGGGATTCAAACCCATGACCCATCCCACCTTCCCTTCCCTTCATTCACTTCTTACCACCAAGCCAACCTTATGACTCCAAAATCAATTCCTAATTTCCTATCAAAATTGATTCCACCAAAGTTAAAACAGACCATTTATTCCCCCAAAGTAAAGGAGGTTAAAAAATTATTAAACTGCTAATATAGCACAGAAAATATTACAACTCCCGAAAATTTCTTTCCTGTAAAATGGCAATCTAAATGAAGAGATCCTCAAGTCCAAGGGAAACAACCAAATGATTATGCGCTTAAAATCTAGTGAACGAGCAATGCACAAAAAGCAAATGTCATCAGACAATGATCAACAACTCGAAATCACAAGTCCAACTGGCCAGTAGCTGCTACTTGCTAAGGCTGACCAAAAACATAGTTAGGTTACGCAGATTGATTAGCAACAATATCCAGCACTTCCTATGTGTTTTTTACCCTTACCAACCTCTATATCAACATTTCAGCCCATCATTTTAATCTTATTACCTAATTGACACTGTTCAAATAACGGAATGGTCTTAAAGACGTTAAAATGTCCATAACCAGCATTGGAAGACTGTGATAAAGTGAATATACAGTTATACAGTAAACAATTAGTAGTTATATGTCATTAACCAAAGTGAGTCACAAAATACCTGCTCATACAAATCCTCCAATTTATTCCTGGGAAGCTTGAGTTGAGAAACTTGAGGCAATATAGCATCCCACCTCCCACTATTAATGTCAGCAACAAAGGTCTCAATGCTGTCAACAGTGTTCAGAGAAACCTGGCATTCATTCTGCAACGTCTGAAAAGTCTGATGCAACGAATTTTCTTTGCAAAACTGAAGCACAATTTTGATGACACTGCGAAGGGCAAACGAAATTTGACAATAACACAAATTAAAAACAAATATTGTGCGCGAGAACCAATGAACGAGTTTCAATCAGCCATGAACAAAATCGAAACATGTGTTTTAGTAAACGAAGAAAATTAAATTTCTCGATTTCAAGAATTCGCAAATGAAATACAAATACGGAGGAAAGTATAGATGTAGTGAAGGATACTTACTCTCGAGCTTCAATTTCGAGGGTAGACATTGCAGCTATGTCGATTCGACTTGCACCAAAATATGTGCGTAGGGTTTTAGTGCAGATTCAAGAAACCAAGTGTTTATCACTTATAAGTTCCAACGTTCTTCTTAGGCCATAATCACGGTCCCAACGTGCTTTTTATTTAACCCAACAAACATGCCCTTGTGAACAACAAACCCTCTTTGCAGATTGGTCTGGGTCGGGTCAAACCCAATAACCCACATGGTTAGGGCTTAGATTTGTTTTGAGCAATTGCCTTTTGGACCCCGTTACACTGAAATTACAAAAAGCAACCTTTTAAGATTCTTATATGTTTAGAAGATATAATCTATAATATATTAAAAAATTCTCAGATCATACATGTCGAAATATTATAAAAACATGTATTTTAGAATGAAATTTTCTGAATGCTTGATTTATAATTAATATTTAATCATTTCATGATTTCGGAACACCCTATATAATAAAATTGATCATTATAAAATAAGATATTTTGAAATATTTTATCTGAAAATTTAAAAATCAAAATTGTCTGATGATGTTAGTGTTTTAAGCTGAAATTATGGAATGTTTTGACATGTTACCAACATATCTTAGGTGGCTTCATGGCTTCCTATTGCGTCCGGAAATAAAATTACCATTTTACTCTTAATGAAAAAAATAAATAAACAATCATACACCCCTCTTTATTATTTTTATATTTTGTAGTGTACGTTTTAAATATAAATTTTGTATTATTTTCTAAATTTCACATTTCAGAATTGAAAATTTTATAAGAATACTTTTGGTATTTTTGAAAGTATGGAGTGCAGGATGAAAACATAGAGGTGCAGTAAGAATTGGCCCATATCTAATAATCCTTTTCTTTAGCACATCATTTTCAGAATATTCTGCATTAGAACATGAAAAATATGAAGGGAGTATGATATGAATAATGAGATAAATGAAAATACATTTAGTGTGACTTTCTCCACTAACAACTCAATTTAAAAAATAACAAAATTATGAATAAAATATTAATATAATCATCATGTAAATGGTTGTATTTGAATAAAAGTTGTCTATCACTCATTTTTTTAATTAAATGGTAGTTATAAACTCACATTAAGAAACAGTAAGGAAATTGCGTAGAGTCATTTTAACACTATACCATTGTACATATGTTTGTTAACTTAAATTTATTTTTATTATTATCTTGTATCAATTATCTTGTTTATTTAATTCTGATTTCAAGCATACTTTATAATATATTCAGACCAATAACTCATACTTTTGAATTTTTGTGAATAGACCTAAAATAAAATATTACCTAACTGTTGTAGATAATTGAAATGAATGCTCATTAGATTTGGGTCTAACACAGAGAGAGAAAGTGAGTATGTGTGGAAAAGAGAGGACCACAAAGAGCATCTAAAACTAAGAATGGAGACATACAAAACAATACAAATAACCAGACACAACATTAATGATGAACAGGAAATATACAACTATTATAGATAGGAAGAGTCATGATCAAATAATCAGATTCGATCCATTTCAATATTTTTTTATAATTTTATATTTCATTATTTAACCTTTAAATCCTATGTTTTAATAGTCTTAGGAACAGGTAGTTACATCAAAGGTTGATATTATTAATTTATACATTTTATATTAAAAATTATAAAGAAAAACAAAAATAAAACAGAGAAAGGGGAAAATAATAAATACAAAGGGAACAACGGTTTCGTGTTATATAATATTTTATTATCAAGAACCACATCTCTCAGAAATATTATAGCTCGAATGTTATTTTTGGATTATTTAAAAATATGTATAATTAACATTTTTAAATAATTAAAATAAAAATTATAGTGAAGTTAAAAAGTAAGTTTTCATATTTTAGTCATGGAAATATACCTTTTACTCTTTCTTACCATAAAAATAAAAAGTATATAGACATGACAATATAACTTTCCAAAAAAACAAAATATACTTAAAAATTATGGATTTTCATATTTTAAAAGAATAAACAAACTCTTTCTTGTTATTCTCTCACTACAGTTATATACAAAATATATGTATACCTGGATAATTATCACTCATTTTAAATAGTTGAAGTGTTGTAGTTATTATGATTACAAATGTTAAAAACACACGAAGTTTACTATTGATTTCAATTTTTTTTTGGCAAGTTTATTTTTATTCTATAGTTTTATGTTGTTTAAAACATTTTTATTAATAGTCCATTGTCTTTATGTGTACTTGTGATTTTTTTTAATGGGAAAAACAATTAATTACCTATTCACACTAACATATTTCCATTTTACAGTATACAAATTTTATATATAAGGATCTGTTTTGAGTTTAGAGGGATGATTTTAGAAAAATACACGTTAAAGTTACAAGTTATGAGTAAGAATAAAAATTATAATTTTAAATATTTAGTTATTTATTTTTAAAAAGTAACTATTTTTTTTCTTTATACTTTTTCTAAGATTTTGAATATAATTTTAGTAGAACTTTCCGACTAGGAGGTGGTTAGACTAACTATCTATATTAGAAGTTGTTTGGATTAAATTTTTCTTATGTTTTTTTTCCTAATCTATATGTGAGTATTTTAGGGTTTTACAAGTTCAATTAATTAAAAATATTATTTTGTTAGCTGATTTGGTTTTGGGTAAATGTTTTATTTAATTAGATGGTATTTATTAAGAATTTTGGATATTATTATTAGTTGATAAGCTCACAATTACTAGATAGGAAGAGTTGAATTACATTCAAAAATTGATTAGAAATGTTTGTAGTAATATGAAATTGTATGTTGAATATTGGATGATTAATTGTTGATATTATTTTAAATTCTAATCGTTAGACTATGTTATTCTATTTTAATTGTATTTGAGTGTTGATTAACGATATTTTGAATTATAGATGAAAAGATTATTTATATTGTAAATGTAAATGGATGATTTATAATGTTAGAAAGAATAAAAGTTTATAATATTATCCATAAATTTATTGTGTAATCTAATATGTTTATCGATTATACATATACTTCTTGAGAATCAAGTTATCATAAATGTGACATTTATTACATGTATAAAGTAATATTATTTAAGTATTTATCTGGTTGCTCAAACACATAATTCTTTGCTCAAGTTATAATTTAAGTAAAAAATAACTAACATAAATGTTATCTTTTTAATGACTTTAGTGACTTAAGCAATAATGAGTCAATATTGTAATAAATTTTGAAACTTAGTCATTTGTTTCTAGATTACTCAAATGTTGATATATCACTTAAATGATCAATTATTTCATTAAAATGTTAAATACTCAAATGTTTGTTTATCACTTAATTAATTAAGGAATATTCAAATGATAAATCACACCACTCAAGTGACAATATTGATATTCAAGTACAGTGAATTGCTCAAGCAACATACTCATAATTTAATCTTTTAGTTTTGAAATTTAGTTTTTAAACATAAATTATTTGGATTGGTTGCATTTAGTTTAATGTTAATGGTTTCATCTCAAATGTATATATGATATGATTTGATTGAGATGATAGTTGTATAATTAAAGTGATTGATAAATATATTGTGATTTGATTACCAAATAATAATAATAATAATTAGAATAATATTATTATGATGAAATGATAATAATAATTAGAAATATGTTAGTTTCTAATTACAAACTTAATATTAATTAATATTACAGGAGAACACATCATAACCACATAATCAACCTTTAGTAGATTTAATGTGTAACTCCTCATATATTAATATTAATTATTATATATTTAATTGAATAATTAACTTACTCTTAAATTCTATTACCATCACGTTTTGACTTATATTTTTTTTATATTTATAATCTTACAATCACTTTTCTACTAAGGAACAAATAATTTAAAAAAAAACTAAAATACGATGAAACTTATAGATATTTCAGGATGTTATTTATTTATTTATATATTCAAAATTACATATTATAAGCGTTCACTAAATATAATACACGAGTGAAGAAATTAGATATAATTTATATGTTTTAATTAACAAAAAAGCTGGCGTGTTACAATGTTCATCTATAAAATATACATACTAATATTATTACTTTAATTATTAAAGTTGTCTATTGATTAATTTCAAAGCCATCACTATCTACTACCTTACCTATCAGATGATATGATTTGCTATCCAATATGTAACAGTGTGATGTAGACAAATCTAATTATTAATTAGCTTACAAAAATAATTATGAGAAATAGATTTGACTGAAAAACTAATCAGTGAAAAAAAAATACTAATTTTAC
>Ga0099825_1005298_pt1 | contig 16569 bp, 8 predicted proteins | sample SiratroredBW_FD_76838 | JGI IMG/M metagenome (GOLD analysis project Ga0099825, IMG submission 76838) | Root nodule microbial communities of legume samples collected from California, USA - Siratro red BW | ecosystem: Host-associated > Plants > Roots > Nodule | place: USA: California | collected...
ATTTCTTAAATTAATTAAAAATATATAATCAATCATTTTAAAATATAATTATACTTTATTCATTATTGATTACCTTTAACTTTTATTAACAAATTTATAACATAAAATCTTTTCTATAATAATTATATCAAAATAAATAAAAACATTTTATTTTTAATAATTGTATCATTGCAATAATTTTCTATATAATCCTACACATAAATAAAATATTTATATATATATATATATATATATATATATATATATATATATATATATATATATATATGAGTAGATATAGGTGTAGAGTACTAATAATTACGTGGGATAGTTTTGTATGTTTTAAATGAATGATATAAATATATTAAAAAATAATTTTGAAGTATTGTTAAAAATTTAATGAAAATCTTTTTGTCTCTTAATTATAAGTGGTGGGTGGTGGAAGATTGATCAAGTTACGCAGAATTATAGCTTTACAAGGATGTCACAATTAAACCTAAAATATATTTTTAAAATGTTTCCAAACTATTATGAAATATTATGGAATGCTTATAAAACATATGAATGTTTATTAAATGAGAAAATTAATTAAAGAAATAACCACACTCAATTTTATATATGGATAAAATTAAAATGAGTATACATATGTATTAGTATATGCATATATAATGATATATTTTAAATAATAAAAAAAATCTACTTCTTTTCCTTTTTGCCTAAAGCAAATTGTGAAAGGTTGACATCTTGGGAATGGAGGATCATAGAAGCAAAGTTTGATTGAAAGATTGAGACTATAATCACGAGGGAAATTTTATAAAATAAATAAATAAATTGAGTGAATGAACCTCTATTGTAATTATTCATGGGATTGATCCTTAAAGTGAAAAGATGATGGCTCTTGTTGACAGTAAATGTTATTCACCTGTTAATTTAAATGTTAAGAAAAAGAGATATTTTAAAACACTTCTTCAACAGTTTGTGACAATGGTCAATTTAGATCACCATTTTGACATCTATCAAAGCAAAGATCGGAAAAAAGTGTACAGAAAAAGATACTCTTGGTTTGACCAGAAAAGGAAAAACATCAATTGATCATCTTAGTAAAGTAAACTTAAAGTAGAGGGGAGAATTAACTTAATATATGATCATAGATCTCAATGTTTCACATATACAAGCCTTTAAGAATATGATATTGGGATCTGGTTGTTGAAATATGCTAATAATTTTCACCTAGAATGTTGTCGAGTTGTCCATGTTTTTACAAGAATTAACAATGACATATGTTAGTTTGTTGCCTCGTGGCAGTATCTTACCAACTCTCTATCTATTGGTCTGTGTGAGATTTTAAAAAACATAATGGGGACAATGCAAATTAAGCTCATTTGCCCATTATATATGAATAAAAAATACCAATATTTTAGTGAGCAATATATCTCATAGCTTCTTTAGATAAATCTTTATGACTTTGAAAGAGGTTTTGGTTGAATCCGACCACAACGATGATTGTGTTTGATGGTAATTATTTTTGGTTTATCAAAACATCTTCATTACTTAACCTACTCACAAAGCAAGAGTTCAGTGGGAAATTTTATGAGGTCTTTGTCACTTCTACTTCCATACATCATAAGTAATTTTTCTTAATCTTGCATGACCCATATAACAAAATTTCTTTTTTCGTAAATCAAACCATAAATTAATTGACATACAAAAGCATATGGAGGATTTCAAGCTCTAGGCCCCACTTAAGTGGCATCCACCATTACAATCATTCCCACAACCCTCTCATTCTAAAGGACCTACTCAAAAGCATTTGATAAATAAAAAAAAGGAAAAAAAGATGAAAACTGGTTGGAAGTTGGAACACACACAAAGCTTGCTGACACAAGGTAGTAGTAGTAGTGACTAGTAATGTATAACTGATCATTTTTTCTGTTTTGTTTCTCTTCTTGTCACCATGGTGTGGTTTGAAGTTGGAATTTTCTGGCTCAGACATTCTCTGTTGATGAAGAAAGAAGTGGCTGAGCAAGTGATGCTTTGGCGTGGCTTGCAGGCCTTATGATGCTATGATCAGTACTGGAAGCAATCGCAAGCTGTTCTCTAGCAAATTTCCTCTCTTCACTTTTACCCCACAAAACGAAGTACAGTCCTGCTACAATCAGCACTGCCCCAATGATCCTATATGACATCATGAATTCACCCAAGAGCCAAACTATTATTATTATCACTATGGAAAAAAAATAAAAAAGAGGGAGCAAAAAGTAAACAACTTTAAGAAGCACACGAGACACAATCTTCTGTTCAACACGCCTATGGTATAAATTTTCAAACTTTTTTAACCCTTTGGAATGTAGAATCATTCAGCAGAAACCCCTTTTCAGGTCTCACCGAAAGGTAACAAATTTACTTGTTTTTCTAGCTGCAATTGTCGTTTACTGAGCTTTTGTCATTTTCTAAATATCCAGACAGCAACAATACTTTTGGGTCATTTCAGACTCAGCATATTACAGGAAATACGCAGTCAAAACTCTGATTCATTGAAAAATGAAGTTATGTTTAGTGCGTGAGTATTTATTTAGTCAAAATTTGATTGAGGATCCATTTTGTGCACCATGAGTCAAGGAAACTTCAATTTCTTCTTTGAACCATGAGCACATGCACAATTTTTTTTTCATGCATGAACATTTTTTGTAAGACTTTTTCTTATCTATCTTGTTTTAACTCATTAACATGATGAAGAAAATGAAGGATAATTAGTGTAGTGGGGACTAACCCTCCCAAGTAGAACTCTTCTCCTAAAGCTATGGTTGCCATGATGGCGACAACAAAAGTCTGAACAGGTTGATACACAGCAACAAACACAGGGCCACCTCTGTCAATGCACCATATTTGTACAGCGAAGGCAATTCCTGATGCCACCACTCCCTGCAACCCATTATCAAAACTTAATTAAAATACAAGACAACTCAATTAGTTCTTTCTTTCTCATCTTACCATCAATAAATGTTTTCCAACCATTATTCACGCAGAAGAACATGATTTCACAACCACTTTTGGACTGTATATATAATGTCACGCCTCAAACCCATGCAGCACTTTTCAGATTAATATTTTAATTACAAATTAGTTATATATGCTAGTTAGAAAAACGATCAGCTTTTGATCAGTTTCATTTCCTCTAAAAAAATGGAAGAATCATGTTAACATATCTATGACGCACATGACAAAGACTCTGATCGCTGGCCACTTTATGCATTCATACATGTTTGTGTCTGATAAAGCAAGTTTTACAAATGATACTACTCCAAACCATTGAATAAACAATGAGCAAGCTCATGACCCTAAGTTTTCAAAACCACTTTTTTTATGAAATTACTGTGAATTAGCTGTAAAACATTAGAAATACTAGCAGAATTGTGTGTAAGTTTTATACTTTTTAAAAAAATGAGGAACTAAATTGCCATAATGAGAGTTTACTGGTTGAATATTCAATACAGACAGTACCAAGTACACAATAATATTATATATAAAAGTTACTAACCGCATATAAAATTGTGAAAGCTTCTCCACCAGAGTGGAAAAGCCAGGCCTGTGCATCTCTTTCAAGGACCAAAGCAATGACCAGGAACTGCAAGAGTCCGAAGAAACAGGTGTAGGAAGTGAAAGATAAGCGAGCCGGGTACTTCTTCAGAACTGGTGCTTGCAACACAAGCCAACCAGACCATGACAAGCAGTGTCCAATGAGGTATAAGCACCCCAGGGTCCAGTTCTTCCCCTTTGCATCTCCAAGTGACAGTGACCCAAAATCAAACACTGGTGCTGTTATTGTGTTGCTGTTCATGCTGTTCACACGGGTTGCTGGGCTATATATTGTTGGACCTTTGTAAAGTGTGATCACAGTGGCCCCAACTACACACAAAACGGTTCCCGCCACCTTTGCCACCCCATCTTTTCGGTTCAATCTCACTTGCTCTATTCTGAAATTTGCAAACAAACATTATCATTCATATATGTGTATCATGTTCATGTGTTTATATACACTAAGGGTAAGTAAGCATGTAGTAAGTAAGACATGTGTGCATTTGATTTGTATATATATATATAACACATGTTTCCGAAGTCATATGTAGCAATAATAATTGGTTAACTAAAGAAGGGCTTGCCTGAATATGGCTGCCATGAGGAATGTAATGGCTGGCACAGAGTTCTGTATTGCTGATGCGAAGGTAGGGGATGTGTTCTCCAACCCAAGCAAGTAGAAACCTTGGTTTGCTGTGATCCTGTTTAATGCCACATTTGTATATATATTATCGAAGGAAAGTCCTAAATTTGCTATTTTGAAAATGAAAGACAAGAAAGGCTTTGATTTAGTTTAATTGTAATTAGTCTTGCATGGTTTGATAAATTATACATACCCGACAAGAGCCAGAAGAAAGAACTGGCAGGCAAAGTTTAAGCTAATTGCTGGCCTCTCCTTCCTGGACAAAAAGAAGAAAACAAAGTTGCACGTGAGATTGATGGATACATTACAGATAACTAATTTGGAACATATATCTCTGTGTGTGTGTGAGTTTCCTTTTATGAATTGCATGTGAAAAGTTCATAAAAAGGTTAACATAGATTGATTCAAATAAACGCAAAGACTTAGAACATACTTATGCAGAAGTACAGACAGATTTTTTGAATGAAGTAAGAGGGTGTTTGTGATTGAGTGAATTTTAGCATATGTAGGTTAAATAACTGAACTTTTGTAAAAACACTGAAAGCTTAAAAGATACTAACTTTTCCAAGAAGTAGGCAAAGGGAAGGAGTAGAAGCAAGGCAATGACGTTACGATAGACTGGGAAAACAAGCTTGCTGACACCCATGTTAAGGGCAGCTCTTGAGACAACATGGAAACCGGCATAGCCAAACTGCAAGGCCAGCATGGCCACATGCAGCTGCATTCTTTCGGGCATGGAACACCACATTCTCCTGGAAGAGGCTGAGCCTAAATCAGCCATTGAGAAGTGATGAAATGAAAGCAAAAGGGTATAAGTAGTTTGACCAAAATGGCAGTTAAGTGAGGTGTAGGTAGGTGGTTTAGTGTGAGCTATAAAGGGGTAGAAGAAGAGTAGGAAGTGGTGATGAGAAGAAGGGAGAAGAGGGGCTATAAATATAGGCAAGTGTGAGAGAGGAGTGTGGAATAGAAGGAATAGGCATGGCCCACAATCTCCCTAAAAAGACGTTATGTCCACTGTTCATAGCCTTGGAATGTTTTTAGTTGTCTCCCACATTTCTTTTCATGATCTGCCTTCAAATTTAAACCAAAAAATGGATCCTACTCAGCCTAATGCTGTGCTTAATTATATGAATTTCATTACAATGCTTTAAGTTAAGACAATACAAGTTTTATATGTAATAGAAGATTGCTAACAACAATTCTTCCCTTAATTCACATAACTATTATTTTTTTGATTAGGGAGAAGATTATTGGTAGAGATTAGCAGGTTATGGTTTGGCAGGTTGCGATGAATGATGATAATTGAGCAATGGCTTGGGCGTGATCAACAGAAAAAGCCAGACAGCGCGGTGGTGGATACTTGGATACCCCATTCCATTCATTCTCTTTCAAAATCCAAACCCCACCTCCACCAATTCCTGTTTCAATTCTTTTGCACTCTTCTCATTTTTTTCAACTCGATTATTAGAGACTAAACCCAACTCCTTTATCATAATGTAATAGCTAGTATTCAATCAATTTTCATATATAATTGTTCTAGTTCTCATGCATTTACATTTGTTTAAACTTTCACATTAAAAGTAATTTAATTATATATTTTTCTCCTAATATTATTAAGATGATTTTAAAAATAAAACTAACAAAGCCCTAATATTTTAAAACTCACAATATCTCAAATGTGAAAATAAAACAAAGGTTCAAAAAATAAATCATTAATGTTTCTTAACTCAATAAAAGTTAAAGTCACATGCAATCTCAATATATCTTCTTTTCTTAATTATTTTGTATGTGACAAAACATAAATATTTGTCTATAATTAACTTCATTGTGATTTTTTAAAATAGTAATTTGAACTAAATATAAGATTAAAAATTAATTTGAATTTGTTTTAAACATATTTATTATTATAAAATTATTAAATATTTTATAATAAAAACATTATCGAATATAAAAATTTGTTATTTTTTATGATTTTATTATATCTATAATTATAGTTCTTTTTCATGCTCATAAATAAATTATATAATTTTATATTTAAGAAATATAATACAAAGTCATTATCATGTTTTCATAAATATAAACATATTATAAATAAAACACAATTAACTTGTAAAACAATTTTCAGAATATATAATTGTGTATATTTAGTTGATAAGCAATTTTACATGTGTATAATATATTTAGATATAATATAAGCATCCAAATCAAACTTTGGTTTGAAAAAGAAAAGTAAATCAGAAAATTACATAAAAATAAATTTTAATTATATTTTGATCTTTTGAAATAGATTTTTGTTTTTTTATAAAATTGATTTTTAAGACTTTATCATGAATTGTGGAATGCAGAAGACTCCAACAAAGAACACCATCTATGCAGTATAAAGATCTCTTTATAGAATTATATTTCATTCTTATAAAAGCCTTGAATATTTTATTAATTAATTAATGTCACAACGATTAGATGAGTATAATTGTGACATTACAGAAAGACTAAAGAGAATCAAGATAACCACCAATTGAGGCTACCCCACTCACTTACGGGTCTTACCCTCTTAGCTAACACCTTTTTCCCTATTCAAATAATACATTATCATCAAGTATGTATGGTATGCACTTATATAATACATCATATCATATGGACCACCAATGGGTATAATACTATACTTTCTTCCTACCAATAATATTTTAGTTAGCAATGATCTACTTTCTTCCTACCAATAATATTTTAGTTAGCAATGATCTAAAAGATATATATATATTTCATTTGTAAATGTTCTATTATACAAGTAGTCATTTTTTACTCCATTGAATTAATTAATGCCGAATTGTTTCAATTTAATCATAAAATTAAATTCAATTTCTAAGTTCACAAATTTGAAAAAAAAATCATCACTCAAAGTGATCATAACAGGCTCCAACAAAATTGTTTGAATTGAAGGTCCTTGAGTTTATAAAAAATAATCCTCTTTTTTTCAAATTTAAGAGGTGGACAGGAGAGAAAATAAAAATAATGAGAAAAAAATATGATAAAGATTGTCATATAATTAGAAAAAAAGATAAAAAATAATAATTATAAATACAATTTATATCAATAAGACCTAACTTTTATAGTTTAAAATAAATGGTTTTAGAATAGATAAATGTTAAAATTTGAAAGTTATGAATATAACTTAAAATTTTAAGTATTTAAATTTAGGTTTTTTTTTTTAACTTCACATCATTAAAGAGGTGAGATTTATTAAGATTATAAAACTAGATAATGTCCTGTAAAATATAAGTTGATTATGTAATTATATAGAACATTGGAGAGTCAATGTTAATTATTTTACTATTGTTAGTATTAATTATTTTATTATGGAGAGTTTGAACACTTAATATTAGTTAGTCATTCTTACAAAATGGAGATCAATTCAATTCTCTTTCCCTACCTTGAGATATTACTTAAGTGTTGGGACAAAACTTAAAGTTATATAGGTCATATTACTTAAGTGAACATTTTATCGTTTAAGTTATGTATGTTAAACGATATAATCATAGTTCAAACGACATTTTTCATAAAACTGAAAAACTACTATATTAGATTATATTGTTTCAAGTTAAATGTTAATGATGTCTTATTCATATTTATAGTATATATTGTTAAAAATGATTGTAAAATTACATTATGTAAGTGAGCAATACAAGATTGTATGAATGATGTTGTAAGTAATAATAAAAATAGTAACATTGTGAAGAATATAAATATATATAAGTATAATCGTAAAGGTAATACTAAGATATTGATGTTTGATATAAGTTTTAAGTAAATTATGTAATAAGAATTGATAAAAGCTTTTGACATCAACTTAAGGATGACAAGTCACAAATACTCAACACAATGTGTAATAAATTATTCTATCACAAGATTATTTAGAATTTAGAATTTAAAGTTCAAATAGGATTTAGAATTTAAATTTCAAAAGAGAATGATTTTTAGACTAGCAAAATTTAGTATATAAATATGAAAGAAATGTGTTAGATGTTTAATTCAATAATGAACTCACATCTCAATTTGTTATTTGTGTTAAAGATTTTATAACAATTATATTTTAATATGAAAGAAGTTGAAGTGCTAAAAAGAATATATGAGAAAAAAATTAATTCATTTTTCTGTATAATTTTTTTTTATATTTATATTTTGGATACGTAATATATTCATATACTATCCAATCAAATTATTAGGGTGTAATTTATGTTTTACTAAAAATTGCAGATTTTACAGTGTGCTAAAAGTCCTTTCCTCCAAAAAAAAAATATTTTATATATCTACGGAGAGAGTTAAGAATTCTTAAATTATAATAGTATATATAAAAGTAAAATATTTTATTATGAAAATAAATTTCAATTTTTTTTCAAGCTTTGACTAAAAAATAAAAAGAAATTGAGAAAGAGAAAATAAACTAATGAATTCTAAAAAATTCCTTTGGCCAAAATATTGTTTAGAAGATTTATGTTGCATATCTCTAATGATTTTTTTTTTTTATTCCTAGTCTTTAAAACACTATTTAAAACAATTTATCTCAGATAAAGGAATTATTTAAATCGTGTTTAGAAAAAAATAAAAAAAAATTATTAAAACCAATGTATCAAAGAAAACTTATTAGAAATTAAAATAAAATATAACGATTTATTAAGGATAAAAAACAATTTAAGACTTTAAGAAACATTATATATATATATATATATATATATATATATATATATATATATATATGTGTGTGTGTGTATGCGTTATATTTACAAATTATAAATATTCATAACGGCGTGCGCACGTACATTATATACATTTTTATAATGTTAACCATTTAATGGATAATGATTACATTACTAAAGTAATAATGACGTCTAATAGAAATGTATATAAAATTTCACTTTAATTTTTTTAAATATAATATATACAGAGGACCCAGGAAGCATTACGCAAGCTGATTCAAAGCAACAATCTCAATGCAACAAAAGAAAAAAGATAAAAAAAAAATCCATAAACACAACCTAGTCTCATAAATAAATAATGATGGTAAGATCGCATGGGTTGATCCAGGACCTTCTTTAATTCGACCCATCATTATTGTAGATAAAATTGTACATAATTATATGTGCTATAATTTGTGTCCTGAATTTATAAAGTAATTTAATATTAAACTATATTTTCCTTCTTTAATAAGTATTTAATATTATTTTAAATATTTATTTTTTATTCAGGATATAGTATATATATATATAAGTTATCCTTTTTGAATATATATACAAATCTCTTAAAAACGATGAATAAGTATGGATTTACATTTTAATAAAAAAAAATCACAATTCATAAAAAAGGTTTTAGTGTTAATTTTAATATATTTAGAAGTTAAAATGAATTTTAAGTTCCTTTAATATTACCGCCTTTAAAATGTTTCTCTAAAATATTTATTTCATTTTAAGGTTGTTGCATTGATTAATTATTCTGGAATCACAGCATAAAAAATTCTAAAATACTTATTTATATTAAAATACAGTAAAATATTATATTTTTAAGAGAGAAAGAAATAAATTTTAAAATAAAAAGATATAATAAGAGCGTTGATATTAATAAAGAAAAGAACTTAAATTCATTTTCAGTCGCCAACTCTAACTTCAAGAAAATTATCTTATTCATTAAAGAACAACAATATTATATTGTTATATATTATATGTGTTTATTGTTTATATTGAATACTTTTATTTTATAATAACACGTAAAGAATATTCTTAAAATATTCACTGGCACTTTTTAAGACAATTAAATTTCATTGATAATGTATGATTAAAGATACGTAGTCTTGGTCTACTTGTTTTTCACCATCATTTAAAAAAGTGAAACTAGGAATGTATTTGCCTTTAGTATGCAAAAAAGTAGCAAGTTGCTGCAAAGATCAGGATTCGTTTTCCTTTTCAATATTTGCTTTCTTCTTTTGTGCTACATGGTAATTAATAATTAATTAAGTGACTAATTAACTGGAAAAATGTTGAGTCACTCTCACTAGAAATGGAAAATGGAGCTAAAAGAAGTGTTTCCACTTAGGTTTCCACTCCCAAAGTTAGCACAAAGTGTGGGTTGGTTCCTGAAACGAACCTTCTCACTTTAACAGACATGTTGCCCCCCCTCAAATGCGACCATAATCATTCTAAAATTCAAAGAAAACAAGCACATTGATTGATATAACAGACCTATTCATCTTTTCAATTTTTTCATAAGAAAAAAAATCATTTATCTTTTTAAAAAAATGTGCTGTTATCTGATAACTATCAATGCTTTACTGCAATGTGTTGCAAGTCAGTAGATCATGTTATTAGAGTTAGAAAAAATGTAGCCAAAGATAGCCGAAAATTACAAAAAAAAATAAAATGAAGAGAATATATAAATTAATTTTTTTCTTCTGCGAAACTTTCAAGAAAAATTATGCATGTACACTGATATGCTAACCTTTACATTTTGGTGGTATTAAAAATTAAATAAACTCAACAAGAATTTTAGAAATATAGAAGAGAAGTAAAAAAAAAATAAAAAAAAATATATATATATATATTGTTTAGACAGCAGTCTGCATAAAGGAAGGAAGCAAGCAAAAGATTCTTTTTTTTTGTTTCTTTTGAATGAATGATAAAGAGAGTGAAAAAAAGAAAAACTAAGTATATATATAAAAAACAATAATAATTAGAAATATAATATTTTTTTCAAGAAGAAAATATTTATTACTTTGTAAAAATAAACTAAAAAAAAAAGAGTGAAGAATTATGTAAAAGGTAGTGGCAATTACTGCTCACTCAAACACTTCTAGTTGGTATGTTGTTCCTTTATAGTCCTAAAATTCCTAGTAATTTGCTCTCATGAGAGCATTGTCCTATACCAATACATTCTCAACGAGAAATAACATGGATGTAAGCAGAGGAAGTGCAATATTATCATGAGCATGTGATCCAAGAGAGTTTACAACATTTCTTCATGTGTTTTTGTCACGTTTCACTTAGTATTTCTTAAAAAGCAAAACCTAATATGTCACATGTTTTTCTTTCAAGTTGTGTATTTTTCATCATCCTCAATACATATTTATATATATATAAACATGAGATTCACTAGGGTTTCAAAGAATGAAGTAAGAAAAGAAAAACTAAGAAATTTGCAAGAAAGAATATGGTAATGGGAAAGCTGAAAGGAACAGTGAACCTGACAAGGCTGCATGAACCTGTCGGGTAGAACCTAAGTATTGTGGTGGTAATTGTGTTAGCACGAGCTTTCACCCTTTTGGGTTGCATAAAGTACATTTCTGACAACCTATTGCATGCATTTTGTGTGCACGAGAGAAGAGAAGAGAAGAGAAGAGAAGAGAATCCTCAAAATAAGATCCACCCACGCCACGGGAGAATCTTCACTGTCTTCTCTTCTGTTTTCTTCTGTCAATTTCTACTGTACTAGTAGACTTAGGACCTACTCATTCATTTCAAATTTTTCCAACTTACCTTCACCAGATTCTATCTTCAAATTAAGAAAAACATATATAACTTTCCATTAAACCCTGCTATTAACTTTGTTTGTCAAATGATCAGTGGTTTGTTAATTGTTTAAGTGTGTAGGTTTGGAAAAACATTGTTTTGATATATAAATAACTATTATTGCTCTATATTAAGATTTGAGGCTTCAATTAAAGGAATAATCAACCCTAGCTTTGACGATGGTGAAATTTCGACTTTACATAGGTGAGACGAATCTATTTAGTTTAATAGAAAAACTTCAACACAAGGCTTATTTCTTGTTTTATCGTTTTATTTTATATCTTATTAAATATTTATTTGATTATTATTTATAGCTACTTGTGAATTGAAGAATCAAAATTTGCTAGTCATAGTAATGATAACATTATTTCGTAAAGAATTTTATCGTCAATATCGGTCAAAGAAATTTAACTTTAATCGTTTCTAAAAGACAATCACATAATTAAAAAAAAAAAACAAGTTAATAATTTTAAATGTGGAGCGTTTTGCTTTTCATCCATTTCAGTTTATATTTTCAAAAGTTAATTTTGATCGTTAATATTTTTTCAGGGATAAATTACATATTTTTAAGGCTTAATTATGTATTAAAAAATTGAATAAAAGATTGAAATATATTACTTTTATAAATCAAATCAATCATTTAATGACATTCACATAATATTATAAAGAAGATTCTTCTGCTAATTATATATATATAAATCCTTTCGATTTTATCTTTTAGGTAACTATTTTTTTAAAATTCAAATAATTATTGTAATAAAAAATCACCTACTTAATAAAAGTAATTATCTATAATAAAAGTATAAAAAATATTTATTTTTATAATTACTTTTATAAATTTTTTTAATTTAATAATAGAAAGGGTATATTGGAACTGTCAAATTAGAGTAGACAAAAAAAAAAAAGTCTTTTATCATTTACAAGTTGATCATAGTCTTACTTACTATGAAAAGTATGTTAGAAATGTCATAGTCATCAAATATTATTTTTTTATTATTGAGCAAAGTTTAAACTAATCTTACTTGATTATTTTTTATATCAAAGTAACTTTTTCTTTTCTTTTAGATCTCAAGTTAACTATTTTAGTTTTTTTTTTCCGGATAGATGATGCTGTATTGTTACATGATTGATATGTAGTAAAAAGATAAATTTATATTAGTATAGGTTTATATATTTTGTTTTGTTTTTTTTAAAAAAATTCTTAGAAACAAGTTAGAGCATATACATTGCTCTTTTCTATTGAGAGTAGTTCTTGAAATCAAGTGATTTTAAGGCAAAGAAAGTTATTATGATTTAGTTAAGTTTAACTTATTAAAATTGTATTCGAATAAACTCTATATTAGACAATTGATGATAATTGTTGTTGATTTGTTTTTGAATTAATAAGTATTGAGTAACAAAGATGATAATTAATAATTGGTCCAGGTGTTGATTTGGTTTTGAATTAATTTGTGTTGTTTTTTATTATATAATTGTGATAATAATACTTGAAATAGCTAATATTACAAGTTTGGATAAAGTAGTCTTAATATAATAATAATAATAATAATAATAATAATAAGGGTTTTGAGGGTTTTATTATTGTTAGAAATACATGTTATTTTGTTTTGTTTTTTTAATAAGTTTTGTATATTTTATTGTGCAATATTAATAAGAAAAACAATAATAAAAGTTATTTTGGTAAGAACATTATTTTGATATATAACTAACAGTTAGTAATGAATGACGTGGACGAGTTTGTCAATTTATAATACTAACATAAAAAATGTAATTCCCGTATTTAATCTAAACTAACTTTAATTATGAATCAATTAACTTTTTTTGTCCAATTCAACAATGAAAGAAATGCTGTTGGTAGTCAATTAGTGGAAGTTATTATAAGTAATAATAATGTTATAAGAAACTAATAATATGGAGTGACGGAAAATAGCACGCATATGTTGGTTGGTAAAAGATGTTTGCATGGCACAATACTAAACAACTATCATTAAAGTGTCCAAAAAAAAAGATGGAATCATAAATGAGATCAAATCAATTACCATTTGGATTCCTCCAAAAGGATGATGTTCCTCTTCATGCCCAACATCATCTTCAAATCTTGTACCACTATATATACTTTAACCATCAGCTAAATTCATTTCTCATTTTTACCATTATGAGATGCATTGATATAGATACCCTAAAGTCTAAAGTCATTAGAAGAGTCTAAAAGAAAACCTTAACTATTGCTAAGGTTTCATCATATTGAGGTAGTGTGTGCTTTATCAAAGATATGGTCAACTTTATCATAAATTAGTCTTCAATAACGATACCCAATTTTTATTATTTAAATTTTACCACTGCAAAATAACTTGATACAGTTGTCAAAATCACATCATGAACATAGCCAACTTCGTTTAGCATATAATCTGAAAGAGACATAAAAAAACATTAATCTTTGTGTTTTGATGCTACTTATTCATGCGTGCCATTTTGACCCTACAATATTTCGTTATAATTAAACTTTATGTGGGAATTAATTAATTAATTAATTAAAGTCATCGCCTTGGATATGAATCTTATTGTTCTAACATTGTATCACCCCCCACATCATTATCTATTTGAATCATGCTGGATATTGATATTACTTTTTATACACTTTTAAGTTAACCAAACATATTTTTAGATAGGCCTAAAAATAACATTGTGATAACAATATTATTAACGAGAATACAACATTATAATTTTTGCTAAATATTGTGAAGATGGTATTGGAATCTTTGGGATAAGCGAAAAAGTTGGCGAAAAAATCTTTCAAAGCAGACAAAAAAGATTCTGGGTTGACAATTTCTTCCTTAATTGCACGATAGAAAACATGGTGTATTATTCATTTGGGCTTAATTTTATGAGAAACCAAATTCATTACTCTAATTTCAATGTTCATGCTAAAAAATTCACTTGATGAATAATATCTCATGTGATTTTAGAAATATATGTACACGACACCATATAACCAACGAGACTTGAATAATCATGTCATGAGAAAAATTCTTCATTTAACTTTACATGTAGTGGTTACTACATAAATTATCACTTTAAAGTACTCGTTTAATGTTTAAATTTTCCGGGTTCATTGTCTGATTAATCTAATTTAGTTTATTTAATTAAATAAACAAATTGAAACACAAGATTAAACTTTCTATTTAAATGAGTCAAATTTAAGTTTCACAAATGCAACGTAGTTTGTTTATTTAAATTGACGGTGAGATTTTAATTAACGTCTAGGTTTAATAATTAGATAGGCTCTTTTACTACTTGAAAATTTATAAATAAATATCAAAATGTTGTTTTATTTAATACATTATTAATTTTTTCAATAGTTTTAAAATTAGTATGAAAAAGGTAATTGACTTGAAAATTAATGCAATTTATAAGTTTTAACAATTTAGTACATGTTCTTAGATAATTACTCACTCAAGTAGATTATATGTTTTTATTCAATTAATCTTTGATACTTGTAGACGTGTGTCAATGTTTTATAATATAATGTTTGAGATTTTTAACCATGTATTTGTATATTTATATGTGAATGTATTGAATTGATATATGTTATGTTCACTATGATGAGATTATTCAAACATCTAAAATGACATGTTTAACTAGTTTGTGATTTTTAGTATTCAATAAGAGAACTTATTATTAAAAGGCGATAATCTAATTTCATTAACAGTATAAATCATACATATTAAAATATTATGTAATAAGAAAATTAAGAGGAGCAGTGATTTGAGTAATAAACTTACCCTGACTTTTAGAGTTGAAGTTCTAAAATATACAAAAATAAAAAAAAAATATTTACAATGAATCAAAAATAGTTTATATATCACAAGTTTTTTTTTTCTATATGGTGGTATATGTTTTTGAGGTATATATGATTTTTTTTATAACTATTACGAAAATTATTTATTGGATAATATATAAGTATACTTAAGTTTGTAATGAATGGATATAGTTAGTTTAGAATATTACAATTACTTACCTTTGTTAAATATAATTTTAGAGCATAAAAGAAAAATCTAATTACTTAGTTTTTAAGAAATTAATTGATTGTTAGACATAAAAATAATTAGGGATGATGGAAGGATGAAGAGATTAACTTACTTTTTTTTAATATTTTTTCATAATATTTAATGTTATCAATCTAACTATTGAATTGAGAGGCAGTTAGATTTAGAAATAATTCTTATCTCTTTATGAAAGTCTAAGTTCTCTTAAATATACTAAAATCTTGCTTGTTTAATTGGTGAATATTTTTAGAAAAATCGTTCATATCCGATAGTTAAGTTGAGGAATTTTTTTTTTAGAGTTACGTTGGATTTGCCAAATTTGTTATCCAACCCAATTAAAATAGTTTGGGGGGACTTGGATTGGATTTGTTTAATTTTTTTACCCAGTCAACTAAATCCTATCAATACGGAGTTGGATTAAATTAAGTCAAAATATACTCAAAAACTATTTTTTATAATTTTTTTTACCAATTAATTTTTATTTAACTTTTGATTATTTATATTCTATATATGTATTGATTGTAATGTATAGTAACAAATTGAATGAAAATCTTAAATTAAAAGATATTGAGACAAAGGTGAGAAGACGTAAGATGTTTTTACGAAACATTTGAAATTTAGTACGTAAGCTACAACATATTATATATATATATATATATATATATATATATATATATATATATATATATATATATATATATTTATATTTTTATTTTATATATATATTTATATATATATTAAATAAAAAAAAAAAAAATATAGAATATAAATATTA
>Ga0099825_1005299_pt1 | contig 16568 bp, 9 predicted proteins | sample SiratroredBW_FD_76838 | JGI IMG/M metagenome (GOLD analysis project Ga0099825, IMG submission 76838) | Root nodule microbial communities of legume samples collected from California, USA - Siratro red BW | ecosystem: Host-associated > Plants > Roots > Nodule | place: USA: California | collected...
TACATATATTATTGTTTAGAAAAAATAAATTAAACTACACCTACACAAAATATATATTGTTTTACTCTCAATTTTATATATATATATATATATATATATATATATATATATATATTCCTATCACTAAGTTCTTATAGTTTGAGTGAAAGCAAAAAATCTCTTATTTTAATGTAATTTAATCATAATTTCAAACTTTAACCACAGTTCAAATCTTGGTTATAGCATGTGTTATATTTTAAAAGATTTAGTGAAAGCGTAAGTCAAAATATATATGAAACTATAAGACATAATCTTCAAGTTCGATTTTGAATCTAACTCAAACCTTAAAAAAAAATAAAAATAAAAAAAGACCTCTCCAAATAAAAGATATATTCACCTTATACACATTACCTTCACACTATCACTAATAAAAACGAAACTTGAGTTTTTATTAATACATCTCCTTACACATGATATTATTAAACTTCATAAGTAGATAATACAATAGGTAGTCAAATGATGCATTTAAGATAAACTCTACTTCATCCTAAAATATTAGTTCAATACCTTATTATATACATGATTTTAGCACTATCTAGATTGGTCTTGAGTTTTTTGTCAATAGAGGAATTGTAATATATCCCATATTATAAGCATTTGCTTGCCTTCGGAATGCACAAACATCAACCAGCTCTCCCTATTGCTTCATTACTAGGAGACAGCTTTTAGAACTAATTCAACATATTAAAGTTGATTAATGTGATCCCAAAGAACGGCATTTTTTTTTTTACCACAAAGCAGCAATTGAAGGATGCAAATACAAAGCTTTTGTCATCTACATAAAGGAGTAAGGCAACAGTTAAGATGTTAACTATTTCACCCATGAATTGGACACAGTTAAATGTTTTCATTTACAGGGATGATTTGGATCCATGCATGTGCATATAAAGTGCAGTTTAGTGTACAATGATCACAACACAAGTCTTCTTAGAATCATATTTTTACCTTCATTAATAGTATTTAAATGGACGTGAAGTAATGGCATAACTCAGCTTTCATCAAAAAGATCTACTTCTCCTAATAAGTTCTGTTTGCAAAAAAGATATTTCTACTGTTCAAAGCACTCCATAAATTATTTTTGGTGTGTCTATTTAGCTTCTTTAAACAATCATCCTACACTTGCTCCCCACATACATTGGGAAAAGGAGGGGAAAGACCGAATTGGGGGTTGAAAAATCTGGATAAAATTTGACAAAAGTGAATGATACCCCAACGAAAATGAAGACAAGCAAAAACTGTTAAGCCATCCAATAAATAAGAACACAACCTTTGGCCTCAAACTCTATCACTGTCCTCTTTTGTCTTCAGAACTGGGATCTGATGGTTGGACTGGATTTCTGGTATCTTTAGCAAAAATGCTACCTTGGTGTGCCCCTATGACCACATGTTCAGCAATTTCAATCAGTGACAAATTCAATAGTTCAAAAAGACCAGTTGTTATAGAGTGGTCCATTTGGACCAACCATGATACACATATTGTATTGGTCTACTGAGTTAGAAAGCATGGCCGAATAAGATCAAGGTTCAGTATTCTCCTATTGCTATGGGGTAACAGTGTAAACAACACTGTTGGGAGCTATCATATGACAAAAGAATGTAGCCAAATCATACCTGCAGGAGTAGTTACTCGATCACCAGGCCCCATGGCATGGCTAGAACTTCCAGTAATAGACAATTTCCCATGAAGCTCCTGTGGGAATGCTACATTATTCACTACACCTGTTTCATTTTCTCCACTGTGCAAGTTCCCATCATTAACCATTTTTACAGCAGATTTAGGTGAGAACGCAGTTGACCAAGATCCACCATTCGACCCAGCCAAAGCCATTATAACATCTGCCTGCATGCATAAGTCATGATAAAACACAATACCATATTGCTTATTTTGTATGCATGTACGGTTCAAATAAGTGGAATGACCCAACAGAGTGAAAATAAAAGATAGTCCAATTAGGAGGCTGTGAAGGCCAAGCCAAACTACATGCTTTCTAAAACTTGCAAAAATATCATAGCTTGCTCACACTTAGTATTCAAACCTAGCAACTATGCAAAGTGGACAGAAGACCAGGGAAAACAACAAGTGAAACCACGAAAACAGATTTTCCAATTCTACTGAAAATTTGTTTCTGATCAACTGATCCATGTAGTAATTGTAGTCAACTCCACTGTGTGATAATGCTTGGTGGTGGTTGCTGTAGTTGTCTATTTCACTTCTATACAGTATTTGCACAACAAGTTTGTTACACGTTAGAATAAATTACAATGACACCCCCTCAAGATTTTTCGGATTGCACATAGTACTATTGCTTTTTAACATTTACAATAACTTTCAGCAGATGTCTCTTTCAGATAAAATTATTAATGGCCATTACAGGTTTTCCCCCCTTTTTCCACTCAGAAATCAGAAGCCCCCACCATATTGACAGAGCATTAGGTATTCTAAATTGGTTTTATAGGATTAGGATTCCAAACTCTGAGCTGTATCATGCCTACATTATTTGATTTTACTTTTATGAAACATGTCATAAATGTGTATAAACATCACCTAGTCCCATCCAAAGACAGGTAATGATTATAAATAAACAAACACACAGACTTGGATCCCCGTAAGTGAAAATGTGTGTCAATTGTGGATGTGTCTACCCTTTTGAATTGAAGTATCTTGTAAATTAGTTTTAAATCTTCCGGTGGATATACACCTAGAAGACAAATTTTAGCAAAACAATTCTACCATCGGTTAAGTTTTATTGAAAATCATAAAATTTTATAGAACTAACTTCTTATTCAATGAGCTTCACTCAATCATGTAATTTCCCATTAATTTTAACTAATAATATTACTCATTTACAATAACAATAACTACTTTTAAACAAATAACTCAGCAATCAATTCAATGTTAATAACAATATATCTGCAAATGAAGAGAGATTTATAGGAAAAAATAAGCATAAAAGGCAGATTTGCTTGATTGAATTAATCTATAATATAAGTGGATCATACAAGAGAAAAATGATACAAACCAATAGTAAATGCAAACAAATTTTGGAACACAAGATAATCGATGAGATCCCAGATCTGCATCCACTTGCTGCTACTATACCATTTTAGGGCAACGAGCATATTGTTATGAACTATATATTCCAAAAGTTTAAGCTATCATGTGGAGGCACATGAATGGTTTCATATTGTGTTGTAAATAGTGAATTATTATGATAAAATATTCTTAATATCTCCATAGTGATTAGGAGAAAATATCTTTAGAGTCTTCCTATTCATTTCAGCATATTTTCATTTTCTTACCGTAAAGAGTTTGATTGTTACAAATAGAACTAATGAAAATGTAATTGGTGTAATTGTTATTAATAAATTCTTTTTTATTTCCTTATACAGTTCAAGTTGGTATCAAAGTCAATAATTTGTTTTGATAACTGGTTCAGATGAATACAATATAGAGTGCAGTGATAGATCCTAGATTTGTAGATTCCTTATGTCAAAAGTTTACCTAATAGAGGTTTAGACAGGTATGTCCCGTTATAGTACAAGCAAGAGTCGCCACTAAGGTATTTGTTATTAAGAAATGTTTCCTCTTTAGGAGAAGTGCAAAAAGACCCACAAACTTATATTTTAAAGATTTTAGATTTTGGATTGAAAGTGATACCAGATTCTCGACTTGTTGAATCATGGCCCATTGGTAAAGATCCTCCTATTATTTTCTCTTCTTGGATTGTCCAACAAGTGGTATCAAAGCTCCATATCTAGGGAGCCATGTTTCTGCTGCCATGTAAACAATCATCATCGGTTTTGTTGAGGTCAATGGTGGGCTAGAAAGGTATGCCCAATTTCTACGATCACAACACCAACAGTTAAGTCATAACAGAGCTGCATTGCATCATCACAAGCCACCATTGTTATTGGAACATGTAGCCCACAAGTTAGGAAAAACCCACTCATCGTCACCATAGACAAAATCATCAGGACCTCCTAAGCCCATTCAAAAGGGTGGTGATGTCCCATTTGGCTATGATTTGAGTAAATCTGAGTTTTTTGGTTCTTTTGTCAAGTGGATTCTCCTTTATGTCTTTGTCTTCTGTTTTTTTTTTTTTTCAATGTATGGTATAAAAGCTTATAAGGAGAAACTTGGTTGTATGAGAACAATGATTGAATGAGAAAGTTCTCTAGATCGTATACCATGTCCATGAGGTAAGAGTACATTCAACATTGTTATCATGTATCTCAAAGTGTTTTGATTCTTGATTCATGAGCAACCAATCACATCACTCCATTTTCTATATTCTTTACTTCGTATATCAAAAAGACTAGAGAACAATTCATTACAAATACTAGGGAGAAGTTTTGTTAACAGTCAAATACCTCATCAACAAGTTACACAACTATGTCTTAAATGATATTAGTTCTATTGAGTCACTATTGGTTCCTCTTCTCTCCTAGTGCAAGTTTGCCTTGTCGATTCTTTGGGTGTGTTTTTTTGTTCACTCTCACAATCCTAATTGCAATAAATTATATCCTAAAGCCTTTAAATGTGTATTTATTGGTTATCCTTCAAATAAAAACGTGTACAAATGTTATTTTCCTATCATTCATCGTATATTTATTACCATGGATGTCATCTTTCATGAAACAAAATCCTTTTTTGTTAGTTCTCCACTTTAGGAGGAGAAGACACTTGAAATGAAGGAACTCTCCTACTATCATTACCATATATGTATTCGGAAGATGCTCAAGATCTAAGTAATGAAGTCACCACAAATGGGTTCGAATCAACTGACAATGAGGAAGAAGAAGATCATACTTTGTTCATAAAGTACTTTGTTATACGTAAACTCACTATACTTTTGGTATATGTTTATAATATGATTATTGTAGGAGATAACGAAACAAAGAAATTAACTTTAAAGGAAAAAATGGAAACCTAATTTGAAATGAAAAACCTAAAAAAACTCAAGCATTTCCTTGAAATAGAAGTTGCTTATTCCAAAAAGGGAATTTTCATCTCCCCCAAAAAACATATGTATTTGATCTCTTTAAAGAAAGAACGTAAACTGGGAGAACCTCAAGAGTTCCTGTTGAACAAAATAACAAAATTGAAAGTGAAGAGAGTTCTCGTGTAGAAAAGACCTAATATCACATATTAGTAGGAAAACTTATTTATCTATCATACATAAGACCAGACATTGTTTATACAATTAGTGTGGTAGGTCAATTTGTGCATGATCCAAAAGAAAGACATATGCAAACAGTTAACAAAATTATTCAGCACTCTAAGTCAAGCCCGGGAAAAGGGTGACTGTTCAAGAAAGATGACACTTTGACCCTAAAGATAAATACTGATGCAAACTATCCAAGGTTTATTACTAATAAAATTACCTCTGGGCAATGTATGTTTCTTGGAGAAAGTCTGGTAACTTGAAAAAACAAAGAACAAGACAAAGTATCTCGTTCTAGTGCAAAATTTGAATTTCGAGCCCTTGCTCAAGTTGTGTGGGAAACTGTGGATGAAAGTCATACTAGATGACTTTAAAATGAAGCTTAACATCCCTATACAATTGTAATATGATAACAAGTCAACCATGAGCATTGTCCATAATCTAGTACAACATGATAGGACCAAACATATTAAAATTGACAAGCATTTCATCAAAAATGTCTTGTGCTTACAACCCATGTCCTTACAAGACTTTAGATAACAAGCATCTTCAATAAGGGGCTTCCTCAGGGCACATTTCAGGATCTTGTTGTCAAGTTGGGAATTATCGATATTCATTTACCAACTTGAAAGGGGTTAACTAGTGGAATATCTCCATAGTAATTAGTGAGAAAATAACTTTAGAATCTTAGTATTCATTCAAATTATTTTTATTTCACTATTTTAAAGAGTTTGATTGATATAAATAGAAGTGATGAGAATGTAATTGGTGTGTCAGTTATCAATAAAATATTTTTTTTTATTTCCTTGCATACTTCAAGTTACTATATTCAATTATTAACATGACCTCCCATCATTCAAGTTGAAGGGTGGACAATGCAGAGGTCCACCCCCTCCTCTTCTTTCAATTTAGACAAATGGAGAATGTTGAATTTACAAGGATTTAAGTCGAGAGAGCATGTGTGAATATTATTTGCAATGAGTTAGATGAGTTGCAAAAGACAACATTAATTCCTATTTAAATTTGTACTAATAATAATTAAATAAGTAAACAACACATGAAATATAAGAAAATATGGAACCAATCCTAAGATATCACCTATGATACTCAAATATTTAAAATACAATACCAAATTGGTAGGAAATATTTTTCATATATTTTAAACTCTCCCTCAAGTTATAGCTTACAAAGCTTTAATCTTGTTAAAAATGAACCCATTAGAAAGGAAAACATAATAAGGGATCCACAAAACATGGATAACAACTCAAGGACGTTGAAGATATATCAAAGAGATGAAAATTGCTCAAAAGACAGCACAGCGAGGTATAACCATTAGCATAAAGAGCTCATGGCAGTGATATTGCATAACCAAGGAAGAAGAGACCTTCGATAGAAAGATCATCAGCAGAATTTTCCTAGCAAGCAAATGTGTAGCAACCGGCAAGAACTAAGGTACTACACTTATATGGATTTATTTAAGGAAAATAGGAACATTAGTTTCAGTGTATTGGATATCTTGCAAAAGACAAAGCAGTAATCTCCATTTATAATTGTAAATAGACTCATAATAAATCTATAGTTTTCAATCTACGAAAGTAGGCAGAGCAGTTTAGCCAAAGTATTGGTTCAGCAGTGTTATTGGTTGCTATCAAGTCTTATCTATCAACAATTATAGGTTCAAAACAAACACTAGATAGTGCAGTGACAAGGTAAAATAAGTTGTACAAACTACAATACAAGTGTGGTATAGAAATCAACTCTTAATATCAAAACATGTTTTTCAGCTAAACCAGAATGATAGTAAAAGTTCTAATGAGCACTTAAAATTTTACTGCCATATGGCTTTGAAGAAAATGTGGTCTCCATACTTTCAGAAGAGTGATTGTCAAATCACCCCAAAAGCTTAAACTATTTAGCGCAGACAGATGAATGGTTTATATCACATCTCTGACACATACACCCCACACAAGAGCCCTTTGAGCTAGCATTATGCACAAACCTAACCACTAAATTATAGAGGTTCTAATATCATAAACCAACAATCCCAAAAGGATAAGCTATTAGGAGAAGTCATGGGAATAGTTTTATATTTACACTTGTAAACATCACAAATTAAATTTTAGGGCAACATACAAATATGATATGCAAACTAGTTTTGACAGAGAAATCAAAGGAAGAAGCTAACTCTAAACTTGAACTTTGGAAACAAACATTAGAATCAAAAGGCTTTTGCTTGAGTAGGAGTGGGACAGAGTATCTGCATTATGATTTTAGTAATAAACAAGAAGAAAATGACTTGAAGATAAAAGTTGGAGATGGGTAAATTAAAGCATTTGGTGATCGAATCAACATTGCTAAATGACGGGTAAGCTAAGAAGATGTCACACAATATATAAACTTGGTGATTAAAATTCAAAAAGGCATCTAAGGTTATTTGTGACTGCAAAGTAACTATCAAGCTCAAAGAAAGTTCGTCATTCCCCTATGATACTGAGTGTCAGGCTTTAAAGGAACAACTAGCGAAAATGTGAGAGCATAAATGAGTATGTAAGGAAGGAAGCATGGTTACACAAGATATGATAAAAAATAACGAAAAATCAGTTAAGGTGATTTGAAGGCACCGTAGAGGAGAGTAGATTTCATGATTTTTAGGCATGTGAAAAGGGATAGGGGGGACCAAAAAAGTACATTGGATTAAATCATTAAAAATATGAGCCATATGAAAAGAGATAATGTGGTGAATAATATTCTTAAGAACTTGGCTTTTAACTGAGTTCAATGTAATCCATGTAGTGATTTCACCTAATGGGATAAGAATAAGACAATTGTCATTGTTGTTATCACACTAAATGCAAAATATAAATAGGACATGCTAACAATCAGAGGTCAGACCTTATGAGGATGGACATCATCAAAAACATGAGCTTGGCCACCATAAAAAATAGTCATCTGACGGCTAGCAGAAGTTAGGGCGGGTTGACTGCTGTCAATATCAAATGCATAAAGTCAAGGAACGTCTCCTTTTTCAAAAGTAAAGGGAGCAAAAAAAAAAAAAAAAAAAAAAAAAGGGGAATTGAGCAACTGAATTTATAAGAAAGATTTACCTTGGAGGTGTGGATGATTCTATGATATTACTACTTCCAGGCTTTGGCCTGCTGCCACCAAGCATCAAACCAGATGGAGTTTTCTCAGTGGCCATAGCAGCTGCGTTTATAGAACTTAAAATTCCAGGGCCCTTGATTCCAGTTCTAGATCCTTCATCAGCAGCTGACTGAGAGATGAATGAAGGACCAGCATTGGTATCCCTCATCTTGCTTGAGGCCATTTGGTGGACAAAAGGTGCCAATTGCCCTCCACGTGGTGGATGCTGCATGGAAGGGCCAACGTTCATGAGAATAGATCGTTCCCACTTATTAGCATCAATCTTAGAGCTGCTGGGAGGCTGAAATATCTGAGAAGATTGTTTCATTGACTGCATACCAAGCAACACTTCATCATCACTGGGCCTTCTAGACCTATCTCCTCCAGCTGCATTCCGCAGGACCTGTGTAAAATCAGAACTCAATGTGTAAAGCAAATAAATTGAGAACATTGGGGAAGAATAATTAAGCAATAACTCAAAGCAACCTTCATCAAATGTGAGTTTGGATAGGAATCAGGGACCATTGGGAAGGCATCTCTGGAAGAACCCGTAAAAGCGGAATCAGAATTACTTCTCTTGCTTCCCACTAATCTGTTACTGATCTCAATACCAGAAAGATCACTCCTCGGGCCATAGAAAGGAACTCCCTCAAGATGGTTTCCTACCTGCTTCTCTACCAAATTGATGAGACGAAAAACATTACATTCATAGAAATGAAAACCCTCAAAAGAAATTAGAAATTTCCATAAATAATTTGCATTTTCAACTACAATTAAAAAAGAAATGAGTAACAATGTCTACTTATAAATAAAAAGGCCAAGAAAGGAAAAAAAGTGAAACAACACAATAACAATAATTGTCATAAATACCGAAACCCCGTACCATCATTATGGCCCAATGCACAAATGTTGACAGAACACTACAGTTTTCTACTGAAAACAAGAAATTTTCAGCACCAATTCAATTCTCCCACTTAGTACAAGAAATTATTCTCCAGAAGAGAGAATCCAATAGTCAAATCAAACACCATACTGAAACCCCCTGACATTAGCGAATACATTCACATACCAGGAAAAACAAACCAAACACAGTAGCTCAGAGAATGAAGAAACAAAAGCTCAAAATAAAGGTGGGGAAAATTATGAAAAATCATGTGAAGTAAACTAACCCAGTACTGATCTCACTAAACTAATCCATCAGAGAAGTACCCCACTAAAAGAAAGCGATGGTAGAGAACATCAGTGAAAGATGAGATTCAATGCTAACCAAAGCAGGGTCTTTTAGGCAAAGGGTAATGCCCTGAGCATGCCCCTCAATTCTTTTTACTCTAAAAATTTCACCTTTGATTACAAAAGCTGAAAAGTCAAAGGAGAAAATAGCACTCACCAGAAGCGATGTCGGAGGTGGCAGAGAAAGGGCCACGTCCACCAGCGGAGGAGGCGGAGGCCGACGGTTCCGACAACCTTACATCGGTGGCCTTGGGAGAATCAGTGGTTGGCTTCATGCCCAGAAAGTCATGAAGGACCAAAGTCTGGTTGACAGTGTTGCTAGTGTTGCCATTGTGAGGCTGAGCCATTCTCAGCAGCACAGCCATGACATACCCATCTCACCAACACAGAGTGAGTGAGCAAGTGGGAAGAAGAAGAAGAATAAGAAGAAGCAAAAGCAAAAGAGCACGATCTCTTCAAGAAAGAAAGATAAAAGACAGAGATGGAGAGAGAATCGGTCCTTTTCGGAGAGAGAGAGAGAGAGATAGAAGAAAAGCAAAAGGTTCTTTCTTTGTTCGCAAATGTTGTTGGGTTAATGTGTTCTGTTCATTTTAATGGGCGCATGTCTGTCTCCGTTATGGTGTTGTGAGTGTGTGGAAGTGGGTATATATGTAATGTTGGTGTTTGTGTAATGATAAACTTGTGACTTTTGTCAGATTTTGTTCTTCCCTTCTCACCTTGGAGAGCCAAATAATTGAACAAACTAATAATCATGCTCCAATTAGAGAGATGAATCTTTTTAATATAATTATTCTTCATTGATTCTATCTTTATTAATATTTTTTTCTAATCATTATAAATAAACAAACCTGTAACTAGAAAACAAAGTTAAAGTTGCTTTACTCTTTAGTGTTTCTCTCCTATTTTCAAACTAAGACTTCTTTTATCATGTTTTGATATTTGGAAAATTCAATTATATTAAAAAAATAAGGAATGGTTATTATTTAAAATAAATAATTAGTAGTTAATTTTTTATCCATTAACAGTTCAGTAAAAAAAAGGATTTTTTTCTGTATAAATTAGAATAATTGTCTTGAATAAAATATTTTTAATTGTCATTAGAATCTTTTTTAATGATTTTTTTCATATTTTTATCTCTTATCTCTTTTAGTCTGTCATTTTAAATATTTTAACCCTAACTTGAATTTCAATACGTTTTTAAAATAATTTATCGATAATTAAAAATAATATTATGCATGATATAATTATGTATGATAACTCTAATATAATTTAAATGTTTTAAAATATTTATTAACAAATTTTAATTGGAATATATTGTTATATTTAAAAATTAATTTAATATAAATTTTAATAACATAAACAAAATATTTAGTCTATGTTTTGCATCTATTAGAATATTAATTTATAAAAATTATATAGTTTTAGAATTAATTGTGGTGAAAAATAATTTAAATTTAAAGTATATATATTTACCAACAATATAATTATAAGAAATAAGATAAAATTAGAATTTGCAGTGGCAGAATAAAAAACTTTATAGGAAGAGACGAATACAAATAAAAATTTAAAATGTCATTTATAATAGAAATCAAAATTAATTTCAAAGTGTACAGTACGTTTTTTGATTAAAAAAAAAATTATCAACAACAGGTTGTTTTTTAACTCAGAAACTAAATATTATGAACAGTTTTATTAAATGTCTATAGTTGATTTGCTTAAAAAACCTTTATGAACAAGTCTTTCGTAGTCACTTTTTAGGGTTTTAGTTTTGTATTTTCTCTCTTTGCTTGTTTTCTCATACGTTAAAATAATATTATTTTTAAGTAACTTGGATGAGTTTATTAGTGTTTATTTTTTTAAAATGTATATTTCAATAAAATGAATAAATTTCAAGTTTCTATTTGTTTATCTATTTTTTATTTCAAAAATAAATAACTTTTTGTCTTTTTATAATGTTGTTACTTTAAATAACATAAAACAATAAACTCACAAAAAAATACTGTGATAAGCTAAATTATAAAACTATCTTATATTAAAAGTTCTTTAAAATCAATTTTTTACTTGCACATAAACAAGTTTTAGGTTATAAGAAAAAACACTTTATCTATTTGTTATTTTCATTCACAAGAAATACTCACGAAAAAAAAATCTCCTATAAATATGGATGATTTAAAAGAAAATGAGAATAGTTGCAGAGGCATGGGAGGGTGTGCCTATCTATTAGAGTGGATTATATATAGAAAGGAATATATCTTTATTATAACATAGTTGGCAATCAATAATAATAGCTATTTAATATATTTGACACATTATTAAAATGTGTCACTAAAAACTTAACATTTATATGTGACATCACTCATGATAACATCCACAATTCATAATAATGAGGTCATAATGTCCACGAGGTGCTATAATAATCCTCAAAAATTTGAAAATATTAAATATATAAAATATTTAAAATTAAAAAAATATTTTTATTTACATATTAATTTATACATGCCAAAGCTGCAGGTAAGCTTTGCTTCCTCTAAAGTCGAGATAAGCAACTGGTCAAACTTAGTCTTAAGATTGTTTCTTACAATTTTTCCTTTTACTTTTACAATCATAAATTTAAAACCTTCGTCCTGACATAATTTGAAATAATTATAGGCACTATAGTACAGTCACATTAGCTTTTGCTCTATTCTATGATTACAGTTAATCAACTCACACTCATTAATAGTGTTAATTAAGAACACCCTTGTGTATCTGTGAAAGAAATTAAGATAAGTATCATCACTAATATCTCCATGAATTATGTCTGGTTTAACAATTTTACCAGACTCAGTGTAAGGTAATATGAAGAGCAAAGTCTGTACTTAATATAACTACTAATTGAGCAGAGAGAGTTGAAAAAGTTGCAGTCAAAAGAATATAGAAACATACACTCAATAAAAACAAAGATCAGATACTTTTTGCCAGAATCCTATCAAAAGGAAAAATGATCCATCTGAAACATATATCCAAAGGGTAAGACAAAATCATAGGCATAAGCAATAGCAAGACAAGATGTTGAGAAAAACTAAAATTCTCAAAACATTATTTATTGTTCATTCCTCTTATCAATAATATACAGGACCAATATGAAATATCTCAGTTTACAAAAGCTGGGAAAATAGTTGTTGTATAAATATGAAACAGCTTTATATGAAGTAATTCACATAGTGGAGGGATATGACATGATTGTTACTTTTACCAGAAATACTAGTTTACATAATCGAGGGATATGATTCTTACTTTTGCTTACAGAAAATATCTATTTCTGCTGTGAGACTGAGATGGATTCAAATTGTGAATTATTGGTCCTTGTTGGTACCAAACACATTTTGTGAGTCACTCCTAGCAATTTCTCTGGGGTCCTTACAGTTGTTAAGCAAATGAATCAAACTTTCTGAATTATATTAATTCTATTTCATGTATTGCAAAGTGTTATAACTTATATGAGGGGACAAAAGACACCAAGTTGGAAACTTTTGGAGTCACCTTGCATGTTGCTGTGCATTTTGCAAAGCAAGGAAACTATATGTTTATAGAAAATAATGTTTTAAGGTAAAGTGAATTATGAGATTTCTTCTTAAACACCAAACATCTTCCACCACTTCATATACTATATACTATGAACCAAAAATCTCCCTTTTTAAGAAAGTTATTTTCCTTTTGTTCAAAATCACTACAAGAAAATCTACAATTAGTATCACTCCAAAATCAATGCAAATTAAAAAAAGTTGACACTAAGTTGTAATTGGAGTTGACTTTGTGTCGATAAAAAATTGATTTTCTAATACTTAAAATTATTACATTTGCGTCACTACTAGTAGAAGCTAAATTCCCCCTAAATAATTATTTGAAGACATTGAGGTTTGACTATCTTACAGGTTATAAAGTTTAATTATTTATTAATAGATAACATCTTTTTAATATTAATTTAATTTATATTATTTTGATTGATGTTAATGACACTAATTTAAAACAAATAGTTTTTGTACATCGTCTTTATCTTGAACAAAATAATATGTAAAATAAAATAAAAATACATAATAGATGAAGGAGATGAGAAAAATAATATAGAAATATGATTGTAGATGAATATAACTATAGATAAATGAGACATATGTAAATGAATAATATCAGTATAAATAAATGAGATAAATATAAAAAAATGAGATGAGTAGATGAGGATATTTATATAAAAAGTTAAAGATAGAAGTTGTTTTAGGGAAGATTTGTTATCTTCAATTTTTGACCTTTTAATTAAAACTAATCTATGATTCTTGCTCCTTGTCATACAGGCACACACAGATCCATATGACAAGGCACACACAGATTCATAACATATGGTCAATCCTAACTCTAATATTTTTTAATATATTTATAATTGTTAAAATATATTTAATATTTTAGAGTTAATTAAATAAACTTTAGTAAATTTTTAATGTATTTGTACTTATTAAAATATATTTAATATTATTAAAATTAACACTAAATCCATTTTAATATCTTATTTATAAAAAATATAATAATTTTATATGTTATATATTATTAAAAAATTATAAATATTTTATGTTACGTTAGAATTGGTTTCATCAAACTCAATTTAAAAAAAAAATAGATATTGGTCGATCGTAAATTTTAGAAGCTAACTTTAAATTTTTCTTGTGATGCCTCTTTATTGCTAATGATATTGACCAAAAGAATCTCCTATGTTTTGTGGATAAAAAACTTCAGAAATAAGGGAAATAAGAAATCCCATCACATATCCTAAACAAGTTTTTGATAAAGCTTTAATAAAGTGAAAATCTAAATAACCTGGACCAGACTTTTAAAACTTTTAAAATATTCAAGTGTATAACTTATAAAAAAAAAAAAAAAGATTAGATAGCATAAGACTATTAAGTGTTTAGGGTTTTAATCAAAATTTATTTGACATATATTTAAATTTTTTAATTGATATAGGAATGAATAACAGTTGATTATATGTTACAAAATGAACAAATTTTGAAATTATATAGTAGGTGATGAGTATAATAAGAAAATAAATTTACTTTCTCAACTTATATATTAAAAAATAAGTCTAAATTTAACTTATTTGTAAAAAAAAAAAAAACTTATAAAACAATATTTATATTTAGTTATATACAAAACCTCCAACTTATAAAATGATAGTTGTGTTTATTTATATAATGTAAATTGGTTATTTATGTGCTCAGCATAAAATCTCTAACATCTTAAAATTACATAAGTCGAACAAATGAACAACATTTAGTGTTTTATGGTGCTATCAAAATTTCTCTCCATGGACATGAACCTTATATTTCCAATAAACTCATTTCTGAATCAGAATACAGACTCCAGAATTGCGTTATTACAACTTTCTGCGGAATTGGAGGTTAATTAAGGTAATGAAAACTTAAAATTAATTAAGGTTAACTAATGCAAATTCAGTAATCCTCTAGCAGTTATCCTAAGACATCATCATTTGAATTATGTGGTAAAAAATGCTAGTTAATTTTTACAGATTAAATATGATATTGATTTACTTATTTTATTTTTAATAATAAAATAATTATTTTTTGTGCGAATTAAAATACGTCAATTTTTATAATAATTACATATTTTGTAATATTTCATAAATATGCAGGAGGTAGCACTAAGTACTACATAGTAGTGCCACGTTTTCCAAGAACTGAGAACAAGTGCTCATAATACAATACGTGCACTCTTATAACCCATCCATTATTGTTCTCTATAGAAGATATATTGGTTAGATTTTATAATTACTATTACATCTCTTAAGAAATTTTGTATTTAAATTCAATTTATAATCCACTATTAAATTTGGACAATCAATTAAATGTAAAAAAAAGGTTGGTAGTTTACTCACTAACCATTAAACAAAAACAATAAGGGGTAAGAAGGTAAATTTTCCAGCTTTAGCATCGATAGTTAACATTAATGACTGAAATTACTAGAAAATAAAAAGTGAGACTAATCACAAATTATTTTAGAATGAGTTACACCATGAAATTTGTTGAGTTTCTTCAATTATGAAACAAAACAAAAAGAAAGGATGAACCCCCGTTGAATATTTCATTAAGGTTGAAATTCTTATTGATTATTAAGATCAATATGGCTATTGGAATACAGACAAATTCTTTATGCGCCCCAATACACTCTTCCTGCACCTCCATATTTTTTGAAAATGATAAAATTGTCCTTATGGAAATGACTAGAAAGTCCTTCAGTAAATTTGAAATAGAAACTGAACGTTTCAACAGTGTCATAACAGTGTCGCACAGTGCGAAATTGGTCTGCAATTGTTCATAGAGGGAGTTGTTTTTGAAGGTTTATAGGTGGATTAAACGGTGGAAAAGCCTCTTAAACGTGTAGGAAGTATTAATCGACGACGAAAAACGACGGAGAGGTAATATTTTTGCATTTCGATATATTTTCGTGATACGTAGGGCACTCGGATGAAAGTCATCCGTTTAAGAATTTTTTTTAAATTTGTAAAACGGATCGGAAGCCATCCGATTTGTAAATTGTAAATCGGATGCAAACTGGGGAGGTGGCATCCGATTTACAATTTACAAATCGGATGGCTACCCATCCGTTTTACAAATTTAAAAAAAAAAATTTGTAAATCGGATGGCCAGTGGAGGAGTCTATCCGATTCACAAATTTTTTTAAAATTTCTAAAACGGATGGGTAGCCATCCGATTTGTAAATTGTAAATCGAATGCCACCTCCCCAGTTTGCATCCGATTTACAATTTACAAATCGGATGGCTACCCATCCGTTTTACAAATTTAAAAAAAAAAATTGTGAATCGGATGGACTCACCCCACTGGCTATCCGATTTACAATTTTTTTTAAAATTTGTAAAACAGATGGGTAGCCATCCGATTTGTAAAACTTTTGTTTTATTTTAATTTTTGTTTTTTTTTTTTTTGCTAA
>Ga0099825_1005301_pt1 | contig 16566 bp, 5 predicted proteins | sample SiratroredBW_FD_76838 | JGI IMG/M metagenome (GOLD analysis project Ga0099825, IMG submission 76838) | Root nodule microbial communities of legume samples collected from California, USA - Siratro red BW | ecosystem: Host-associated > Plants > Roots > Nodule | place: USA: California | collected...
ATATATTTTTTTTTATTTTTATATATATATATATATATATATATATATATATATATATATATATATATATATATATAATATAGCTTATAAACTGTAATGTGCATATGACAGAAAAAAAAAAGAGAAATATTAATGGTTTACACTCATTTCAAAGACACATGACTCAACTACGCGCGTATGAAAGAAGAAAAATGATTTAAAACGTAAATTGTAAATTTTAAAATAAGAGTAATAACAACATTGTTAGTATACTAAACATGTGTTTAATGTAGAAAGTAATTTGTATAAATAATTGTCTAATTTTTGTTCTTCAGCCCATTATAACTAATGCATTACTCTCAAAAACATAAATTTTCTTCCTACACCTCCATGCTTTTCTTCCTGCACCCCTATATTTCTGAGAATACCATAATACCCCCATTTAAAAGATAATTAAATGAGTTATTATATAAAGATTGATTTAGTGAGGAATGATGTAAAAGTTGATTTAGTGACTAATGATATAAAATTTGATCTCTAATATTACTAGTCTCCAATAAGCTGCAAAAATGGGAAATCTAGGACGTAGAAAAAAATAATTTAAATAACGTAAATATATCATGGTAAACTACTTTACAACATTCTTCCATTCCCATGCTTCAAATTGGTCCCTTGACTATATGCGATTACCTGCATTAGAGAGAGGGAAAGAAAAGAACCATTGATTAATTCGTTTAAGTTTATTTTATAGTCAAAGTACACAGTATTTATATTTTATTATTCAACTATTTTTATTTTATGAAATTTATTCCCCAAATTATTTCTTCCACATTTATTAGCATATTTATCAATTGTCTTGTATTTCATCAAACTTCCTGGCCGTGTACATTACAAGAAATTTTTTAAACAGTAATTGATTAGAGATAAATTTTTTATCAGCTATTAGTTTTGGAATTACGTTCTATCCATTCAGTAAATTTGATAACCAGTCATTAAATCAGTTTCCAAAATTAACTATCCAGGTTTTTGACAATTCAATCTTTTAGTAACTACTTAGAAGTATATATATGAAAAATTGTTTCGAAAAAAGAGTTGAATAAGCATTTCGTAAGTAAAATAACGATATTGAAAATTGAAATTGGAAATTAATAGTTTGGTCATGTCGTGCATTTTGGTTTTGTTAGACTGCGATTCACGCGGGTTTGATTCATGTACAGAAGAGTGAGTTAATGTTTGAATTTTGTCAAAAGAAATGGTTTCTTTGTTGAACAGACTTACATTCATTATACGTTATTATGTTATTCTAACTTCTTGGTGAACTATTGATTAAAACCCCCTTCTTCCATAAAATAAAAATATATTTTTGTTTAATTTGATGGTGGAGGTTCACCTATGATCTAAGTTATGATACCGTCGTGTCACAAATTAATATTAATGATATTCAGTCAAATTCTACATTATTATATATGGGATGGATTTATTTGATTCCATATTTTGAAAATGGATTGCACACAATTCTCTTAAGAATTTGCATTTTTGTAAAATCATTTTTAATATATTATAAAGACTTGATTTTTCTTATCATACCCACTTTGTTATTTTAACATGTGACTTCATTATTAATTTATTTCGTATAACTTTAACAATTCTCAAGAAATATTTAAATTTGATTTTTAATTATATTCTATTTATTTTATTTACCCTCTCAAATCATGGTTTAAATTAATTTTAGATTTAACGAAAAAAAAATAGATTTTCGTTTTTATTATTTTCTACTTTAAATAACTATCAGTTATTTACATTTTAAATTAATTATTTACCTTTGATAGTGTTATCTCCTTTAGTTATGTAGTACTTTTTACATTTTTTTTTGAGGTAATTATGCATGCTTTATAGTTTAAATATATTTTATTCTTATTTTTCTAAATTTATTTAAATGAAAATGTGTCTAATATACAAAATAGTTGTTAATTTGAATGAAAACATAGTCATTAATTATTATAAAATGAATTATGGTATGTTAACGGTTAAATAGGTTAATTATAGTGTCCACTTACAAAATTTTAAGAAATGAAAAAGATGGATATAAAAATTATACAATTTTTATAACATGACTTCTTTCAATATAATATCATATATCATATATATATTATTTTTATACTGAAATTGTATTTTTCCTGTACTTCTTTTTTAGAAGCATTTTCTTTCGTCACAATTGCTATCCAAGGTTATTATTTAGGATGGTTAGATTTTATTTAAGATGGCAGTACTCTTCGCTGATAGCAATATCTGCGTTTTTTAATATATTGAAAAACCTTATTACTTCTATTTTATAAATTATTTGTTATCAATAAGAAAACAACTGACTATTTTACCTTACATATTCGCTTCTAAAATTGTCTTTTTCACACACAACTTTTGTACTGTGTTTAAGTTGAAGTATAATGTTTTTTTACGAAATCGTGCTTTATCAATACAATTTATTCATTTTTATAACAATTTTTTTTACAAAATTTCACAAAAATAGTTAAAAATTCCAGTATGTTAAATATAATTGTAGTGAAAATTCTTGGCCAACACTAAGTTATTCATTTTAAAATAATAAAAATAAATCCTACTCTACCAACATTATTTAGCAACTAAAAAAACCACACGGGTATTTTTCTAATTATTTAATTAGTGATTAAGTGTATCGACTTTACTTATCATTATTTTGCTTTACATATAGGACATGAATCAGCCACTTACTATATTTCTATACGCTGACGTGAGTTGGCTTTGTTATTTTTTTTTTCCTATCTTTTTATCTTTTGTTTCTTCTACTGTCATTTTATTTATTTACTTCTTAGTATTTTTTTATAAGTCAAAATATTAAAATTTTCCAAGTACATTATATAAGAGAATTAATTATATATTAGTTATAATATTTATAATAATAATATTAATAGTAATATTATTCCTATTATAATAAAACCATCATATTACATATCCAAAATCGGGTTGAGTTGCATCTAACTATAAAAAAATTGATTTTAAACTATATACACTAATTAATATATATATATATATATATATATATATATATATATATATATATATATATATATAGATATAGATATAAAGAAAAAGTCAACCTTTGTGAATTGTCGTTATCGGATTGTATCGTTGTACATTCTACTCGTATCAGTATCTTAGATTTTGGATTGTAAGAACCCTCAAATTAAGTCTTCTAACAGTTTCACCAACCAAAAACTATTCTTCTATTCATATTTGTTTCTGATTGTTTGAAAAGCACTTTCTTCACAATTCTAATATCTCATATATTCAACAAGAGATATGACTGAAAATCAGCTACTTTTTTTTTTCGTCACTTACATAAGGACCTGAATTTACCGTAAAAAAATAAAAAATAAATCAACATTAAAACTTGAGACAATAAGCAAAATCAAAGATTTGAACCGATGTCTATCACATAGTTGAGGAACACCAAATCATTAACTTATTTATCACTTGTCATACCTCGTAAAATTTGCTGAACTTTAATTTTGATGAGTACAAAAGCACACAAACCAAAAGAAAATAACTCAGACTATTTGGTAGGTAAATAGGGATTACAAACTGTGCAATTGTAATCTCCATACATAACTGGAAGCAAACATATGGGAACCCTAAGTGCAGGAGCAGGGAAAAACAAATGAAGTAACAAAAAGTGACTACGATAAACTATAGCACATAGCACACCATGCTTCTGTTAATTTTAGTATCAGTTCTTTCAGTATATATCATCGAACCTTCTACGTAAACCTGCATGAAGATCAAAACGAAATAAGCAAGACTCTGAGAAATGCATACGAAGCAATTTATAGCCATATATTATATTACTTTAAACTACAGAAAATAAAAAAAGGCATCATTCTTAATCATCATAGATAGTACCTTTTGAAAATCATCTATTCTTGGGATAAAATATGTCCTTTGTAGTTGGTGGCTTCTTACTACCGGAGCTTGATGAAGAACTTGAACCAGTGCTCGTTGGTGGGGGTTTTGTAGGGCAAATGGCCTTCTGAATATTGGTGTTATTGGAACTCATTTTCGTAAGAAAAGTAAAATTGAAGCTTCTTATGTAATGGCTCGTTTCACAATTGTGTAATTTTTGGCACATCACTTCCAATATCACACAGAGGTATTTATAGGGAAGATTTTAAGCCTGCATGTGCCTACATTCAAAGAAGGAACTTACCAAGTAATTAATCCGATCGTGATTAATATTGAATTTATATTTTCCTTTTCAACATGTATACAATATGTCGTGAAGTACACAGGTTTTTCGTCATCATAAATTATTTATTTTATAAAAGCTTAAACTATTAGTAAACATAATCTCCAAATAAAGGGTTCTTTGGACATGAAGTGAATGATGTATAGCTTTTCACAACGAATAATTCAAGGCAATTCACCTTGAATTACCTTTCAATTTATTTTCCTATCAAAGAATGAGGTTATAAGTATTAAACTATAGATCACTTGCTCATAAGAACTAAGTAAAATAAAGGAATATGAACAGTTTTATATATTTGAATCAACAAGAATGAACTTACTAAGTAACTTGATAGCAATTACAGGAATATTTTACATTGTCACGTATATATGACGTATTCTGAAAACTAACCTAAAAAAATTATTGACCATGGACGTTGGAAGCAAAAGATACACTTGATTTTTGGTGACTGAGAAAAGGTCGTGCCGTGTGCTATATGATTCTTCTCTTTGGTCTGTAGAAAACAAATAATTTTTAGTGGAATGGTTTTCCAATATCACAAGACTTTAATGGTGGACTAGCTATATATGTTTGACTGTTTGAATTAATGTGTGAAACTTTTTAATATTTGAGTGAAATTAAATGCTTTTTCTTGCTTCATTTTTTTTTTGGCAATTCAGCTATCTTCCAAATTGAAGGTTTTGAATGATATCTATCAGCCAAGACATTTCATTTTCATGACCTATCGTTAACTTGTATTTCTGATTTTGTTTAGAAAGTATTTTATTTTAATAAAAAGGATTTAAAAGAAAGACCAAGTTATTATAGTTATTATATTCATTATAATTATTCATAAATATTGTCCAAAGAATGTAATTTATCTTCCTAACTAATATAACGTAATTTATAGTTTAGAGTATGGAAAGTTCAATAGCATCGTCCTTCGTAGGCTTTTTTTCTCTTTTTCCCATTTGTTCATGGTCAACGGAAGAATTTTAAAGCTTTTAAATTTGATGGTCAAAATGGAATGTTGCTGTTGTGAATACAACTTTCTTTTCTTTTGCTCCTTATTGGTTGTTAATTTGAGTATGGTCAATTGTCCAGCTTTACACATGCACATGTTTGCTCAGAGAAAGAAAGACTCCTTATACCTAACCTAATTTACTAGAACTCTACAATTAATTTCCTCTGTTTGAATTCCATGACACCATTACAGTTGTTGGAACAAATTCTTACTAAATTAATGAAGTATATGATGATCGATCAATTTCCATGTCTACTGTGTTGTTGCCACTTACCCAGTAATACCCCCAGTTTAATTAATAGTAACATGATTACCAAAATATACTTCACATAATTTTATCTATATACAGAATATGAAAACAGTAGTCACATGTATTATATCAGGATTTAGGATTTAGAATTTTTGTTACTACTGATTTCAATCCATTTTTTTTTATGTGAAAACACGACAAGAGTTATAAACAAACTAAAGGAGAACGTCTCACTTGCTGGGCTTGGATTTATTTCAATTCACTGCTTAGATAATAATTATGTGTTTCTAATTGGGAGATGAAAATGTCTATATGCCAAAGGCCACAAGTGAAAATAAAGAGTGACTATCCATAGTGTCACCAGTCCAAGTCGATGAAGCAATTGAAAGTAGAATTACCTCTTAGTTGTGAAGTAAGAATAGTGAAGAAATCAAGATAAACGAAAATATTTGTCATGTCACTCTATAAGAACAGAATTCAAATATGACAGGTGTACGGGATTGTATGATTGGGAACAAAGATATCATAAACACAATGCAAAGGTTATGGAGTATAGAGACATATAGGATCAGATAAACAACATATATAACTTTGCTTCCAACTTAGATCTTTTGTTCTTTAGAACTCATATAAATTTCTTATAAACAAAAACTCTCAAGTGCTTATATTTAACATTAACCAATTTTTGTTTGCCACCTCATTATCCAAAACAACATGAATAAGATTTAATAATATGAACTGCAGTGTCAAAACCCTTACTCAAAAGATACTCTATGGAATGAGTGATGAATCCTGAATTTTTAAAATTTTATATATCAGAATTCTTTTTAATATAATTGCAAGCAAACATATCTCCGTAAATGATAATATAAGTAAGGGATTATTATAGATTGTTGAAGTTCAAATATACATTATATGGAAAATAGACAAATTCGACAACATAAGAAAGACTTAGATATTGCTTTGAAGTTTTAGTTGAATTTTTTTGAGTATTTTGTCCCCTTAAATGTAGGCTTTTGTGGCTTGGTGGTGATGGAAGATGATGAAGACAATCTTTTTAGGTGGCTTTTGTTCTATGGTCCACAAACACGGTGTCGTGTCTGATGTTAGTTGGCAGCACTTGGTATGGTTCTGATTCGGGGAAACAAGAAGGAGGGCTGCGTCTCTTAAATTTGTAATGGAGGTCAATACTTTTTCTGGCTGTGTGAACTAACAACAAATGCAACTGTCTGGCGGTTCATACAGGTGTTGTGCTGTTCTTTTCTAGTCTCCCAAGGTTTATTGAACATAAAACAGGTGCAAACTTTACAAGCCTGACACAATTTTCATATTCTGAACTAAAATCTGAATATCACTAAGAAACAAATTATGTATTAATTAATGATCATATACTTAAAACTGTGAGTTTCATTTCCAATTACCAGCTATAGACTTTTCTATTTAAATGGAACGACTGCAATATGCTTCACTAATCTTTCAAACGAATTCACACGAAATGCCAATTGAAAACCAAAACTTAAATATCATATAACAATTGCCTAAAACAAATCAGCAGATATGCTTTCTCAAGTATCTAATAATTGTCCTCCAATTATGCCTTTTATGTGGGTTAAAAAACGACACTATGCTAGTTGCGCGCATAACCTTTCCACACTAGCAATTGCAAACAAAAAAATCTCATATGCGATAAGGTAAACTTTAAATTAATTGAACTTTGCTGGTGAAACATGGAGATATACCTAGGAAGATTTTTCTAACACTTAAGTTTGTAAAAATTTTAAAGATATGAGTAGGTATCTTTATAAATACTAAAAGAAAAAATTGAAATTACATTAGAACAAAATCCATGCGTAATAAATTTGTAGGTAATTTATCTAAAAAACTATCCATATATAGTTTACGGTTTTTTTTTTTTTTGAACAGCAAAGAATTAATAAAATAAAAGGAACACTTAACCCCTTGCACAACACACTCTAGTCAAGACTAAATGTCACACCTACCAAAACAAAAATCTATACAGAAGGACCTTATACTAAACAGATCAAAATCCAAAAACTAAGGCACCTAAAACAGAAACTAAGGCACCTAAAACAAAGTATAACCAGTAACCAGGAAGAAGACTACACAATAAAACAGACACAGACAAACCACGGACAAACAGGGAGGGAACCACCCAACCATACCTCAAGAGTTGCTAAGCTAATGATTAGAGGCACTGCACCGGAGAGAGAATCCAGTCTGAATAAGAAAATGTGGTTCTCTTCATCTTGTTCTTAGCCCATAACCAACCCTTAAGTTGAGCTAGACTAAAGATTTCAACAGCATCCACAACCCCACCCTTGAAAACCACCTTATTTTTGTAACTCCATACTTCCCAAACAATAGCTACCCACAACCTTTTCCATGCTCTATTAGCACTCTGCTTTTCGCCCAATAAACAAAAACTCTGAAAATTGACAAGAGTGGCCTGGTGTCTGACACCCACCTTCCCAATCCACCTGTCACACAGGTTTCACACTTGTTGTACCACAATACAAGTATTAAACAAGTGATCATTGGATTCAACATCATCCTGGCACCAAGGACAAAGCGGATTTGCCAACTAACTCCCCTTCGAGCTAAGTTAAGTCTAGCTGGCACAGAGGACAAAGTTTTTATTCTTTTTATAATTATTATATATATTATTTTAACTATTATTATTATTAATGTTATTAGTATTATTGGCAACATAGTTAACATTAAGAATAATAATAATAATATTTACACTAATAATAATAGTAATATTTACATTAATAAACATAATATCAATAATAATATTATTATCATTAATAATAACGTTAATAATATTACTATAAAAATTTATAACAATATTGATAATAATATTTGTAATAATAATAATAATAAATATATTATTATTAATATTAATACTAATATTAATAATATTAATGATAATAATAATAATGTAAATATTTATTTTATATATAGATTAAATTCGTATGTAATATTTTGGAAGAAAATCCACTTGAAAAAATATATAGATATGTAATGCTTAATTAACATATGGATGTGTACGTATGAATGCGAATCTGTATGTAAAATCCTGTATACAATATAAATTTTACAAAAAGAATTTCTTCGGTTTGTAATTTTCTCTTACCTAGTTTACGATTTTTTGTAGTACTGAGATTAGATTAAATGATACTTCGTGTGAGAATAAATCATTCCTTACTCTTAAATAGGATTTATCATTATTAGATAACATATTTGATAATTAAGATTAAATTGTAACATATAATTGAATCTGACATTACTACTTAGAGATACTTAAACTTTCCAAACTTGGAATCCATACATAAAATGGAAGTGGATGGAATTGATAGATGATAGAGTTTTAATGTTCTATAAGTGTTCATTAGATCATTTCTTATCCAATAATATTTTATTTATTATGAGATGGTCATTTATTTTTAAATATCTTTCATTATATTAATTTGATGTAATGACCATTTATTTTTCACATTGTGTTATAAACTGACATGATGATTGTTTATTTTCAAATAATTTCAGCTCATAATGGTTGCCCTATTTTCAAGCATCCATATTGTTATGATTTTGATGTAAACAATCACTTATTTTCAAACGATTTCAAATGCACTTGCTTTAGATCGTAAGTGATTTTTTCAAACTTATAAGGGAGCTTGGTATAATTATTATTTTTAACATAACAGTGTAGATCTCAATAAGCATTAATGAGGAGTTTTAAAGCAAATGATGAGTTTTTATATTTTAGCATTATGTTATTTCATCAGTTTATGCTAGCTCTATCAGGTAGCCTTGGGAGTAACTCTTCAAAGTTGCAACTTTTGGCGCTTTAATGAAGTAGAGCACTGGAGAAGAGCATCATTGTTGCTCTAGTGAGAAAGCATACAACTTCTCCCAGGAGGTACCAGAGACATTGAAAAGGAAAAGAAAAGATAAGTTTTCTCTGATCTCCGATCCTGAGTTGGGTGCTCAGTGAAGTAGCCGCCTCCCTATCTGAGTTTACTTCAAGGGAAAAGGTTGAGGAATTCATGACCTCTTTTAATATCTGTCCAGACTCCATGGATGAGTATATTTCAGCAAAATAATGTAATTCTTCTGACCAAGTTTATATGAAGCATCAACCAAATGGTGAGGATTATACATTTGCATATGAGTTCTTCTCTAAGGAACTCAACATCTTGTTTCCCCTATTTATCCACCTTTGAAGATCCAATGCTCATTGCGATTAATGTAACCAATATAACCCTGAGCCAACTTCATTCAAATGATTGGACTTTTCTAAAAGTATTCTAAATATTTTATCACCATTTAGATATTCTAAATACCGAATATTTACTTGAACATTGAAGAACCTTCTACAAATAACTCTCATTTCGACTGAAACCCGGGAGGAAACAGATACGTAAGATTTCCTGAAAGATAAAATAGAGTAGAAGATACCTTCGTGATTAATACAAAAACAAAAGATCTTAAGTGGTAAAGATTATAAACCTACCTCGAATCCTTGAAATCATGACCTACAATCAAATACAAATCCTCGACAGATACGTTCATTTGCAGACCTTAGTGAAGTACAAGGTATAGCCGAGACGTGCTTTAGTGATACTATCCTCGATGATATATCTGCGTATGATGCAAATATCCCAGGTCATTTCCAAGTGATGGATATCATAGATACAAGCAAGATAAGAGCAGAGAACATAAAGAAAGAAGAAGAGGGAAAATTGAGTTTTTGTTGGAGAAACATTTAAAAGACAAAAAAAGAAGACCAGAAACAGTTATATATTTTCGGTTTACATATATAAGAAATTACAAAATTAATAAGTAAATATCTTTAAAATGATAATAAAATTTATTAAAACCAACGTAAAAATGACTTGAAGTAGTAATAAGACAACACCATCAGACACATAATACATTTTAAAAGCAAACTGTTCGAAGTTAAAAATAACTATGAACTTATAAATTTGAAATTTAACTTTTGGCAATCACAATCGAAACCTGAATATGTGGGAGACGCAAACCAAGGCACATAAAAACGCACAAAAAATAACATTTTCAGAGATGATATATGAACTCTGAAATACTGAACATTAAACACGAGTCTTGAAATTCATGCAGCCGGAAAAAGTTGTAGGAGAAACACGAACACAGATAGTTCACGTCTTGCTACTCTTTCTTCGCTCTCTTCTCCTCTGACTCAAGAAGGTCTTCCAATACCTTGTCATCCAAATACTCAAACTCAATAACTTCCCCTTGTGCAGTAGAAGAACTTCCAACGACACTAGTATTAGAAGAAGAAGAAGAAGATGATGACAAGAAAGGGAGATGAGAATGGTACTCATCAGGGAAATTAAGGATTGCAAGAGCACCCCTTAATGCTATGGCTGCTCGATCATAAGCTCTTGCTGCTGCTTCTGCTGTGTCAAATGTCCCCAACCATTGTCTTCCCGTAGGTTTTGTTGGGTCTCTGATCTCAGCTCCAAACTTACCCCATGGCCTCCTTCTCACACCACGGTACCTTCCTTCCTCCCCTCCCTTCTCCACTTTACCTGACTCGTCCATTTTGCTACCTCTTGTTCTTCGGTTTTTCCCAGGTAACAGAAACAATCTTAATCGAGACACAATTGGATATTGGCTATGAATTTCTCTGTTAACAGAAACTCCAACGTTGAACTTATCCGGCACAATCTGTTTGCTTATCAAAACCTTGTTCTCTTACAACTTTTGTATATGTAGGGTCAGTTATATATGCCTATGCTATATACATGCACGTATGCATATATAGCCAGCGTCGTGAATAGTATTCTGTCACATCTTTCGCGCTGAAGTGTAAAAATTCGATTCATCGACTTATAGTCAAGGGAAGAAAAGCAATATGCACCATGATACGTTGAAACACATTTTTCTTTAGTAAATAACTAAATTGCAACTTGTTTTAATAATAAAATAAAATAAAATATAAATTAAGTCACTTAATAAAAAATAATTCTGAGATGATTGTATAAAATTACACAGTTATCAGCGTATTATTACTTCTGAAATGAAAATATTTTTACAAGTTGACTGAAAAAACGACTATTTGAACAGGGTAATGTTGTAAAGCTTTAACATCGAATGTTCAGTCCACTTTTTCAATTAGGTTTATGTGGGGTGGACAAGCTTAATGCGCGTCTTGAATTGGTTATTAAATTAATTAACTATGACCTAATTCAAGTTTGCTAAGAACAACGAACAATCATGCTAAGAACATACTAGATCAATTGGGTGTTTAGTGAATAGTCCTTTATTAGTAAGATTCTTTTCATTCTAAAGTAATACTCTTTTGTTTAGAATAAAACGCCTTTAATTTTTCCTTCTCGGTAAATGAATCAATGGGGCAAATGTTATTATTGTTAAAATTTCATTTCTCTTATTTACCTTTATTTGAAGTTATTGATTTTGAATGTTCCACATCGAGTGTGTACATTCGGGTAGAGAATCTGAAGATAAGGTAAAAAGTCATGCATGAAAAGGTTGATTCAGATTACGATACAACCTCCCAGGGAGGTTCGAGGTTCGCAGCCCCTTGCCTGGGAAGCTTAGCAAAACCATTTCATATTTTCGACTCCAAATGTATGAAAGAAAATTTTAACTTAAGAAACAAGGTTTTGAATAAATTTTATAAAACTTCCGAAAATGTTTTGCAAGATGGCCTCATCTCATAGTTTTGAAATTAACTTCATAATAATGTTCACAAATAATTAGATGATGACCAAGAGTATAGTTAACTCATGTAAAGAAGAATGGTGAATAAAAAGAAGTTGATTTGTACTCATTCACTCCAAACTTAAATTACCCTTAATTTTTATTAAACAGTAAAAAGTTCCACCATTTACAACTTATTATAAATATTATCATTTGACTTACATGATGATGACTGCATAGATTAAAGATAAAAAATAATAAGTAATATTAGAATAAGAATTTTATATTTATTTGTTACATTTTTATAATTAAAGACTTTTTGTGGATATTATTTTTTATTAATTAGATGACTTATTGAATGGAAAAAATTAGTAGATAAGTATATTAATCTTCGTCCATAGTATTTTCGTAAAGTTTTAAAAAATTGAAGCTTACTGTTTGTCGAGAAAATTCTATCTAATTTTTTAAGTAGAACTTGTGATTCTTATATTTTTAATTTCTATTTTAAAGTTGGAATCTTCCTCGTCGAATTAACATTCGTGATTGTAGCACTTTTTTTCTAATCTCCTTAAGTGTTTATAATTTTTTGTTCAATCGTTGAATGAAAATTGTTCCAAATTATCCGTTCTTCCTAGCTCTTTGGTTAGTCATTTATCATTTAGTTATTTAGTTATCGTATCCTATATTTATGCAATAATAAAGGTGTTTCCATAACATTTCATGAAATTTTTCGTGAAACATTAATGCAACTAGAAATCACAACATGAATTGCTTTAGTAAGGTTTTGGAAATTTGTTCAAGATTTGAACAATGCCTTCTATAAAAAAAAATTATATCAAAAAATTAATTTTAATATAGATCATATTCACTACAAGAAAAAGTGACGGATAAATCTGTTTATAATTATTAACGGACTCAAAAAATTTGTATTTACATACAACTAATTTATCAACAAATTTTATTTTTGTCGAAAATTTGTCCCTAAATACAATAAATTTTAAATGTTTTAGATAAATTTGTCTAATTAGTAATTTTAATTTTTGTTATAGTGATTGTGCTTTCTGATTTGGATTAACTATTCAAATCTATTGGATGAATTTCACATTACCACAAGCACAAATTTATTGGATGAATACTAGTGATTCCTTGTTTTTGGTTGATTCGTGTTATGCTCCAAGCCCAAGTGAGAAAAGGGCTTTGATGCCCTTAATTATAGAGTGATTCTTCCTGCACCTCCATAGTTTTTCAAAATTTCTACTTTGGATATAATGAAAAGATCAAAATGTCCTTCGTCTACAACCCCATAGTGTAAAAATTTTGAAACACAAATGCGTTTTTTCAAATTTTTACATTATGGGTTCTACAACCCAAAAATTTGTGGCCTTGATGTTGTACAACTTGCAAAACAAAACAATTTATAAATACATTGCGAGTTACAAATTTTTTTTTAAATGTATTGCGGGTTGTACAACCCGCAATGTAAAAATTTTAAAAAACGCATTGAGAGTTCTACAATCCGTAATGTAAAAAATTTTAAAATACATTGCGGGTTGTACAACCCGCAATTTATTTTTGAAAATTTTTTGAATTACGGGTTGTATAACCCGCAATGTGTTTCAAAATTTTTACACTATATATTGTAGACAAAGACATTTTGATCTTTTCATTATGTCTAAAATGAAAATTTTGAAAAATTATGAAGTTGCATGAAATCGTTAAGGAGGTGAAGGAAGAATCACTCTTAATTATAAGTCTTTGTGAAAACGTTTCAAAAGCACGTTAACATTGCAGAGTTTAATTACCACACTCAAAAATCAAAAAGGCACGTCTCTTCAGTATACAAAACCACTTTTCAACAATATTAATGATATCTTTTTCACTAACTCGACCAAAAAAAAGTATATTTAATCATCTTCAGATGTAGAAAAGTTTAATTCATCCTTAACTTTACCTAATATATAAGCCGGTTACGTGAAGAAAGACCAAAAATATCTCGAAAAGCAAATGTAAATTATTGCAACTTGAACTTAATTATGCATATTACATTAATAGTTAACTAATTAAGGAACAGACAAGGAAAACTTTATCCTAGTTACATCAAATCAAAAGATGTGTTGACATGCTAATCGAAGATAAGTCACCTAGATATGATTTTCGTTTAAAAAACCAAAATCTAAATTTTTATTGACATGTTGTAGATTTGTTTAGGGTTTGATCTTACTTTTATAAAAGTAATAATGTTTAGTCTGACTTACCAACTGTTTAAAAATTTATTTTATCGTAAGACACGTAAAAGACAAGTGGGCTTATAGTACTGTTGACCAAAATAGATCTGTTAATAATTAATATTTTTTATATATCTTTGTAATAAATATTATATAATTATGCATATATAAGGTAACATAAGGACTTACTTATTTAAAATCCTAGTTTCTAATAAGCATAATCATCTTACAAACTTAACTTTTTTATTTAACAAAATTTAATATAAAATATAAATATTAAAAAAGTATTATTTATATTATAAAAATAGGTCTATATATTACATGTAAAAAAAACATTTTGAACAATAAAAATCTATATTTTTAATCAATTAAATTTTCATAAAAAAATAGGTTTCATCCACTTTTGAAAAGAATGACTCTATTAGATATTGACTTTTATCTCCGTATACTATCGAATATTGATAATCAAAATTAAAATAAATGACTTTTCACGAACATCACCTATCCCCAAAACAAATAACGCAATCACACAAATAATTTCACTTTTTATTTAAAAAATGCCTGAAGACTAAAATTCCATGTATTCAACCAGTAGCTAACCAACTACAACTGAAGTGTCTCAATAACTGCCACCAAAAGAAAATTAAACAACAAATAAGGAACTACCGACACAACATGATGCATATATAATAACTTATTCATACGGAAAACATGTTCTTGATAAGATGCAAATACTTGGTTCTATGTTTGATTGAACACAAAGAAAATTAAATAAATTGTAACATAATTATGACATAATATCGGTTAGATTACAAAGGTGAATAGATAACAAAGAAAAGAGCAAACGCAACGTATTAAGATTGCCAACCTTTTTCTCAGGTTAATTACAGCATCGCAACATCCTCTGCCAAAAATCTCCAGTTTGAAGATAAATGTACAAGAAAATAATTCCAGTGTCTGAGACTGAGAAAGCATAAATAAATCCTCAATTTTAATTACTGAAATCAAAACAATATGTAATAAGGATTACCAAGAGAATTGATTCACAGAATTCATGGCAATGGCCTTGATGAAACTTTCAAAGAGGATGATATTGAACCTCAGTATAATTCAGAAGACCAATAACGTGTAAGAACATACAATGTTTCACCACCTAGCAGAGCAATAATCAAGAAATATTATAGTAACTACAGAACTGATCCCAAACTAATCACGAAACTGAAGTTAAAATAAAAAAAACTTAGAGAACTGAGAAACACTAAGTAGAGCAAATGCTTACTGAAATAGAGTTGCATGCTTACCACATAACTCTTGAACTATGAGATTTCTGGTATTTACCATCCAAATCCTACTTCATTAACCACATTGGATCAACAACTTTTCCATATACACATTGAAGCGCTATTATATTTCAAGATTTTGTTGCATTAACTGCAAAAAAATTTAAGCATACACTCTTCAATTGAATCAAGATTTTTGAAAATCAATCCGAACCCTATAACACAGGTTTAGTTCAGATATCAATACAAGGAGAGAAAGAAAAAGAGGAACTAAACAAAATGCAGTCCAGTTCCTAATCTTGATTATTCCTTCTCTTCTCTTCCATCTCAAGAAGATCCTCCAACACCTTGTTATCCAAATACTCGAACTCAATAACTTCCTTCCTAGCACCGTCCTTGGTAGAAGAATTTGACAATACAAAAGGAAGATGAGAATAATACTCATCGGGAAAATTAAGGATCGCGAGAGCACCCCTCAAACCAATTGCTGCACGATCATAAGCTCTAGCTGCTTCTTCTGCAGTGTCAAATGTCCCCAACCATTGTCTTCCCGTAGGTTTTGTTGGATCTCTAATCTCAGCTCCAAACTTCCCCCATGGTCTCTTTCTCACGCCACGGTACTTCACTTCTTCCTCTCCTGATCTCTCTTTCTCCATATGTTACCCCTTCTATGCTTAAACAAATTTGGTCTTTCTTTCAACTATTTTAATTCTTTCTTTCAACTCTTCATATGCATGTATATATATATATATATATATATATATATATATATATATATATATATATACACTATCTATATAATAAAATTGAGTATGTCTCTA
>Ga0099825_1005302_pt1 | contig 16565 bp, 9 predicted proteins | sample SiratroredBW_FD_76838 | JGI IMG/M metagenome (GOLD analysis project Ga0099825, IMG submission 76838) | Root nodule microbial communities of legume samples collected from California, USA - Siratro red BW | ecosystem: Host-associated > Plants > Roots > Nodule | place: USA: California | collected...
TATTTTTTTATAGTTTAAACAATAAAATTGTATGAAATATATTATATAAATTATAAATTTTTAAAATTTAAACAATAAAAAGTATTTAAAATATATTATTTAATAAATTAATGAATTATAAAATTAATATATCATAAAATTGTAATAAATTATAAATTTATATAATTTAAGAATTTAAAATATATTATATATAAAATTTAAAAAATAGAATTATTTAAAATATATGATTTATCAATAAGTTTATTTATCATTTATCACAAGAGAAAGGAAAACACATTGCAATTTAAAAAAAAAAATATTTAATAAGTTGATTTATGACTTACCATAAAGAGAATGTGAGAAACTTTAATTTAAAATAAAAAATAAGTTGAAATCATTGACATAAAAGAGAGATGAATGAAGTTTTGAAGTTTTGGAAGAAAAACAAACTTACCAAAAGTAATCAACTCATGTATTCACCTATCTCGTAACATTCTTATATATAAATTTATATAATTTTAAATTAGTAGCGTTTACAAATTGGATGGAATAGAATTTCAATAAATATATTATTCCATCTCTAAATAAATATTAAGTTAAGTTGAATTTATGTATGTTTTTTTTATGTTAAACCAAATACAATCTTATTAATGTTAAATTCAATTGGGATAAGATTTAAAAAAAAATATTTTTTATTAAAAGTTATAATTTTTAATTATTAACTTAATTAAAAATAATACAATTTTTATAAAAAATAGTTTAAGATTTCAAATAAGTTTTTTCTAAACTAATCAAAAGCAAGAAAAACATAATTATATTATCTAGAAGAATGATTGAGGATCATCGTATTAAATTCATCACCTAACCGCTATAAAAATGTGTTAATTTCTGTTATATTAGATTTGATCAATCATAAATAAATTCTAACCCAATCTAATTAGATTCAATTCCATGAAGTTTGAGTTATTAAATAAACTTATCTATCGTATAAAATCTAATTCAAATAATAAAATTATAAATTATGTAATATTACAAAAGAATGTATAAATTTGTATATTACATTATACACAATTGTATAAAATTAAAAAGTTTCCATAATTTAAACAGTAAAATTATTTAAAACATATAACTTATATAATATAAACAACAAAACTATTTAAGAAATATTACTTAACAAACTGATTACAAATGATAAATACATATAATCTAAACAATAATATTAGTTAAAATATATTATTTATATAATTTAAGTAACAAAATTAGTTAAAATATATTATTTGATGAGTTAATGTATAAAAGAAGAAAATATGCAATGAATTCAGTTTAGATAAAAATAAAAGTAAGTAAGTTAATGGAAAATCAAATATATAGGCAAAAATAAATTAAAATATTAAGACTTTATATATATAAACAACTCTTTTCAGTATACACCATCTAAGTACCTGAATAACGAAAATTAATATTTTTTAAATTAAAAAAATATAATTTTGTTCTCAAACTTATTAATTTTCAACCAGTAATATTTTCAGTGAATCAAATCAGTAACATATGCATAAGACAGTATCCAAATTAACTTGATAAAAGATGTTTGCTCTCAAAATAATTAAGTTCTCAACAGTATTAATTTTTTTTTATCAAGCTATCTAATAATTTTGTGGATCATTAATCTTCAATCTTTAATAACTAACTAAATGACTGACAAATTTTGAAAATTTAATAACTTATCAAATTAAATTAAAACAAATTTTTAAAATTACACACAATTTTTCATATCATTTTCTAGTCCATCGCTATTTTAAAAAAAGACAGTTGACTCACTCTGTACTTTTGTTGGAAGTGGAAAGCATAGAAAACGCATGCAGGGAAAGAAACCACCTACCACGCCACCACCGTACTGAATCAGAATAAAGATTTGTCCAACAACCTTCGAAAGGCGTTGTTTTTTAGGTTTCTGTTGTGTTCCGGTTAAGTGAGTTTCATCGCCCTTCTGCGGAGTTTCCCATCAACCCCAAACAATAAAGGCTTAACCTTTTACACCACCCACATTCTCACTTTACAAATCTCGTTCAACAATGGCTCTGAGTTTGGCACATCAGCCACTCATCAAAACTTCTTCTTCTTCTTCTTCCTCTTTCGTCACCCGTCGGACACCTCAGAGCGTGCCTTTCAGGACGCAGCGGCGGCCCCTGACCGTGCGTGCGGCGGCGGCGACTGCTGTGGGGAGGGAGTGCAAGGTGAAGTCGGTGAAGGCGAGGCAGATCGTGGACAGTCGGGGGAACCCGACGGTGGAGGTGGATCTGGTGACAGACGAGCTTTTCCGATCGGCGGTGCCGAGCGGCGCGTCGACGGGGATTTACGAGGCTTTGGAGCTGAGGGATGGGGACAAGAGCGTTTACGGTGGGAAAGGCGTTCTTAACGCCGTTAGGAACATCAACGAGGTCTTGGGTCCGAAACTCGTCGGCGTCGACGTTAGGTAATGGACTTTGTTTCTCTGTTGGTTAGTTATTGCTGTTATTGTTTAACGTATGAGTAAAGTGAAGCCAAAAGGAACGGAGGGTAGGTGGAGTGGTAGAAGGAATTAACAGGGAGCGTTGTGGTCCAGATTCTAGATTCAGAAGGTTTCGATGGAATGTTTGGAAGAGAAGAAAAGTGAAGAGTAATAATGCGTTTATGTTTGAGAAAAAGTTTGTAAATTTGAATCAGCCAATCAGGGTGGCTCGAACGTTCCCAGAGAGGGGAATGAATAATAAGGGATGAAAGCTGATGTTCAGTGTGTGTTTGGTTATCACGGTTTATCAGGATTGATTTTGTTTCGTGTCAAATGTGATTTTAGTGAAGTTACTTGTTTGTTTAGTGTTAGGTAAAATTGATTTTGCCTCCAAATTTTGGTTTGACAAAAAATAGCTTTGCTTTAGGTTGAAGATTGTACACCGAAGTTTTACTTTTACATCAAATTTACTTTTTAGGAGAAGACATTTAAACATAATTAACTTTACATTGAGAATAATTTTAACTGAAATCAATTTTGCAAATATTCACGAACACACTCAATTATATGTATGTAGTATATATATCAAATCTCAATCAATTTTTGGATTTTGAAACTGGTCAGCTGTGGATACAATGCTTCCTTTATACCAGGATTTGATACTGAGTAATCTGTTATTAAAAGAAGATTCAAGTTGTTGGATCCTCTTTGTAAAGTAACAGGTACTAGAGCCTCACAATCAATATCAAAGGCTTAGATTTGTGTTTTCCTTAATGATTAATGATTCTTAAATCATTATAAAAGTTGGTAGCCTGAAGTCATGCTGCGGCAGTGTTTAGTGATTCCGTAGAAACAGCTCTGGATCAAATTGATGTGAAATATTGTGATATGGAGTTAGAAGTTATTCTGAACTAGGTGTATGTAGCACTCCATACATTGTGATTTGGACACCACTTTTGGAGTGCTACGCTTGGTTCTTGATACGGTTTTCGCCTTAAGTGAACTATATCTCCATCATTTCTTCTTTAGGGTTGTTATTGTTTTTGAAATAAATAAAAAAAGAAACTTATTTTATATTTGCATGAACTCTAAACAAAAATATGGGGTTCTGTTTTGACATGCTGTGCTGTACAACTGACATTTATGATTTCGTGTTTAACAAGGAACCAAGCTGATGTTGATGCTATTATGCTGGAAATTGATGGAACTCCCAACAAATCAAAACTAGGAGCTAATGCAATATTGGGAGTTTCACTGAGTGTATGTAGAGCTGGTGCAGGAGCAAAGGGAGTGCCTTTGTTCAAGCACATCCAGGAGATTTCAGGAACAAAGGAACTTGTTATGCCAGTTCCAGCTTTTAATGTTATAAATGGGGGCAGTCATGCTGGAAATAATTTGGCTATGCAAGAATTTATGATACTACCGGTTGGAGCAACTTCATTTGCTGAGGCACTCCGCATGGGCAGTGAAGGTTAGAAACCTATTGCTTTGTTAATAATTGTAACACTGAGAAGGTATGATTTCAAAACACGGGTTTTCTCATTTTTTGCATTCAACTTAATGACCTCTTTTGGTGAATAACTCAATCTTCTAGTGAGTGTGATTTTACGAGTTCAGATATTAGTTTTCATTCGAATGTTGTTGGTGCATATGCTTTTATGGTTAGTCTAAACACCAATTTTCCTGACTGCATATTTATATATTGTTTATAGGATACATTTCATGACTTTTTTTAATCTCATCTCCAGTGATCTAGATATGGTGACAATAAGTTAACTTGATTATTTCTGGTAGAACAGTTTATCATGTATTAAAGGGGATAATCAAGGCAAAATATGGACAAGATGCATGTAATGTTGGAGATGAAGGAGGATTTGCTCCCAACGTCCAAGATAACAGGGAGGGGTTGGTTTTACTCATGGATGCCATTGAGAAAGCTGGTTATACTGGCAAGGTGGATACTGCTTTCATTTTGTTAATTGCATAATTTGAATATTCACTTGTGCTGATCTGGAAATGAAAATCCATGGTGCAGATTAAAATAGGTATGGATGTTGCAGCGTCTGAGTTTTACACCAAGGATGGGAAGTATGATTTGAATTTCAAGAAGCAGCCAAATGATGGAACTCATGTTCACTCTGCTCAGAGTCTAGGTCAACTTTATAAAGACTTTGTAAAAGACTTTCCCATTGTGTCAATTGAGGATCCTTTTGATCAAGATGATTGGGGTTCTTGGACTTCCCTGCTCTCTTCAGTTGATATTCAACTTGTAGGAGATGATTTGTTAGTTACAAATCCAGTTCGAATAGCTGAGGCCATCCAGAAGAAGGCTTGCAATGGTTTGCTTCTAAAGGTTATCAGTCTTCCCCAATTTTTGTTTCAATTATAACTCTTAATTGCTAATATGTAATGGGATTATTTCATTTCATTCTATTTTTAGTTTAGTTTACCCAACATTTCCTCTTTGCAGCTTGGTTTGATATAATTGTATTTATTTGAATCTTATCAAAACTAATCAAAGACCAGTTGCATGTGGCTGAATTTGTAAAGGTTTCAATGCACTTAATACTTCAATTGATGTTTCTTTTCTCCATGAACTGCAGGTTAACCAGATTGGTACAGTAACTGAATCTATTCAGGCTGCACTTGACTCAAAGGCTGCAGGTTGGGGTGTCATGGTTAGTCATCGGAGCGGAGAGACTGAGGATAATTTCATCGCCGATCTCGCTGTTGGCTTGGCCAGTGGACAGGTTCTATATCCTTAATCGTTTGTTTGGTGAATAAACCTTTTTAGCTACTTCAAATTATGATTTTATCACTTTTAGACTGATAATTATCTATGTTCTGTTCTCCAGATAAAGACTGGTGCTCCTTGCCGAAGTGAGCGATTGGCAAAGTATAATCAGGTAATGGGATTCTCGTGTTTCCTCTTTGATTCAAGGTTTTAGCTCAGCCAATATCATGAATATCTTAAAATAACTTAGAAATCATTTTAACTAGATTAGTGTAAATTGTGGTTATTAATCATGTCACTATATATGGGCATTATTATCTTTGTTTAGTATTTCTCAGTTTCAAACTTCATTTATATTGTTTTGAATAGATGAAATATCATTGATCTATAGCATTCAATTGCTAATATGTGTGGATGGTTTGCATGATAATGAAATGATCTAAAATACATTCTCCACCACAAATGTATTCAATTTCTTTTCAGCTTCTTCGAATTGAAGAACTTGGAAGCGTGCGATATGCTGGTCAAGCTTTCAGATCACCTTAGAGTGAACAACTACTGATAAAAGATAAACTTGTACTAGAATGATTCAGCGTGGAATCATTCCCTTCATTGATTTACCAAGGAAAATCCTTGATAAGTTTTGATATTGCTGTAGCCTTAAGGAGTTTTCAGATGTACTTGATAAGTTAGTCTTAAGATGGGTTTCGAACTGAAATAATTACAAGTGACTCAATGATAACTTGGTGCAGTAATATGGTTCCGTAGGAGTAACTTATTATTTTCTTTTAAGAGAGTACTTGCGAGTTAGTTCCTCTGCTTATGGCAACAATTTATAAGGGTCGTTGTCCTTTTAAGAAAGGAGAAGCTTATATACTTCTGTTTTGTAGTTCACTTCAATGTTATTTTCTTCAACCACTTTCACACTTTCTTTTCGCAAATCAAGAATGTACTTATAGAATGCCATCACATTTATATTTCATTTGAAATTATATTTTAGATCGTATAATCTTAAAGTTTTGAATTTTGGAATTTAGGATATTTTGTTGGAGATACAATTTTAAATTATAGAATTGAGAGTAGTATGATAATCATAATATTTTTTTAATTTAAAATTATATTTTAAATTACAGAATTTAGAAATCTGACTAAAAGAATGTATGTAGTTCTAAATGAAATTTGAGATTATGAAACTTAGAATATTGTTCCAAAGAATGAAATTTGAAATATAGGTCATCTTCATTCATATTTCAAATGTTGTATCTAATCTGAAATTTGGAATATGATTATATTATGAAATTCATAATATCTTTTAGATGGTATATGGAATTTAAAACATAATTATCTAATTTTGAACATGATTTGAAAAAAAAATTGTTTTCAATGACCTAATTTGTAAATAATTATTAAAATAGTAATCATAAGTTTTCAGAAATAATAAATCTGTAATATATTATTCAATTGACTATTTCAAAATCTATTTGAAACATATAAGCTGAACTTTGTGCATCACTCAAGTCACATGTACAACCTGTTACGAGATGTATAACCAGTTAATAATACATAATTTGTAGAACTTATTTTATTTAATTTTTTTAATTAAATATATCAGTAATGTTTTGTTCAAATTTTAGGATACGTAAACATGAAAAAAGGACGCACATCCCACATGTCGAAAGGTTCATCCTCGATACAAATGACATGTTCATATTTTTCATCCTACACCTCCATATTTTTCCAAAATGTCAAAAATACCATTTTCAGAATTTACAATTTAAAATATAAAATTTATATTTTAAATTATATAATTCAAAATATTTTTTTTTTTATTTTAGGTTGTATAATCTAAAATATAATTTTTATATTTTAAATTGTAGAATTCAAAATATATATTTTTTACTTCGAATTATATAATCCAAAGTATATTTATATTTTTTCTATTTTAGATTATACGGTCTAAAATATAATCTTTGTATTTTAAATTGTATAATCTAAAATACATGTTTTTTGTGTTTCAGATTTTATAATTTAAAAAAGAATTTCTTTATTCTAAGTTGTATAATCCGTAATATAATTTTAATTTTGGAATGTGCAATCCAAAATACAACAAGGTTAGAGGGTATGGGGTTTATTTAATTTTTTTCATAGATATAATGGTCATTTTACTGAGTCTACAGAGGTGCAGGAAGAAAGCATGAAGAAAAAAATATTAATGGACACCAAAACCTAATCAAGACAACTAGGAGGACCAACGTTTACAATGAACCAAAAGCAAAAGCGACCTTGGAAATGCTTAAATCATATTTAAACTACCTTCTTCCACAACACAACTACGCGTTAAAATCATGCCTCCTGACCTAAACTATAAATAAATTATAAGGGACCTTGGCTCATAATTTGAGACTCATATATGGGAATTGGTAAATCTAATGTCATTTGCAAACCCATAGAGCATAGCTAATAATATTCAGATTCAGTTCAGGGTACTGGTAAGAGACGTTCATGCAGGGGGGTTACCATCCGGTTTGCAAATACCATAATTATGAGGATCATTACAAAATAATGATGCTTATAAGAATGTGCAAGGAAAGAACATGTAGAACTTGTATGATGAGGGAACATAGTTTGGAACACGCAAAGAAACTGCAGATTTATTTATCAAAATCTTTGTTCAAACGCATTGGCAAAAGGAGACATATATAAAACAGAACATGCCATCTATCAGCAATTTAGATCCTCTTGTCTCTAGCTTCCAGGTGCAATATGGGGTACCTGTATTTTGCGGCGTTAATGTCACCCACCTTCACAAAATCCAAGCAACCAGAGCTAGAGCTGAATAGCTGGACCAGCATATACCCCCTGACGCATATAAAGATCACTTGGTGATTCCAATTCTGCGAGCCAAGCATATTCCTCCTCTTCCCCATCACATACAGGTGCATTTTCAGCTGCTGCAGAGCCACAGACATCAAGAAAATCACTAGTAGAAATCTCATATTTGACTCACTTCCTAAAAAAATGCACGAGTTCTATAAAGAATTCTAATTTCTTTAAGGGAATCAACATATTTTCAGAATTGAGAATTGCAATTTTTTGTCATTCCGTAATCATAACTTATTTTGATCCAATGACATATAGCACTACTGCCCAGGTTTTAGGCTGTTGCGGGCCAATTGTGGCTGATGCAATCCATAATCATGTAATTGCATCATGTGATATGATCTGAATACAATATAGTATGAAGTATACAAAAGAAGCAATATTACTAAGCAGTTACTTACCAAATGCTGAATAAGGATAGTCATGATAGTAAGTACACTTCCTTACTTCTTCAGCATAAGGAGGAGTAAGAATGTCTAGCATCGCACAAGGTGTTACCGCTGTAAAACAGTGCAGATTTCCACCGTGTTTGGGATATAAGACTGATGTTTCACACGGTGCATTCAACACCTTATCAACTGCTAATTTTGCTAGTCTAACTGCGCCAGAGAAAAAAAAAAAAAAAAACTCAATTAACAAGTAGGTTCAATATACGGATACAGTAGAGCAGCAGAAGGCATGAGCCATTAACATGATGATTTTCACGTTGTCAAATTTCAAAAGATCTACTGAAGTTCTATATAAGAATGTAAATTTAAGTTCTCAATGACCGAATTAGCAAACTAATCACCAACATAGCATAATTAAATTACTAATTGCTTCTAAGCAATTCCATTATGAGGACTTTAACCACTTTCTAAGTTGATCGTAAGGCACTGCGAGTTTGCATCGGCTGCCATTCTTTTTTCCGCTTTATCAGGACAAAGGGGAAAGGAATATCAAAAGTGTCCACCTGAAATAACCAAATTAAGGGATAATTGAGAAAAAAGAAATAGCAACAAGTTATTCGGTTTTGTATCGTGATATGTAGAGCAAATCACACTAGGAGTCCCTCCGTTTAGGTAACATTGCATTCATACCACCTCCCTTTTTTGTCCCTAAAAAAAATTCTAAATGTTCTTGCTCTGATCATCATAAACAGTGTCTACATGTTTGTCGTCTTTAAAGCTTTAATCACAATCATCATCTACAAGGTGGTTGTTTTTAAAGCTTTGATCCTTTGAAAATATCAAAGTAAACCAAACAATTAGTGATATGTTTCCTTGTTATTCATAAAACTGACATTATATGTCATAATAAAAAGATGGAAAATTGTTAAAGCATAGACAACTTAATACATGGATAGATGACCTATCGTGTATAGTCTAATCCCACATCAACCAATTCAGAGCTACACAAAGTCTATCCAAGAGCACAAGTGACTAGACACGTTGCAAGAAACTAGAAGCACTATAAGCCAATGTTGTCAAAATCATGAATAAACTCGCAAACTAGCATAATCTGCGAGTAAGGAGCACAACGCAAGCTAACTCAAATGCTGGATTGCAGGAGGCACAGATCGCTGAGATTGCAATGAAGCTAGTCGAATTGTAGGATCATGAGCCACATCAATCCTTCCAATCTTGTGAAGCTCAGGTTCGACAACCCATTGTTGGCTAAAAATGACCCGACCCAACCCAAAAACTATGAATATAGTTTTCCATACACTTATAACTCTTACGAGTCGAGTTATGATCCTTGAGTTATGATTTTTCAAAAATGACTTTGTGTACTAGCATGAGCCAAAAATGGCAGTATAATATTTGCAATCAAGTTTGATTAGTGGAATCCTTTATTAGTGTAAAGGAGAATTGGACGTAACTCAAGTTGGGATGAACCAGTATAAAAAGCTTAAAAGTATTACACACTTATGTCTATTGCTCGTGTACCAGCTCTTAGTTGTTTTAACAAACATCTTATGAAAATATTTGTGATATTTTCAAACTATTAGATGACCCCCTTTGAATGTCTAATTGATGGTTTGTTACAAAAAGTTTTCTAAGGTGTTTTATAATCCCTATTCAAACCGCACCGCCCCCCAGCCCCCCTTATAGATACGCCTCATAAGTGTGCATCATCAACCCCCCTTCAACTCCTCCTTTTATAACCTCAGATGGTGACTATATCTCAACGAAAATTGTTCCCTAAAGGAACAAAAGGTATATTTGAGGGTGTATTTGTCACGATATTATAGATTTCAAAGGGTTTTTGGTAGGGTTTAAAAAATGGCGGAAGTGTGAATGTAAAATTATCTAAACAAAGGATATCCCGATCCAATTTGCTCTAATAAGCATGAGAAAAGAATTGGATGAACCAAAATAAACAATTAAGCCTTTGACTTGAGTTAGAAAAAGAAAAACATAGTCTTTCAGTAGATCTAAGATAGTAAACATTTGCGACGAAATATTGCACAACATTATTACACAAATCACCCACTACCAAGTCCAAGAGCTTTGACTTGGTCTCCAGGTTTGTGACTTATAGCTCTCATGTCACAAAGAGAAATGTAATATTTAGAATGTACATATTGTGGGGACATATAAACATTTGAACCAAAAGCATTATATATATATATACATACATACATATATATATATATATATTATTTTTAATTATGGAAGATCTAGATTATATAATTCGATGCATTTTGGCCAAATAAGATTCCTAAGGAGGATAATATGCGCTGTGCAATATAAGGAACAGTGTCTTCAAATTTCGAATGAAAAATTAATAAGGGCAACCTCACCTTATTCAGAAAAACAGCATACATAAAATTAATAATGAAATAAGAGGCAGAAATGAAACAAGGAGACTAAATAAGAAAGCCATAACTAAATGAAATATACAAGTCAAACCTTGAGGATATCCAGGTCCTTTACTTTCTAAGACGAAGGGAGGCTCAACCCAGTCATAAGCTTTCACGTGCAAAGAGCCATAGAGAAGTTTACTGAATACAGTCATCCCAGGATGATCATGGAGTGGAATGACCGAGGAAGTTGGGAAACAGAATATACACATCTGCACCAATTGACATTGCTTACTTTTAAATCCAAATCTTATTTCACACATTAGATTGTCGCAAGAAAACAACTACAATGAAAACGTCATGACTACACAATTCACAAAATACAATGAATAGTTTGGCTATATATGAATGAACCGTACTATAAACACCTTATACTAGTACCGAGAAGGCAAGAATAATGAAAAATCTATAGATACACAGACATATAGACATGAAGCTAGCAGGCTTGCAGCAGTACAGGGGGCAGTCTACTAACACAGCATACATAGAAACGCATAAATGTTGGCATCATAGTGCTGGAGTAGAGAAGAAAGAGAAAATAAGTATATATGGTTAGCATATTGCTACTATGCTGATGTTGAAATTAGCCAACATGTTCATATACTGACGCGAAAGGATAAAAGCAATGATATCTTAACTGTTTTGCTCAATCATCTAACATACATGCAGAATCTGACACGAAAACATTGCTATCAAGAAGAGGTTTAAATTGGCCAACATGTTCATGTACTACTTGCAAATGGATAAAACCAACGATATCTTAACTCTTTTGCTCAATCATCCAACATAAACGCAGAAGCTGACATGAAACATATTGCTTCCAAGAAGAGGTTGAAACTGGTCAACATGTTCATATACTACTTGCAAATGGATAAAACCAACGACATCTTAACTCTTTTGCTCAACCATCCAACATAAATGCAGAATCCGACATGAAAACATATTGTTTCCAGGAAGAGGTTGAAACTGGTCAACATGTTCATGTACTACTTGCAAATGGATAAAACCAACGATATCTAAAATCTTTTCAATCATTCCACGTACAAGTAAAATGTGGTCTGATTCCAGTTAAAAGGACTACAAAATGTTCAAATGGCACCACTTGTGGAGTCCGCTTTTTCTTCTTGGTTTTCTGCATTGCACTTTTGGCCACTATTCATGCAAACAAGAAAACAAATCTAGGCTCAGATGCAGATCAAACTACTTGCCAGCCAAAGCATTTGACATGCAACAATTATCATCAACACCGAGCTAATATAAATAGTTTCTTACTGTGATGGTACATACTAAAGTGGTAAAGCTCACCGTAAAACTATCACATTCATGAATGTCCAAATATGTTATTGGTTGAGCCCATCGAGCTACTCTATTAAGTACATTAGCACCAAAAAAGCCATGCCCTCGATCATCATCTGCAGTTTCTTCTTTAAGGCCAACATCAGCAGGCTGAACAGTGTCTGCCAAGTCACGAATAATTAACAATAATCAGCATTCTATCCAAAGCAGCGCAACATCTGCATTTCAAAGTTCAAAAATATATGAAAAATAATCTGGATTTAGATAGGAAATCACCAACTTACAAAATTCTGCAGAAACAATAAATACCTTCTTACTATGCCCAAGTAAAATAGTGGTAACGTTCATTTCGCTAAACAGATCAAACGTGACAACAATTTACCAATATCATATTCGCTATTCATTGAATGATTGCCCAAAATCAGTGACATCAGAATCCAGCAATAGGTCAAATTCCCCACAAATCAACTCTTCAAAACACCCTTTTCAGTTTAGTCAAAGAACCCCAAAAAATATAGTAGACGGGCAAATCTAGTTTTTTTGTTCCACAATTCATCTTGGACCTCTCCAAGAGGTAAAATAACCTAGATTAATTATTAATTATTGATTATTAATTGCAACACACATTGCAATAAAATAACCTAGATTATTGGTGGGTGCAATAAAGTTCGCAGCTTTCACATTTTTAAAGTTGTATTGCTCTTACTTCCTCCATGTTTCCTCCGTTGTTTTTTCTCTCCGTATATTAATTAGGACTGTATTCTCATTCTTCAAAACCAAACCAATCATAGAACTTTCATAAATTATAATGTAAAACAACATCTAGAAAATCAAAACCAACCAACCATAACGCTTTAATTTAATCGTAAAAGACTATGGTCACCCCAACAATGTTCCCAACACTCGAAAGCCCAATTTGACAAAGTGAATGTTGAGAAGGATTGGAGAAAAAAAATGCAAACTTGAACTTCGAGAACAACCAAAGAGACATACCCAGAATCGAAGAGAGCTTCTGCAAAGCCTGGGACGAAGGAGGGGGTGTTTCAGAGGGCGAAAAGATGGTTTTGCAGTGATCATACAAGGTCTGAACCTTGGAGCTTTGGGGCCTCATACTCAAGTATCTGCGTAACGAAGAGAAAACCATGTCCTTGTTCTCTATTACTAGCCCCAATTATCATATCAGATAATACTTGTCGTAACTATTTTACTACCATTTGTAAGGTTCAAAACAAAGCCATTTTACTTCAAGGAAAAATGCAATCTTTCACCATTTTCTCTGCCCATATTTTCCCCCCTCAAAATTTAACCTCTTATACAAAGTACTATGATCCTAAATTTGTTTTATATTGATATTCAATAAAAAAAAATTATGCTAATTTTTTTGCATAATTATATAACAATTAATAATGATATTAGAATTTGTAGATCTCTCGTTTTTAAAGACGTATATATTATATGAATATTAGCTAATTTTTTTGTTCACTGAAGGATGAAGTCCTGGAAATTTGGTATAAATTTTGTAAGCATTTTTAAAATAAAGAAGACTTATTTATCCACAACTAAATATGGGAAGAATTTGTAGACAAACACTTTCAACAATTATATGATGACAATATTCATTACAATTTTTCAACCTAAAAAATACTACAATAAAATGGTGTATAATGGATAGGAAAAGTAAATCATTCCATGAAATGGCTAGAATAATGTTTAATAATAATTATTAAACTTTCTCGCTTATTTTCAAAGTCAATAAATACATCTTATTTTCAATATAAAATTTATATAATATAAAATTTATACAACTTCTATTTTGTTGAATACTCATTATAAGTTGTAAAATAAAATAAAATTCAATATATTTTACCTTCATTATTTCGGATGTGAAAGTTTTATATTGAATACAAAAAGAAATTTAGAAAATTTCAATATAGAAGTAGGGAAAAACTATCCTTGAATATTTATAAACTTTTTAAGACATACAAAGTTTACGACTTCAAGACCAAGTTGTGGAAGAAACCATTTATGTAGGGTTCAATGATCATGATTGGATCATCCTTTCTCTAAAATACAGGTTATTGATAATAAAACAAAAATAAAAGATGTTTCTAATCAATCAACAAGTAAAGACTAAAAAGAACATGATGGACAAGTAAACGATATTGAAGTGTTTGATCCTTCAATAGATGATGGTACAAAAAGACATGAGCCTACAAATACAAATTGTGCTACAGGACTATATGCATGAAGCAATCATTGAAACCTTAATAGAAGGAGTTAGAATGAGTCCACACTCTAAGGAAACTCAACATTCATCTCCCACCTAGAGCAAAGAAATCGTCACGAAGGTCTACACGACCAGGACTAGATCAAGGTTATGTAAGAGGAGTTTGATCAATTTCAAAAGAATGATACTCAACCTTATGTAGCTTGTTAGAATTAAAGGGTTGATTTTAAGAATTGGGTGAATTGAACCTTGTACAATTCTCAAAATTAGAGAATAGAACGTTTATCCAATCTTTGAACAAGATACTAGTACTACAGAACTTTGACAACTTATCAATTTCAAAAATCAAGAAAGAGAGAGAAAAAAAAACACCAAAATTATGTTAGTTTACTTTATAACTAGAGTTGCATCAAGTTGTTCAACCACACTAGCCAAACCAAAAACACTATATTTTTGAATTTTTAAAAACATTAAACAAAACAAGAAAGAAAAGTAATCAATAACACAAGACTTGATGTGATAATGAAAATGGAATCTTTAATTAAAGTACCATTTGGAGAAAAAAAATATATTAAGAAGACAAGATGTAAATAAAATAGAAAAAATGTTTCGATATGTAAACATTTGCTTTGAAAAGAGACATAGGATAGTAATTCCTAAAATGACTTATTTTAGGATAGAATAGGAATATATGAAGTATTTTAACATCTTAGATCGAAATTCAATTCTCACATTTGTAAAGACATGAATTCTTATAGCCAACACCTTATAAATAGGAAGTCTTATGAACTTGTAAGAACACAATTGAGAAATATAAAATCATTTGAGCCTTGAATAACTTTGAACTCTTTTATATTTTTTGGTGATCATATTACTTACTTAGTTGAGTTTTTCTAAGTGCTCTCTCATTCTCTTACCTTCTAGAGTACCGATAAGAGTTTTAAGAGACCTTTTAAGGGTCTTAGCCATTCATTTTTAGATGTGTACACTTAGTAAGGTAATCACTACTATATCTTACTCATATTTTATCTACTTTTGTTGTATTCACTATCTTCTATTGTCTTGTTCCATTCCATTTCTTGCATATTATTTGTGTTAGTAAACTTCATCTCTTATCTCTTGCACCTCCTAAACTTATAAGAACCACCAAAAACAAAAAAAAAACCATTTAGCCACCAACCTAATCAAACATTATCCAAGATTACATTAAAAGTTTCAATTTTTTCACCGTATACCTCTCAATCTTTTGACTTTTCATCTCTCAAATCAAATAAAAAATTCACCAAACAAAACTTAAGTCCTTCCTCTATCAATCTACAACAAACCCCAACTAAGAATCCACAAAAAAGACTTAAAAATCAATTACCAACTTAACCTCCCCCAACTTATTGCTTTACCACCTATCACCTAAGTTCTATCAATAACTCCCCAAGAACCTATGTTAAATCACCTCTAGCCTTCTAAGAGCCTTCCTATCACCTGATGTCAATAACTCTCCAAGAATCTATCTTAAATCACCTCTAGCCTTCCAAGAGCCTTCCTATCCCATAATAGATCCTTTAAACCTCTTAACTTGGCCTAATTTCAACCTTAACAATCGTTTCTCAGCCTAAAAAACTATGAAGACTTACATTTAAGAATCTATCTTAAATAACCTCTTTTGAGTTGCGGTGCATCTTTGTATCTTAGACATAAACTTTCTTTAACACCTTTAGTAGCTTAAGTGGATTCTTATCAAATCTTGAACTCTAAAAGAATTTATTCAACATCTTGTAACACCTTATTACAAAATAAACTTATAAATCATATTCATGTTTTAACCCTTTATAACACAATAAAGTAATTACAAGAATAAATCCACCTGAAAGAGTTTATATCTTATATAAAGAAAACCATGTCATAAAGGACATTTATATAATAAAGTAGAATAAGAAAATACTAAATTCTCATTGATGAAAATTAGTCTCAAAAAAATTAATAAATATGAACTTTTTGATTAAAACTTATATATATATATATATATATATATATATATATATATATATATATATTTTTTATATATCTTATATATATATATATATTTTTGAACATATAAATAAGGAATTACTTATATAAA
>Ga0099825_1005303_pt1 | contig 16560 bp, 12 predicted proteins | sample SiratroredBW_FD_76838 | JGI IMG/M metagenome (GOLD analysis project Ga0099825, IMG submission 76838) | Root nodule microbial communities of legume samples collected from California, USA - Siratro red BW | ecosystem: Host-associated > Plants > Roots > Nodule | place: USA: California | collected...
ATTAACTAAAGATAGTATTAAAAATTCAGTATTAACTAAAGATAGTATTAAAAATTCAGTATATATGTGAGTAATCTTCACCTTAAAAACTAATTTTGTAAAGCTAAGTTAAATCAAACCCATTTTTATAAGAGTCGATCCTAAATCCCTTAAAATGATCACTCACCATGTTATACACATTCCAAACCCAATAATGTTGGAGTCAAGGGGTGTGTAGGAAAAACCCCAAGTCCCACGCTCATTACAGATAGTATAAACAACAAAGTATATTAGTGAGAGCAATCTCCAATAACCGAATTTGTAAAGTTAAGTCAGACTTAAATTATTTTCTAATATAATCAATAATCATAAAAGAAAACCATTAGTGTGACCCCACTCTCTGTTAGTAAACAACCACAAGATCTGTGAAATAAATAAATCCTATAAAGAACAACCTGAAGCATCTGCATTAATTTTGGATGCTGCTCCAAAAGTTGGCAAAGTTTGTCCCGATCTCTCAATAAAGACTGCCATGTCAGAAGAATAAAATGATAAGATTTAAAACAGTGCAAAGACAAATTGTACATTTGGTTAAAACAGCAATTAAGCATGGTATCTATCCTCCTATTAATTCATTACAATTGAAAGATACCTGAATTGCCTCTGGAGACTTAAAATACTCGTGTAATGACATTCCTGCATCTGGTTGCTGCTGTGATTGACCATCCCCTGGCTGTTGAGTGTATTCAACATGCGGCTGCAGCTGCTCATGTGAAAACTGTTGCTGCTGGGTCTGGTAATATGTCTGCATTGAAGGAACCTGAGACTGTTGCAGCATATTTATTTGATGCACTTGAACATTGCTTTGCACAGTCATCCCTTGCTCCAACTGGTGTAAAGCTTGAACAGGTGGCCTAAGCTGAGGTGGTTGTGGTGGACGTGTAAGCTGGGGTGGCTGCAAGGGCTGCAACTGAGTAACTGAGTGCATTGACTGAAAGGAAGCTGGAGGAACAGAGATGTTTTGTAAGATGTTTGGCTGATTCTCAGTCTGTTGCTGACTGGGCACGTTTCCATACATAGTCATTGGCATGGAAGATGGCCTACTAAACCCCATCGGGGGGTTAGGGTATGATGACAATCTTGCTCCTGAGGATGCAATGGAGGCCTGGGAAAGTTCGGTGGTCCCCATACTTGTCTGATTATATATAGAAGGTTGGGAGCCAGAAGTTTTAACAGATGATAAATTATACTGACTAGATACGAAAGGAGGTGGTGTCGGAGGAAGGGGAGGAGCAACTCTATTAGGTCCATTAGGGGAAGACACAGATGTCCTGGAGTATTTTGAATCTGGCATGGGAATAGAAGATGTTAATGCTGTTGCTGTTGAACCATTGTTGAATGGAGATGGATAGTCCAATTGAACCTGCACGGAAAAATTATAAATGTGGTAGGCGGTTATCCAGGAGAAAAATGAAGGCAAGAGAAAAAGATTCATATGAATGTAGCAGTAACCAAAACAGGAGGAAACAACTAACAAGAAGATGGAGGAAAAGTTTCTCACTTGGAATGCCACTGGACGCTGCGTGCCTGCTTGAGAATTAACAAATGAAGTTGACTGACTAGGAACAGAATCGGTAGCGTGAGACATTATCGGTGAGACTGTAGGTGGAGGAGGCATGGGTGGTAAAGGAGGTTGGTTGGGCAAAAACCTTTGGTCGTACAGTCCTTGAGAACCAGTAGCAATACCACCATGTTGAGGACTGCTCTTTAACAAGTAATTTTGGGAAACCATCCTTGAATCAACAGGTAATTGCATAGACGAGGATGGATTACTATAGAGAGACATAGGAAATGAAGTATTTGATGCCGCAGAATCGTATCTAGCAGAAGACTTAACTTGAACATTTTTCAAGTCATCAGCCTGCTCAACATACTTCCTGTCTGAAGAGACACTTGATTCACGAGTCAATGACATATCAGGACGTGAACCAGATATCTTCGAAGAAAATTCACTTTGGGCATTTTCATCAATGTTAGATCGTACTGGAGTACCCATCTGTGAAAATTGACCACTATCAACAACATCACTTCCTGTCTCTTCAACAATTGAGTGAGGAGAACTTTGCTCAACAATAACTGGGGCTGGCTGCTGTAAGTTATCATCCAGCTGGGGGAACAGCAACTTGTCATCAGGGTCAGACTCCTCTCCATCAAAAACTATATCAATTCCTTGAAGATCATCATCAAGATCTGTTTTCAATTGCTTAGATTTGTTTAACTTCTCCATATCTGCAGGTTTCACAGGAGAAGCATTTTTAAGATGTCCCACAGCCTCTCCCACAACTGTTGCTGAAGGGTTCTGCCGTTCCCTCTGTCTTGCCATAAATTCATCTACATGAATGGATGGAGGTCTCCCACCAGTAGATCCTGCTCGTGGAACTGATATTACATTAGTGACCCCTTCAACAATTCTCTCTCTTGCAACATAATCGTCCACATGCATAGATGGTGGTCTGCTGGTATTTGGTTTGCGATGCCGGAAAGCATCCCTACGTGTAGTACCAGAAGAAACAGCAGACTGTGCTGCACCCCGTGAAAAAGCATTTTGAGAAGAGATATCACCCTGAAAACTTTCTCCTCTAGCTCGCCTAACCGGACCATCCATTGACGGAAGCTTCCTCTTGGCAGCAAGATTTGTCTGTGTTAGTCTATCCGGTAATATTTCTGGACATTCCCAAAGAAATTTGTCCCCAAGTCCTCCAACATAAAGATGATCATCAATCTTTTCAACACTGTTTTCAAGCAACTGCTGTGTATTTGAAAAACCTAGAACTTCATATTGACGTAAAACAGCATCCTCAAACTTCATGGAACCAGCAGGTCTTTCCAATACTAATGACAATGACTTAACAGTCTCGGAAACCTTACATAAAAAATGAGCAGAAGAAGTTACAGAGTAATACAGGGAAAAACTACTAAAGAAGAGGCTACATTCAAATGGCTATAAACCTGATATAATGGGATTTGTGAGTAAGAGGTAACCAAAAAGTCATCCATAGCGGCTTTGGAACATAACAGAGCACTAAGTTCTAGTATGTAATTTATATTTTCCTCAGGAAAGCCAACTGATCTTGTCACATCATCCGAAATCCCAAAGAGGTACTTCAACGCAACCACTCTGTCGGAATTCAAACTAAACAACAAAAGAAACTGTAAATCATCCTGCCATAAGATAAAAAATAATAACAGAAAGACAAAGTACGCAGAAATTTTCATATACATCAAACCCTCCTTCCTTTTCAATGCTCTAAGAAAATTGGGATATCAACATATAAAATAAAGATTTCAGATATCTATTTGATGTAATATTTAATCTGTTGTTGCCGCTTCTTCACATATATAGATAATATAAGTTGAAATTTCAATTTGTTGTTTCTCCTTAAGAACATGTCATGAAAATACACCAACAAAAAGACGTTTTTCAATAATAATGAAACAATATTGACACAACAAAGAATGTCATGGTGCATAGTCTAAAACAAATTTTAAGTCCTAACGATTGTATTTTGGGTTTCTGGAGATCTGAAATTGACCTTAGTTACATTGAGAACTAATGTGGTAAATATACAGTAATTTGTTGTAATTTTCAAAAGCTTGACTCTGACCAAATATTGTAGAGTTGAAGCAATATCATTTTTCTTTAGGATCTATACATGGTTATCAATCCCAAATAATGGTACATAGTACCAATCCCTGAAAACATTAAATGATCAGCTATCGATTTAATAATTTATTATACACAAAAAAAAATCAACAAACAGACACACATAACTACTAAAAGCAAGAAAAGAACGAGCGAAGAAAATTGTGGCACAAAGAGCATGAAAACTTAAAAAATAAAAAAATAAAAAATAAAAGACAAAAGAACTCTGGCCAGATGCTGAGAATTGGGTCCAACCCAACAAATTTTGATCAAGAAGCTGAAAAGTATGTGAGATAGTTCCTAATAGATATGGAAGGGATGATTGATCAAAAAACGTTTTTTATAATTTAACTGAGTCATGTTGGATAATCCCGTGATTCAAAGTCATGACAAAAATAGCTTAAAATGTGAAACATGTCATTTTAAGGTTTTAAACTTTAAGTTTCAAAGTATTGTTTATGTCGTATTATTTTTCTTACTTAGATATATTTTATTTCATCTAAAGAGTGAAATAAAAAGTTAATAAGTATAACAGCACATTTAATTACATATTAAGTTAAAATAATCACATTTATATTTACATATACTTTAACAAAGGCATTGTTTCATAATATACGCTTTTCAGGTTTACATGAATAATAAGAAAATCATAGACATAGAGGCATGCACACAAAATTTATGCTAATGAACAATGATAATAATAAACTGGTTGTAAATAAAATAAGATAATATTAATCTTATTTTACGTAATTAATAATAATTACTATCATAAAATATATAGCTAACAAAAAGTTATTTTAATATTTTTTTAATAACTCCATATTTTTATTAATTACAATAATATAAAATTATTATAATATAAAATATAGATATAACTTTATCACAATACGATTTACAGTAGTAACATCTTAATCATGTTTGTGTGATATTGTAATATAATATAATATACAATTAATTATTTTGCTTTTGTATATATAATATTATCCCGTTAGTTTTAATAAAAAATTATTCCATGCATAAGCAACAATTGTCTTCCTTGAATCATCACCACAACAAGGAACGCCTATGGTTTAATAACTTAAACTTCTCAATTCTAAAAACAATTACATGGGGATCTGAGTATACACAAGTTAGATTAAATTATATTTTTTTAAATCATGTATAAGCACATGTGCGGGTCAATATCAGAAGCAGTAATCCAGATATAAAATACGAAAAAACTTACCTATCTCCATTCATGCAAAATTGTATGGACCCAACAGATAACACATAGACAGCCTCGATTGCATAAGTTGACAAACCCTCCTTTGTATCATCAATAGATTTCAACAACTTCATCCAACAGCTGAGTAAAGGGGGGCATTTTCTCCATTCAGCTACACTAGAGACACTATAATTTACATTCCTATCACCTTTCCGAGGATCAACTTCGTAAGCATGAGAGTGGATACCCAAATGAGTAGCTCCAAATGCCATTTGGCCTTCACCACAAGATGCTAATTCTTTGAAAGCTGTAAGACAAGCCAGTAACTCTTTTCCAACAGGAAGGACCTTGAAACAACAGAAGTCTTCGTTAACATTAGGAGAGCTACCAAAAAAACACTAAAATTTACAGCTAAACAGTGACTTCTAAGAGAATTGATTTAGGAACCCCTTTGCCCAAGGACAATTAAAGGCAAATCATGATCAACAAAAAATCTAAATAGATCTACAAGTATATACAGACAGTATTGAGAGTCACCTGACAACTCTTCAAAATATATTGTAAAATCAGGGTACAATCTTCAGCACTCAATTTTTCAAAATTTTTACTGCCAGAACACCAGAAAAGTCATCACTCAGCTGTAAAACTTGAATAAAACATAATATTTACAAAAATGTAAACTGCTCACATGTCATGTCTTCGGGGATAATGTTGAGAAGTTTCAGAATGAAAAAGGAGCGTGATAAACTTGAATATTGGGAGACACCAACTATAAATATTAAAGCTGCCTCTTGCAGAACTTCTATCAGGAGTCTGCTTTCCATCATCAACAATAACAAAACATCTATCCAGTAATTTAGTTAGCATCTGAAGAATGCCCTCTCTCAACAATAGGGCCTGACAAAGAGAAAGTGTACCAGCTTTATGTAAATTACTGCTATCAATAGTAAGTAATAAAACTACATTGGTAAAATAATCATATCAAAAGTAAGAGACAAGAACAAAGGGAAAAGAAGATAGATCACCTTTCCAATTGGATGCTCCAACAGGCTTACAAGAAAATCAAGAAGCCTCAAAATCTGAAAATAAAGAAACTAAATTCCTCAAAATGTCAAACCAGAAAGGAAGAAATACAACATACAAATTTTACGATCAGACAGAAATACCTTGTATGCATCTGTATCTGATGGAAATGATTCTGAAACATGATGAATAATTGAGGACAACACCGGTTTTATAAGCAAGGATGCATACTTAGGACTTTGGCAGGAGATTCGAATAACAAAAACCCGCAGAAGATCTTGAATGACCCCTAATGCCTGCCGAAAAATCAGAGTAATCACCAATAATGCCAACTCTGTATTAGAAATTTGGAAGTTCGTTATTTAGGAAGAAACTACATACAGAAATTGCATAATGTTGTACAATCTCAGCAATTTTGTCAAGATGTGGCACCAGCTGGCCAACCAGTTTCTCAAGGTGTCCAGATTCCAAATACCAGTTGACATGTCTCTCCGTCTGAGGCCCCAATATGGTTCCAATACCCAACATTCTTCGTGCAGTTAACAAGGGCATTCCACTAGTCCAAAGCCATATATCTTCTTCAGGAAATAAATCACTCTTGACATAGAAAACAAGACAAGAGGAGTTAATCATGCAAACAGTCCAGTAATCTTAATGTACACAGCCTAAAAATTAAAAACATAAATTTAAGAATGGAAGAGCACCAAACAATATATAGTATTTGAGGAAATAACATCAACACAACTTTGCATAGTGAAACTTCAAATGGAATTTGACATACCAAAAGATAGAGTAAACTGCAAGTTTCTTTTGGACCAAGAGTCAACAGTGAAGAACTCTGAACGCTGGCAAGAAGGGTGTTAAAAAGACCTGGAGTCCATCCATGCACTGGCCAGAAAGCAAGTGCTGATGCAATAAGATGACAGACAGCTCCATAACCAATAGCATAACCAGGATATCGAGATGATAAGTCTGCTGCACATGCAGCTAGCTTGGGGCTGCAATTACCAGGATTTGATCAGTGTAAAGAAGATTCTCTAACAAGATGCAGAGGAAAGGGAAATATGAGATACCTTATTTCCCTGTGCAATCGTAAAAGAACATTCATTAATTTTGTATTTCGGTGTTGCTCCTTTGCTTCCTAAAATGCAACCAAAACAATTTTAGTTTTTAAACTTGTGGTGCACAAGTACTGTAACTCCAATAGAAGAATGTCAGTTTTTTTACGAAAAAGAAATTTAAGGTCATAGAAGGGTAAAAGCAGATAAAATATAATAATAGTAATAACTACGATATAATATTCTCCAACCAAATCATCACACCCACACAAGGAATAGCCAGAAAAGGAACCTAGGCAAAAGATGACACAAATAATATAACACTGAAGTCCTTTGGACACTTAATAGCATCATTCATGCTCATTAGTTAAAAATTATAAGATGTTAAAATGTAAATTATTCAGTGTTATTGATATCGATAACAGAAAATATCGGTGATCCTAAAAATCCTTTATGAAACAATATTGGAAGCCATAACTGGTTATGGCAGAACCATCACGGACAAAAAAATATACAACATATGCATATAGATAATTAAAAAAATGCAGACATATAATTGTAATGCTAAAAATAATGAAAGAAAACCAAATAAGTAATAATAATATATCCAGAAATTCAAATAACAATAAAATCAAATTAAAATACCACCAAATTCATGTTCTAGACTTAAAGTAACAACAAAATATAAGATAATGTCCTAAATTTCTAATTATATGTCGGATGTTCTTGAAGTACCTTGTTCAGTTGCTATTGGGGTTGCTGGAAAACAGGTGACCAAATGTTTCAGATATTCAGAGAATCATTGAGTGGAAAGGAAGAAGAAAAAGAATTTAGGGATGGTTGGAGGCTCTGAACAAAGAGGAAATACAAAGAAAAATAAAAATAAAAGAGCACTTGCAATACAACTAGAGGTGGCTGCAGCAGCAGGAGGATAACAGCAGGACGGGGTTGATGTGACAGCGACAGTGCTGTAGTAGGACAGCATCACGGCTATGGGTGGAGTGTGTGAACTAGAGGAGGCTGTGGGTGGGGTGCGCTAGGTTTATTTTCTGATGTAGTTGTTTGGGTTTGGGTCAGGTTGTATAGCCCAACATTTTGTTTTAAAAAGAAGGGTTATTGGGCTGACCCAATATGGGACTCACAATGCAGCCACTATGAGCCGCCATGCAAAACCCGATTTGTCACCATGTTGCAACCGACAGAGAGTCGGCCACCAAAATCTGCCATGGGCCACCGTGGCCATTTTTTGAAAACATTGATTCTCTTAGATTAACTAATTACTACAATCTGAAGTTAAAATCTACAGGCTAGACAGCAACAATGGGTAAAAAGAAATCTTAGACAGAAGGAGTAAAAGAATGTATCTAAATCCATCTAACACCTTGGGTTTGGCAAAGAGTCATCTGGGTGTAAGTTAAGTTCTGCCATCACCTCTTCTTTGAACCCATTCAAGACCTCATGCAAATTAGGGGTCCATGCAATACGTAGCGAGATCAAACTGCTCCACATAGACTTCTACCAAGGAGGTTTGCTTCAACCCCAACACCATTTCATACAGGTTTTACATCACAAAGAATCGCAACCTCCAATCACAGCATCTAGAAAATCAGTCCAAGATAGATTATGTGAGCAATGCTCCCTCCATTGGAACAGCATCCAGAATGTCAGTCCAAGGTTTTATATCTCTAGTCAATGTGAGATCTCAAAAGAAACCATAAGAGCACTAAACATCTAGCCAATCAACAGCCTCCATGCCAAACCCTTTCCCAATCAGTCACTCCTTTGAGTTCGAAATATAATTCAACCCAATTGACTCATTCATCCAACCATAAGCATCATCTCTAAAGAACAGGGTAATCTCCCAATTCCTGAATCATACTTCAACCCATCCTGCACTTGCTCCTCCTTTCACCATTTCCAACTTTACTTACACTTTTAATGATGTTTGCAACGAAAAGATTCGCCAGGTACCTCTCCTCTTTACATGTTGAAGTACCTTCAAGTAGATCTTCCAATTTCTTCCTCCTCATTAGTCAGTCTTAACGTTGAAGCTCTATCACAACTAGTTTCTGGCCAATCATCTCACCATTACTTATCCAAGCTTCAAAGCCTCTCCCAAAACTCTAAATAAGCCTCTAATTACCTCTTTCAAACTAACTGGTTCCAACTAAGAACTTGTTTGGTTTTTGAAGCAATATAGCCTAACAGACATTTGATCAAGCACACAAATATTGCCATCACGTTATGTGCCTCATAGCATTTGCAGCGAATTTCTCACGAGTAACAAACCACCCATAATCAAATCGCAACCAAAGAGACCCAACCACATATGTTTAAAATTGAGTTAGGCTAGTCCATTTTTAATATGGTATTACTATCTGAACATTAGACCACACAAATATGTCCAGACATGAGAGGAGAGTTAAGATGTCCCACATAAACTAGGAATACGGCCAAAATACTCCAAATAAGACTTGAGTAATTATCCTCCCTTCACCCAGCTTTTAAAGTTATGTTATGCTCAATCTTTATCTAATAGGGACTTGAAATAAAATTTCACATAAACTTCAATTAAAGGCACAATTGAAAAGCAAACCAACTGAGCCAATACATACTCCTTTATTAACTGGTTTCCATAGTTATCTAGCACACACAATAGCAGGGATATGTCTCCAGAATAGGAAAGGGCAGAGATCCTTTCCTCAATGATAGACACCGTATTATGCTTCATCAAGTGGGCCAGAGTTAGTGGCCATCAGAAGCGAGGGTGACCATTTTTCGGCTCAAACATAACGAAAACCTAAATGAAACTACAAATGTACAACTCTTTTAGGTTTGAGATATAATTACCAATCAAAATGTAATAATCAATCCTAACTCTGTAAACTGTTCAAACTTTTTATAAAGTATTTTTGGTTAGTAGGATATGTGTTCACATTTCAAATGTAGATTGTTCCAAATTTCCAATCTAATAAAACCACAACATAAAAACACCAATATTCTATCAAGGACACACCTCCAATTTCTGCAGTAATGTAATAAGTAGCACCAGTGAAGGAACCAAAAGATCAACTATGTTCAGCTCACGATTACGTTCTAGGAGTAAATCTGAAGTAGTATTGCATTCTGTACCCTCATCTACAAGGTAATCTGTTCAAAGATATGGAACATTACATTTAGCAAAGTTAAAGAGAAAATGGATAGCATGAAATTTCTTTGACAAAGGAAAATCGCATTACAAGTTATACAAGCAAAGTACAATAAAATCAAGGCTAACAATCTAAAACACATAAAACAGAAATGGGGCACTAATAACAGCAAGGAGCCCAAAATGTGATTTATTTTTTCGTATTGGAATATTTTACTGCTTGTTCAATGTGATTGAAATTCAGAGAAAGGATTTCTGTTGGGCCCGTGCCTCAACAAAAACCGAAGTGCAGTTGGAAATTCAGAATAAGGTGTACACGTGTAGTAATTAAGAATAAGGCGTACAGTGTAGGAATTAAGAATAAGGTATACAGTGTAGGATTAAGAATAAGGTAGAATAAGATGTACACAAGGGCTAAGGGGGGGCATTGAAACTGGAAAGACTTTAGGGGAATAGAGAAGTGGCTCTCTATTTATTGTAGAAGGTGAAACCACAAACAAAAAACAAAGCCATTTCAGTAACATGTCTTCTCCACTCCATCCAAGTACCATTGTGCATTTAGTTTCAAGAGATACAGTATTTTATTAGAGAATAATGCACAGTGGGAATAATCTAATTGTGTAAATTTAGTAGCCTACACTAACTAGATACAAGAATTAACAATTAAATTTATGATTATGAAAAAATTTACGATAATATAATGTCTGTCAAACACCTATTTTATTGAAAATTGTTCATAACATTAACTCACTAACTAATCTGATAAGTAATGCATATCAAATATTATGAAGAGAAGGATTGTAAATTTGTAATAAACTTACCATAATTGTTCGAGGACCTCTCAAGCATGAATCTGCAGTTCACCAAAATGGCATAAATAACTATTACAGCACCTTCATCATAGAGAGTCGCAGCAACAGTCTGCATTGGTTAAAACTGTCATAAGAAAGCACATATAATTAATTATAAATGGAATTACTCAAAATAGATTATTACATACTGGGTTCTCAGAAATGAAAGACAAAATCCTTAATGCTGTTGTCAACTGTGCCAGAGAAGAATCACGAAGAGTGACACCATCAAAAGACTTTTCAGATATAAATTTTCCAAGATTCTCCATAACATTAATATCAGAGCCACTAGAAGACTCTCCAACAACATTTTCAACATCAGTCAGATCTGAAACTAAGATGCTAGCTGATGTTAACTGGGCATCCCCTCCAGAAGCCAATACAGCAGCATAACGCAAGAGACCAATTCCCCCATGTTTGTGGTATACTACACCAGCATCGATCCATTCCAACAACCGTGAGGGAGCATCTTTTCTGTTGGACCCCGGAGACGAGAAATGTAAAGCCCTATGAAGTTCCACAGCATGTCCAATCCATGAACCCAAAGAAGAAGATGTGGAATCTGTAACAATGGCTTCAATGATCTCAGCAGCTGAGTGAAATATTGTAAGATTTATCGCTGAAGCTCCTGAACACAGCAGAGTTAAACCGAGCACTTTAGACCACTTAAGAAGAAATTATGTCAATACCATGTTTGTGTATAAGAAAGAGATAGAGTGACTTGTGTACCGCTGTTTTTCCCAACAGATTCAGATTCCTTGATGGAACTTAGTGCTTCAATTAAGATGGAAACAGCCTACAGAAAAGGAAATAATCATACTATGTAAGAGACACAAAATAATCAATATACTACGTAACAGAAATAAAAACTCCAGTCCCAGTTTGTAACACAAACTGTGTTGTTAACATTTACAGCTAATTTCTGTAACTGCAGATTACCACTGAATTTGTGAACAAAAAAAAAAAATGAAATTTCAACATATATTAGGAGCATTTGGAAGAGCTTCCACAGATATTATGTGGGCTTCTACCCTTCATTTTAGCTTACTTAAACAATGCGAAGTTTACCAAAACAAGTTATTTCTAACTTCTTTAATTGGTTTTGCGGTCAAATTTGAGATCATCTCTAATGTGATCAGAGCTTATTAAGTGCTTAATAAAGTTGTTCACTCAAACTCACCCTCAGACATTTAAAAGTCAGAGAATTCCCGGAAAAATACAAAAAGGGACAGAGATAGACCAAACATTCATAACTAACATATACGAGCATATTACTTCTGAAAATAATAATCCAGACCATCCAGTAATTAAGCCAACAGACCACACAAATATAATCATAAAGCATAACCCTCCTGATGCTGTATTATTATAGCTAATTATTTAGGTGCCTACCTCAGGAAAATTTCCCAAAGCTAATAATGCCCGGCGCCCACAATCAGATCTACAAATCATCCGCAGGTTTAATTTAGAACTTAAACTGTGTTAAGAATATTTAAGATTCAATTCAAATAAGGCAATTGGCACCGTAAAAGCGTAGAGAGTTCCCAGACAATCCACAGGAACTCTTCCGACTGCGGATTCGAAGAAAGCAAACTGTCAGTAGCAATGACCTAGGGCAAGTACAGAAATTATCTTCATTAGATACAAACCAGAAACAAAACTAAAACTCAAGGGAAAAAGACAGCAGAAAGAGTAGGAACAAAGCAAACAGTGGGCGTGAAGACATTATATTTATGTTAAACAACTAACCATTTTTAAATGCATCTCAATTATCATTCCTATCTCCAGTGGACTACAAAAGAAACCCTTTGAAATCAACATGGAAGCGTATTGAAGGGGAATACAACTTTCCTTGTTGCCTCGGTGACCACCCCTAAGAGCGAGGATTAATGTACTAGAAAGTTCAGGATCCTGCAATAGGAATATCAAGCCTACAATGGTAGAGAATGAATCAAATTACTTGACATCTCACTTGCTTCTTTCTAATAATTGATGAAACTAAAGTGATTTGTTATTTGTAGCCAACCTGAACGACTAAAAAGAAAAGATAGAATCACAGCCTCAACTGATGATGTGACATCCATGAAGAGTTCCATGACATGGCCCGTCTCCATGCGCAATATAGATGATGACAACAACGCAGTTGATAATGAAAGAAAACCCCTCTCCTGCAAAATGAAAACAGTCCCCAGCTCTCACATTCCAATACCATCTTCCTTTATTAATTTACAGATACAGACAAGAATGCAGATTTCCCTTAACGCAGACACATGATGTTAAGTTAAACAAGATGCATCCCAAACAAGAGCACGCAAATTTCTGGAAAAAGACTTGTCTTGACAAAATGGTATACCTTCAAAAGCCCCAATAAATGTGAATCAATATCACAATCTGAAAAGCAACAACTTGAAGAGCTTATCAAGCTGGAAGTTGTTTTATATGACAACAATCCATCTGTTTGACCAGTAATCAGTGATTTGCTTGCACAAGCTATGGGAGAAGGATCTTCAATCGGACCACGCGAACTTATCAATTTCTGCATTAGTGATTGTTAACAAACATTAAAAATAATTTTTTTAAAGTTCAAATTACAAAAAACTTGTCAGAAGTCAAATGAAAAAAAAAAAACTAGGTAGTGAGGAAATATAAAATAAAATTCTGCATACTAGTACTTTTTAATACAACCAAAGACATAATTGATCAAATTAAAACTGACCAGGAGCTTGCTGAGCAAAATTTCAGCTGAGCTGAGCATATTCAGTGTGACATCTGTAACCCTGCCAACAGTACTGATATTTTCCAGCACAGAGAGAACTGCTAACTGGCAAAAATTAAATTATTACAAGATAAAGATGGAGTTCAGAAATGCAAAGAAACATTTATATCAAGCACAATCATTGAAAGTAATACCTCGTATCTTGAAGCAATTTCATAAAATCGTAAGCGATGAAGCAAATAGGTTGCAAGAGAAGCAACATCGTGACGAGGTTTTGACAATATCAACTTTACCAAATAGCTGTAACCTTCACTGATACCAGAGGGAATACTTTCATCTTCCCGAGGCCACCAACCTAAAAAGGCTTCACATCCAACTGAATACCTAGTAGCCCGCTCTATAACACCAAGAAGCAGTAGCATAATAGTAGTAGAATCTTGCCCATCCTTGGAAAAGAACACTGCAAGCTGCTCCATGCCCCCACTACTAACAAACTGAAAGCCACTCTCTCTACCAGAACATAGCAAATAAGCCATGCTCAATCCTAATAGGGCATGCTCCCTCTGCAGTTAAGCAAGCAGATACATAAGCGAGGGGGGAATGACAAACAGAAAACACAAGCAAATAAGCAACGAAGGGGTAAATGCAATTTGATTCTAACTTTCTTAACTAATAGGACGATGCTGATACAAGATTTGACAAGAAAACAATATACTACCTGAGAAAGGCAATGATCCCCTTTACATGAAGAGTGTATTCGGAACTGAAAGTATTGGTTAAACATATCCACCAATGTTTTGGAATCCAACATTTCAACATCCATTTCCAGATAAGTGCCCTCTGATGAACACTCAGAAGATTCACTCCTAGATTTTTTATGAAGAACCTTATAAACCTCAAGAAGCTCATTTCTTGCCTCATTAACAGCACTGTGCAACTCTTCCAAATTCTCAGATCTCTTCCGCATCTCATACCTCCCACTGATTGATTCACATAGGTCACTGGAAATGTAAGAAGAAATTGCAGGCACTACAGTATTTACAATTTTATGTCCAGCCTCCCCAAGATCTGAAAACTCCAAAACTTTTAGCATCAACTGTAGAAAAAGATTGACTTCAAGAGAAATACTTGTTGCAGGAACTGGAATAGACAACACACTAAGAGAAGAACGTGAATCACGAATTGTAAAATTAGTAGAGTGTAATGCAGGTGGCAGGTCTTCAAGCTTCCCCTCAGTGGAATCAACAAGATCAGTCAACGCATTGTCATCAATATCAATGTTAAACTGACCTAGATCCTCTGCTGTGTTGCCATATATAACCAAACTCAGGCTACGATAGCTGCCCCTTACAACTAAATGACTAGTAACAACAGCCTGAGAAAAAGAAAGCAGTAAACACCAATAACAGTATAAATCTTTCAATAGAAAAATAATCATAGACTGTTTGCAACCATTTTTTTAAAATAATCATTGTATTAATCACCCTTGGAAAATTAGCAAAATAAGACATTATTCTTCCTAAATAAACTACAAGAACACAACCTTGGGCAATAAAGTGACAAATAAGGAGGACAATGCATCGACCAAACACCTTTAGCAAACTAATAGTATACATTACACTTATATAAACATATATGATAAGCAAACAGGAACCATACCTACTCAGAAGTTCAATAATATCCTTTTCACTAGTATTAATCACAAACAAATTAAATTAGATCAATTCATGTCAAAAGATCTTTTAAGCACTAATATCTACTTAACTACTCTACGATCAAAAGAAAAGAACTTAGAAACTACAAGTTTGACATACAAATTACTTTTCTTAAGATACATCTTTTACATCTGTCTGTAAGAAAACCGAAAACTTAATAACTACACCATACAATTAGCAGATCAAACAGAAAAATACAACAACATTGATACACGTTTGAACAAATCCAAACGAAATAGCAGCACAATTAAATATTTAAAACAGTTTGGGTAAACCAGGAACCAGACACTTAATAAAAGCCAGATTAGAAAATTGTCTATAATTTCATAAATACCTCTACTTCTAGCACATTTGATGAAGATTGTGAGTAGAGAAAGGGCTGACAAAGTCTTCTAAACCTCGTCTCTCCCTCACAGTGAACAAAAACCTCAATTGCAAATGATGGAGGTGAAGTCGCCCTGAAAATGTCACCAGCAATGAACTAAATAATTATAAAATCTTCAAAGTCATCAAAAAAATCATAAATGAAAAATTCATCTAGTAAACATGAATCCTAAGAACCAATTAAACATTTTAAGCTTATATGCGCATATATCATAAGCTTAACCATGAAGCTTACAGAAATAAACTCAAAAAAGCTTATTTTAATAACTTTCAGCAATCACCATAAAACCTATTGCAATAAGATTAAAAAACTTATAACAAGGTCATAATCCATTTTCATAAGAAGAAATAAGGGGGTGTTTGGAAGACCATCTACATAATTTTCACATACTAGTGCAAATAGCTTCAAAAATTCATGTATGTACCACGGATACTAACAAAGATACCAGACATGACACATACACTTCGACAAGAATCTATATATTACATCATTATGAATTATGATAGGATATCATCATCATTTAAAGACATTAAATAGTTTAAAAAATTTCACATTATATGAAGATATGATAGGAGATTAAGTAAAAAATCACTATAATCAAAATATTCCTGATTATATATAGGATTTGTTCCTTATTTCTATAATCATAATAAAAACTTATACAATAAGTTTATGAGTTTTTAGAACATCATTGTATTTATTCTTTTTAAAACTATATTGGAACAATGTTACAATTGTCAAAGACCAAAAAAATGTCATCTAAATTGGACACTTCAAC
>Ga0099825_1005304_pt1 | contig 16559 bp, 5 predicted proteins | sample SiratroredBW_FD_76838 | JGI IMG/M metagenome (GOLD analysis project Ga0099825, IMG submission 76838) | Root nodule microbial communities of legume samples collected from California, USA - Siratro red BW | ecosystem: Host-associated > Plants > Roots > Nodule | place: USA: California | collected...
ATATATATATATATATATATATATATATATATATATATATATATATATATATATATATATATATATATATATATATATATATATATATATGTATGTATGTATGTATATATATATATATATGTATGTTTGTATATATATATATATATATGTATGTATGTATGTATGTATATATATATATATATATATGTATGTATGTATGTATATATATATATATGTATGTATGTATGTATATATATATATATATGTATGTATGTATTATATATATATATATGTATGTATGTATATATATACATATATATGTATGTATGTATATATATACATATATGTATGTATATATATATTTTTAATAAATCATAAAACACAGGGGCCTCTTCTTCTCTTTTTCCTATCTTTCCAACTTCTCTTGATGATTCACTTCTCAAATTCCCATCTTAGATTGCACCATGTTTTTCTCATTATTCATACGTAAAGGTACAGATTCATGCATACATAACTCAAGGTTCTAATTACAAACTCAAATTGGCTTTCAAAAGAGATAATATTTCTTACATAGTTTGGCTATTTGGCTGTAGTTGTAGTTTCAAATCGCATTAACAAAAAGCCTTCGTCATTTTTATCATTACAAAAACTATTTTATCTAGAAAATTAAAGCAACCATCAATATCAAACAATTATGCACTCACTCACTATTTCTGTATCACTCCCTTGCCATTTTTGTTTCTCTCATTTCTGTCATTTCTTGCTAATTGTTAATCCTTCTAAATTTCATGTTGTTCTTTCCTAACTTCTTTCCTTGCAAGCTTAAGCTTGTATCAAAGGTTACGCTTCTTGCATTCACATCATAACTCCCTTACGATTTCTTTCAAAATACTTTCATTCAAATCTAACAACATAAGTTCTGCTACCCAAGTTCAGATTGTGCGAAATTTTTATACAGTCCTCCAAATAGAAAATATAAAAGTGCATAAATCATCAAGAATTAGTTACAGTCATCCAAAATATTAGAGTTTTACTGTATTTTCTTCAACTACAACCTTTGCTCAAAACATCTTGCTTCTGCCATCAACTAGCTGCTTCAGTCATCTGGGAACAAGTCATCATAATCATTTTTAGCAGAGTCCTTCTTAAAACCTTCCTCATTTTGATGTCCCTCGTCTGAGTCCGATGAGATAATATACTGAGTCTTTAGTGGCTCAGGTTCAGGTTCATCCCTAGCTCTTGTTGAAGGTTCAACAACCTAAGTTGATTCTACTACATTTTCCACTGCATTTACATTCCCTTTTTGTGTAGTACTATGTTCTACTACATTTTTCTCTTTGTCACCGCCTCCCACTGAGCTTGGCCTGTCCCCATGCCAATTAAAGAAAGATGAAAATTCATCCGAGTCAAGAAAGTTTCCATATTATCTTTATCCTATAATCCCTGATAAATATGCAATAACCCTCTGCACAAAGCACTTTGTTGATCTTCAAGATGATATAAATGCCTCATGACCCTCTTTTCTACAGCTACAAGTGTTGGGGATGATGGTGATCTTGGGGGGCTAGGCGCCTGACTCCTCTTATCAGGGTTCTCTTCCTCATTAGTGCAGTAGTGGTCAATAAACACTATGGGTTTGACAAAGAGCAATAATCAATGTTGGGAATCCAAGCATTCCCATACGCTCACCACCAGTCATTCTCTCCCAATCAATAAAACGTTGTAATTCATCAGAAATAATTCTAGCAATGTTGATTGTATAATCATCCTGCATCATAGAGAATAGCAAGTTACACCTCGGCACGTTCACATTGAACACATGCCCTATGGGTATAACGTTGGATAGCATAAAGGTAAGCCACACTTGAGTCAATGTTTTCATGTCCCTCCTTCTTATCCTGGTTTGTTTCCCAAAAGGTGCAATTTCATACCCCTTTTTAGGGATACATAGAACAGCAGCTACCTTCGGGTTACTAGACCCTCTTCTCTTGCTTTACAATTTCTGAAAGTCACATTTGTCCGACTAGTCTGGAAACGGGTTTCCGAACAAGTCGTCAATGGCTTGTGGACTGTATGGTATCCACCTACCTCTCACCATTGTCTTTCTTTCTCCCTTTTCTTATTTCTCTACCTAGGCATTGGCATAAAAGTCCGTTACAACATCAGCATCATACTTCCTCAAAGGTTCTGCCAGCTTCTTTCAGTTTCTCCTCAAAAGTCCCATTAGAAACATATCATATTCATGAGGGCTCAGCTCTACCCTTCTCTCCGCATAAAATTCCACTTTTTAATTTCTTCAAATTTTCATTCTTTGTTCGGGTTCAAGAAATTCCTAGCCTCTCTTTGGGCGTGTACATTGTTTGAGTTTTCGCTTTTTGGGATCCCTTTGGTGGGATGGCTTCATCAACGAACGGTACGTTCCTCTGTCACTACGATTGTTGTTGTACAAGAGCTATATGCTTAAATCGTGGCATCTTTCACCATAAAACCAGGGTTAGTGACAATAATACCTATCTAACAGTATATTTCTTACTCCTCTACACCTAAAAACCATAAAAATCCAAACTTTTCTCTCGATGAACCCTAACCTACCACTAACACAGTAACAGTGCAAACTTTTTGTTAACAGAAAATTCATTACTACACATTAATCCTACCTCTAGCATATACCTTCGAGTTCACAAGCAATCATCATCTAAAGATGGAGGAAAAATTTGAAAGATTCTTACATTGATTCCTCGAAGATTAGGTTAGAGACAGAGAGAATGTAGAGAGAACTGAAAATCGCTTCAGAGTTTCAGTGAGAAGTGACCTTGTGAGGCAAGGTACTTTCTTGAAATATTTGAACTGAACTCTTCTAAAGCGCGCCAAGTGGTAATTAGCCCCAGCTTAAATTTTAGCTCAAACGAAAAAAAAAATTATATTAAAATTAAATACTTCACTCCCTAAGTTCCCAAAAAATTATAAATGCTGAAATTTTAAATGTTGGATTGCCTTCCAGTAAGCACTCGTTTAACGTCATATAGCTTGAAGGGTGAATTCTAATTGCTCAATGTGATCATTGTCATGAGTCTCTCTATCTCACCACCTTTGTAATGTTTTAACCTCTGACCATTCACCAGCCAACTTCTTTGAGATTTAGCATCTTCTATCTCAATTCCTCCATATGGTTTGACTTGTTTAACCACAAAAGGCCCTGACCACCTCGATTTAAATTTGCCTCGAAACAAACTCAATCTAGAATTGAACAAAAGGTACTAGTTGTCCTGGCTGATAATTTCTCTTCAATGACTTCTTATCATAATAAGCTTTGACCCGTTCCTTGTACAGCCTAGATGCTTGGTATGCATTCAATCTTCTCGACAGAAGCTTTAGAATCAAAATTTAGCCACTTCAGTGCCCAAAAAGCTCTATGTTCCATCTCCATCGGTAGATGACAAGCCTTCCCATAAATTAACTGGAATGGAGACAAAGTTGTTGGTGTTTTAAAAGCTGTTTTATACGCCCACAAAGCCTTATCTAACTAGATCGACCAATCCTTGCATGAAAACACCACTGTCTTCTCCAAGATCCTCTTCACTTCTCTATTAGAAATCTCTGCTTGACTATTAGTTTAAGGATGATAAGTTGTAGTTATTCTGTGTCTGACCCCATGATGTTCTAGAACCTTTTTCAGTTGTGTATTGCAGAAATGTGCTCCTCCATCACTGATCAATACTCTTGGTGTGCCAAACCTACAAAAAATATGTTTTTTCAAAAAAATTATATTAGTCTTTGAATCGGATTTTTGAGTAGGAATAACTTCAACCCATCTTGAGACATATTCCACTATGTACTCGTTAAAGAATGAGCTTGGCAATAGGCCTATGAAGTCAATTCCCCAGTCATGCCCTTTTGAAATATTTCCTGTCCTCTGACAGTTATCATAGTGTTGCACATGCATATGTGCATCTTTGAATATTGTTGGCCAAAAGAAGCCTGATTCCAGAACCTTTGCAGCAGTTCTCTCCCCATTGAAACGTCCTCCATAGGGTGAATTATGGCAATGGCATAGAATATTCTTTGCTTCATCGCTTGTTACACATCTTCTCAACAAATTATCCACCCCAATCTTCAACAAATAAGGATCATCCCATACGTACTGGTTTGCTTCCTTGAATAATTTCTTCTTCTGCTGCCAGTCCATATCCTCTGGTATAATTCCTATAGCTTTGAAATTAGCTATATCAACAAACAATGGTCTTTCCTACACTATCAACAATTTATCATCAGGAAATTCATCCACCACTTCAATCTCTAGTGAAGTAACTTCCTCATTAGCCAATCTAGATAAATGATCAGCTACATGGTTTTCACTTCCCTTTTTAACTTTTATGTCCATATCAAATTCTTATAACAGCAACATCCACCTAATCAATCTTGGTTTTGACTCTGGTTTAGTCAACAAATATCTAATAACAGCATGATCTGTGTACACAGTGATCTTAGAGCCTATGAGATACGCTTTGAATTTTTCGAAGGCATACTCATTGCCAACAACTCATTTTCAATAGTAGTGTAATTACTCTAACTATCATTCAACACCTTGCTAGCATAGTGTATCTCATAAAATAGTTTTCCTTTCTTTTGCCCCAGCACTGCTCCTATTGCATAGTCACTTGCATCACACATAAGCTCAAAACCATGGTTCCAATGAGGTGCAGTAATGACTTGTGCAATAGTGAGCTTTTCCTTTAAACTTTCAAATGCTACAACACATTCTTGAACGGTGTAATTGAGAATTGTAATTGCATCAATTTGTTGTGAATCAGAACAACGTAATTAGAATGCAGTGAATTTGAGTGAATATTCAAGTTGTAAAACAACGTAAATAACAAATGAGTTTATGTAATTTATATTAATAAAGATCTTGGGATTGAATTGTATTACTCTCCTTTTTATACACTCTCGATCAATTGTCGTTACCATCATCCCTTTCAATTACCATTATGTGCAAATAAAAATCATTCAACCTGATCCCTCTAGTATTGAAATTCATAAATTAAAATACCAAGCTCTGTCCCCAGTTACTGGAATATATTAATCATCATTAAGCATTGTTGCTACAAATAGTTATTACCTTATAATTCATCCTTGAACTTATACATGCAATGAGTAATAAGTTTGGTTCTAAATTCAAAAAGTGTTTTGCAGTCAAAATGAGAATTCTAATATAAGTAGATGAATGTTTGAAACGTAAAACAATAGCAATTGATGGTGATGATATCACGTAATGTCAAGAGTGCATTCAAAGTTGAGAAATTACATTCAAGTCCAAGAATAAGAAGCTTAGCTACTCATGGTAGCCATGGAAAATACAAGAGAAAGAAAAGAACAACAATCTTCTTCCAATCAGCATTCGTCAATGAGTGATATGTGTATCCCCCTCCTTTGACCTAGTTTTGGGCTTTATATAGCTTTCTTTTCCTCCTTAGGTTAACGCGTGCAGCCGTTATTTTGTAGCATTCAATTTAGATTCTCCATTGCAGTTTTCACGCCTTTCAATTAGGGCTACACATGAATATTCTTTAAGTGAGTTTTAGCCCAAGAAGTAATCCTCGGTTAAGACAAAAGTCACTTATGTCCTTCCTCTATACTTTACTTCTAATCCAGTTTCCCTTCTGTTCTTTACTTCGATTTTACCTAAGTTCAATAGAAATTGTTCTTGCTCCATAAAAACTTATTAAATAGTAAATTGAATCATAAAAGAAAAATAAACTCTAAATTCAAAACAATTTAATAACAAAATCAATTTAAAATCTGTAAAATTAACTATCACTAGTAGAAAACACACATTCAACGACAGGATATCATCGCGATTAAAAGGAAACCGCAATTAAAAACAACGTAGTGACATTTTTGAAATTAAGTGCAACCATACCACTGCGGTTAGAGTGGGAACCGCAATGGTAAGGCACAAATATTTAAAATTGAAAAATTGCAGGGAGATACCAGCACGATTGTCCAAACAACCGTGCTGGTATCTACAAAATAATTTAAAACTTATTTTGCAGGGAGATACAAGGCCGGTTGTTTAAACAACGACCCTTGTATTTGGGATACGAGTGCGGTTCCCACCAAAAACCGCGCTCGTATCCCCTATTTTAGGGGTTTTGCTTACCCTCCGCTTCCATAAATACACCAAAACCAAGCGCCACGCCACACCACTTCTCTCATTGCAACACAAATCAGAGAACCAGAGAGGCGTCTTAATAAACGTTCATCTCTGAAACTCTTTCCCTCTCTTCTTCCTTTTCGATATTCCTTCTTCGCTCGCCACAATGAGAGAGTGCATCTCAATCCACATCGGCCAGGCTGGCATTCAAGTCGGAAACGCCTGCTGGGAGCTTTATTGCCTCGAACATGGCATTCAAGTCTCATTTCTAAACCCTAATCTTTCCATTTTTTTTACACTCGCTTGCTCAATTGTGATCTGTTTCCGCTCTTTGCTTTTCCTCTGCATCTCAACTGCATCTTTGTCGTTTGCATCTATTATTTGTGTTTCCTCTTTGTTGCTTCACTGATTTAGTGATTTGTACACACTTTATGTTTTCTGTCGACATTTTTTTCATTTTCGTTTGATTGGTTCCCTAGTGTATGTGTACGCTTTGTATTTTCCGTACATTTGCTTCTCCTTCCGTATTGTTTGAGAGATTTGAGATTTCAATTTGATAATAACGCCTATTTTATTTTTTTATATTTATCATTACATTTGTCACAGACAAAAAACTTCGTTGCATTTCTGTAACTGGTTTTGTTTATGTAACATAATTGTTGGTTTATCTCCCAAAGGGATTAAATATATTGGCTTCTGAATTTTGGTTTTGGGCAGCAAATTGGTTTTTGAATTTTGGTGGACAGCAGATTGGCTTTTGAATTTTGGTGGGCAACAGCGAATAGCTACTGCCCATTTTTAAAAAAAATTACACATACCAGCGTGGTTTTCGCTACAACCGCACTGGTTACAACACCTTTTTTTAGTCATTTTTACACAATATGAGCATTTCTTACGCGGTTACTAGAGAATCGCAGTGGTATGTTATACTTTCCATCGCGGTTGTACAACCGCAATTTTATCTTCAGTACTTTTTATCACGTTTGCATCTATCACGACTCTGGAACCGCGCTTGTAAGCCTTATATAATCGCGATTAAATGTTTTTTTCTACTAGTGTATAAATTAAAGCATATTAGAGATTATAATTCCTTACCCTCTTTTTGAGTGTCTTATTATATTTTGTTAAGCTACAATATAAATATTTCAAATTCACTCATGAAATCTCTATCTCAATCAAATCAAGGAAGTACCAAATAATTTTAGAAAAATAATTTCTTAATTATTTGATACTTCATTGACTGATTAAAATAGATCTTCAAATACAGATATTACAATTTCTAACACTCTCTTTGAGTGTCTTATTATGTTTTGTTGAGCTACAATCTGAATACTTCAAATTCACTCATGAAATCTCCATTTCAATCAAATCAAGGAAGTACCAAATAATTTTAGAAAAATAATTTTTAATTATTTGATACTTCATTGACTGACTAAAATAGATCTTCAAATACAAATATTACAATTCCTAGCCCTCTCCTTGAGTGTCTTAATTGAATAATGTGATTTCAATCTAGAAAAACAAAATGAAAGACGAGTTGGACATTTCAGTCCGGCTATCAGTGTAAACATATCTACATAAATCTGTCTTATATAGACATGTTCTATGTAAACTTATTCTACGTGGACTTATTCTATCTAGATATGTCTTATATAGACCTGTTCTACCCATACCTGTTCTCCATAGACCTGTCCTACATAAATATATCCCATATGGACCTATTTTACATAAACCTGTCTTACATAAACATGTCCTAGATAAACCTATTTTTTGAGGTTTTCTATTCAAACTAAGAAAATTATTTTATTTTTGTATTTCTTTAAAATTTTTATTTTAATGTATATTTATATGTTATTGGCATTTTATCTTTGTCATGACAACTAATTTTATTATATTAACTAAATTAATAATATAACTGGAAGAATATATTATTTTAAAATGTAAAAATACATATAAAAAGGAACAGATTTTTGATAAAAAAATTGACATTAAAAACAAAGAGATAGTATTATTTAATTATTATATAAATACTACAATAAATAAATGCATAAATGAAATACTTTTATATTAAAGGTAAACTTATCATTCTTGAAAATAGTTATAATAAGAAAATATTTAATGTGTTTATCTATGTTTTTAACATATTAAAATTTATGAATTCATTACAATCATGTGTGCATTTATAATATGAAGCTGTTTACTGCATATATTAATTAAAAAACGAATATATCCGTTATTTTTTTCATTAAGTCAACTTTAACAAATTCAATGCATATTAATGATATATTATATTTAATAAATATTATTAATGATATTATTCAATATTTATATAAATAATAGTTAAACAAATACATTCATTAAATATTTATATTTATTATATGAAAGTATTTAATAATATATTTATAATTTTTACATATTATCTTACACATTTATTAGAGGTTTGTGTGTATTTAATCTTTGATGAAAATATTATAGTTTTTAAGAATTATAAATTTAATTTAAACATGAAAGTATTTATGTATTTATTTAATGTTTAAATAAATATTAAATGCTTAATCGATCTTTGTTGCCTTGAAGGGCTATATATACTGTGCAAAGCTCATAAACAAAATGTAATAAGATACTCAATTGGTAGCATTGGGGCTCGTCCTCTTTCTTCTAGATTTAGCTATTTGATTTTTTTGTCTATTATGTGTGAAGATGTATCCTAAAGAAGTATCAAGTAATTTTATAATAAAATTTATTTTCTAAAAATTATTTGGTATTTCTTTGATTTGATTGAAATTTGATACTTCAGTGAGTACGAAGTATATAAAGTGTTTGTTGAAAAGATTGAGTTTTAATATCATGGTAATTCCTAATCATCTAATATTGTGTAAGTTGAATAACCATGAAAACTTTATATTTGAACACACATATTCCTCTCATTCTTTTTCTTTTGCAGGTAAGTAGAACAGGAGGTGGAAATAAAGGAAAAAAACTCTGACTGGAGCAACAGTGTTAGTCACGGTAATTAGGGAAGAAAGGAGAAGTTGTTTGTATTGTACTAATTGGTTTTCTGGATCTGATTAAGAATATGTAACTAGGTGTTTCAGTATAGTCTTTTTTGTATCGGATAGTGGCGTATTTGAGGAGAGATTTATGTTTTATTGCAAATTATTGATAAGATTTCTATTCTGTTCGTGTTCGTTTTTTATTGTAATAAGGTTGAATCATTCTTTAAGTTTTTTTATTTATTTTATTTATGACGGTTAAAAAAACAATATTTCTCTCATTCTTTAAATGCTCCAAATCATAGCAAACACAATATTTCGCATATTCCAATTTCTTAACTCTACCTATCCACTCAAAATGTTGTACGGCATAAGAGTGAAGAACTTTACTCAAACGCACCCATCTTTATCAGATATTTCACCCTTCATAGATTTAACACATGAAAAAAAGCACAATCACAGTAGGAAGGAAGTATTAAGGATCTAAATGCTTATCATCCTTATTATTTTGTCTCTTAATTTTGAAATGTTATATCTTGTTTTTACGTGGATCAATTTAGTGAAAAAACTATCTATTGGTTGATTATTGAAAACTATATGTCTGAAATAGATTTGAAATTTAAGTGTATATATTTTTGCATAAAGGGTTGAAACATTCTAAATATTCTTATTTATTTTATTTTTTATTGTTGATAAAAAAAATAAAATTTATTATAATAAAGAATATGTGTTTAGTTGACTCTCACAGGAGTTACAAATCCTATATAATTAACTTAAATATCTTCACGTTAAATATAATTAACTCGATCAAAGATAACAAATGAACACACAACATTGATATTTGTTTGCTAATCGAAATAATTTTTTTATACATTTGAATTCTATGTTTAAAGGATGACTTCTTAATAAAAATCAAAATAATAGTGGAATTATGATTCTCGTAAAGAAAATTAATGAAGTACTAGTTTGAGGTAGAAACCTCATAGGTTAATTTTTTTTAGTTTACTTAATACCAACAGAATCTTATTTATTGAAGAAAAAAAATCCTAAAATTATTATGACAAAAAGTTGAAGTCAATAAATCTACAAGTAGGTTGAGATAAATTAGAATAATTTCTTTTTATAATCTTACATTACACTAGGTTGTAAATTTATTTCGGATGTAAATAACTTTATAAGTTTATTTTAATAAACAAAGATGACTTGTGATTTTTTTTAATTAGACTACCAATTTTGTTGTAATTTTCAATTTGGATGATAAAACATATACTATACAAAACAACAAATTTTAACATCCAATTAATTATTAAAAGGTGGTAAATTAACATTTATTGTTACTAAGACTTCACTTTCATAATAAAAGTAAAATTTATACATATCTAATCAAGTTTTAATATTAAAGGATTCTTATAATGTATTCTTGAAAGACTTTGGGTAAATTGTAAATAGGATTTGAAAATAACTTGTTTAAAAAAAGTACATAAAATTAAAAGAACAAGATAACAAATTGAGTTTGAAAAGAACAAAGGAGAAAAAAAGGTAACTTGAATGAATAAAATGGCATAATCCAAAATGGTAAAATAATATACTTGAAGTGTCTTCTCATTAATCATTACAACATGTTTTTCCCATCTCTCTGATCATACCAAGACATCCTAATTTATAGCCTTGTTTAGGATTACTAAATTTAACATACATAACATACGTAAACGTAGTACATTATTTACATAATTACATAACTTTACAACGTAAAATAAGACATTTCTTTATAAAAAATTTTGATCTTTTAACTAAATATATGTGACTTAGCCTTTTACAACTTTTATCTTGAATCCTTAATTCATCCAAAATCATACTTTAACATCTTTGATTTTTTCATATTGAATTTTTTCAAAAGGCATTTTCTCAACTTAAACAATCTTATCTAACATCTTCATATAATATATCAAATCGATTTTTATTAAAAAAAATTATTTACCCTACTAATTATCACCTTAGTTGATTTATTGATTTGAAGATATATCATTATCCATTCTCCTTATCTTTATTAAATCTTACTTTTATCTACAATACATCTAATTGTTTTTTTTTATCAATAATAAACAATTTATTAAAATGAAAATATTTGAGAAATGACTCTTATAAAAAAATTAAAATATAAAGATTCTGAAAATGTTATGAACACTTTTAACACAAAAGTTTAAAGGTATAGATTATTCTTAATTTTTAATAACCAAATAATGTAGTACGACTTTAGTAGGTGTATTTAGCATTTAATTTTGTTCCTATTTTCAAGTTGGATTTTCGAATAAGGTGTGTGATTGGGATCGATTTCACCTCTTAGAATCTTTCTCCTTAATCTCAAGTCAGAATGAGTACAAGTAAGAGTATAATAAGAATAATAGTCGTACCTACAAGAACACCTCCTCTATTTATAGGTGTCATTATAAGCTTCATCACTATTCATAAAGCCCACAATTAGTATGATGATTAGTGAGATGATTATATGCCAATTACTTATATTAGTACTAGTTTTATACTATCATGTCATCTTAAGTTGTGTCACGATTTGAACTTTTTAGACCAATAGTATGTTTAAGTAGCAAGTTTGTTTCTTAGTATTGAACAAGACCAAGGACTATATACAAAGTTCTGAAGTGAGACTGTCTTAAAGTAACAGATTTGTTAGTCAATAATATAAGGGGTTGAGCTGAAAGAGTAGGTTGTGTATAATACATATTTAAAAACAAATAATGTGAAGACACTTAATTGTTATTGTGCAACAGAAACCTACTAAGGGATTTCATTGAATAAGAATAGAACAAGCTACCATGCAACACCAAATCCAAGCAAAAGAAAAACCTTAAGTGAATCACAAACAAATCTATCTAAGAAACTAAAATATCATTCTAATAGATTTTTTTATTATTTTAATTACACGTTGTTCATTTTATTTATTCCTACACAACCTAAGATTTCTATCTCATTTTGAATTTCAAAGAATTGACTCTTTTAATATGACCAATAATTCTCATATCCTTCATAAAATAAAAATTCAGAGAGGAATTCATGTGGTGATCATAATCTTACACGTAGTTATAAAAATAATTATATGTTTAAGGAGCCATATGTTACAAAACTACAATTTTTTTAATGGAATAAAAGTGACCATGGCAATTTAAATGTCTTTAAGCTGATGGGACCAAAAGGAGATACAATGGTTTGAATAGAGATTGTCTTAGTTTGACAACTCATGAGAAACCTAAACAATTCAAAACAAAGTTCATGTTGATATATGTCAGACGACAATTAAAAGCATAATCTATCAAAATTTTATAACGCATACGTTTAAAAAACAATTAAAAGCAATCTAAACTTTTTAAAAAAAGTACTAAAATTAATTGTCTACCATATCTATGATTTTTAAAAAATCCATAATAGTTAGAATAAACTTTTGTTTATAAGATATAAAGAACAAGGAAAAAAAAAGTGAGTATCATGGCTCCACTGATGAACATGTCTAGTCCAAGGGTTAGTTGACTATTCTCCAATTTCTTTTAAATAAAATATAGTGTATGTTGAGAGGGAATGTAAACAATATATAGAGTGAAGGTTTTTTTTTTTTTAGATTTTACATTTACTTTATATGTAAATTTTAAAAAATTTGTTTACATGGATAAATAATGTTTGGAATCACCATTAAAATAAAGAGATGATGACTCTAAATATGAATTCGAATCAAATAATATTTTTAAGTAAAAATGTTTCAAAACACAATTTTTATTCTATTTTTAAAATATGTGATAAAAGGTATTATTTTTTTTATCATATAGAAATGGAGATTTTATGTACGATTTGCTTTCTTTTTAGTTTTATGCATAATATTGTTTTCAAAGTGAGACTCTTACACCGTGAGTTTAGTAAAGAATTGTAGATTGAATTGAGTAATGAAAACAACATATAGGCATTGGACAATTAATTATAATTTCTTCACGCTTTCCTTAAAACCCAAATTAACAAAAAAAATATAATCTCATCCTCCAAGAGTTTTACGTTAAAAACAATATTATGAGCAAAACTTAAAAAAAAAATTATGTATAAAAACACACTTTTCATACAATAAAGAAATAATACTTATATATTTCACCACAAATTTAAAATAGAATAAAAATCATCAAACCATTTATAAAAAAAAATATGTACAAAAAAATCATGTTTTGAAATACATTTTAGAAAGTATGATTTCTTCAATATAAAATCATATCTTAAAACACGATAAATCTATATTATTTATTTTTATAAATTCAATATAAAATTATAAAATAGTATAAATGTTTGCACCTTATCATCAATAATTTTGTAAAATGGTTTGCTTGACCACACATAAGACTAACTTTTCAAATTATCACTTTATCCTCTTTGAAAAGGATGACACTGATAAGGGAGAAGAAGTTATTGACCAAAAGAATTATTCTTTAGAGTAATTAATAAAAGGATTGAAGTCAATCATCTTAGTTTTTATTAAGTTTATATTAACTCACTTGTTTTTAGTAGATTTTGTTTTCATATTTTCTTAATCTCTAGCCTAGTTTGTATTAACTCAAGTATTTTTAATAGATGTTATTCTCGTTTTCTCAAATTCAAGCCACAATAGAAAGAGAAACTGAAATTAACTTTCACATAAATCATCTTATTTAGAGGTGTGATGAAATATTCTTTCTTTAAGGTGCATGTAATTATGATATTCATGTAATTGAGAGAGTAGTCCATCATCTATACATTAATGTTACACGAGATATGAGTTGGGGTACAAAATGTGCACCATAATGAAGCTCACAGTTACTGGTTAGGATTTGAACTGGCTGGATTGATGGTAAGCGTAATGACGTGTGGAGAATGATTTGGATGTCAATCATATGAAACACTTCGAAGCATAAAAATGGCATTATTTTTAAAAATAGAAAGTGTGATATGTTGGAGGTGTTAGTGGTTACTAAGGTTAATACATAGGCTTTCATTGCTGGCAAATATGGTAAATGAAGAATCTAATTTTTTGACTGATGTATGGATCCACTTCCTTGTTTAAAACTATTAGATTAATAGAGATTTGGGGAAAGTGAGTTGGGACATGGGCAGGTTAGTTAAATTGACTCTATAGAGGATAGAAGTATGAACTGAAGAGTTGTGTGCTAGAAGTAAGATATTGCAGACCACTAGCAAGATATGTAATTCAACATATTGACAAGGACTACATGCTTGGCTTGTGAGTTTTGTGTATGCATTGTGCTTTTGCAGGTATCAATGCAATATTATAGGAAGGTGAGTTGGAAGCACGAGGCATCGATAATTACATAATTGTACCTGATTGTATCATCAAGTGGATGTTCTTAAAGATGACACTATAGGAGTGAGATGCTGAAAAACTGGATGCTTATCAATATTGTTGTGAATTTTTGATGTTATGTTTTGTTATTTGTGATTTTGGAAGCCTGTATGCCTGAAGCATCTTTGAGGCTATATGTGTATATTTTTTGAGTACAGAGGGTTGGAACATCCCAAATGTTCCCATTATTCTTTATTGCTGATAAAAAAAATGTTACATGAGATATTTATGTGAAACAACATGAATATATATATGTATATATATATGTATATATAATAATAATAATAATAATAATAATCATAATCATAATAATAATAATAATAATAATTTTCATATATGCCTTAACCATTAATAAAAGATTGCCAAAAGTTATCTCATAAAAAACAGCAATTTAAGATGAGAGAAAAACTTACTATATCAAAAATTCAAATAATTAAATAAGAAACAGAGAAATAATGCTAGTGTTAATGTTTTGTAGACAAAGAATATGTTATTTACAAAACGCTGGAGAAAGAAGTTAGGTGTGAAGAACATGAGTTTTAAAGAAAGTAAGAAGATGGTTATTTTCATGGAAAGATATTTCAAGAAGAAATCAAATGATCTCTTCCTCCCAAAATGATTCTACCTTGTTACTCTGAAACATGAAAAGGTTTTGCATTGTTTTTCTTTATTTTTACCGTAGAAAAATAATTAAATGTGGAATACTCATAATCCATTAGAAACATATTTGAGTTTAAAAGGTATATAATTCTTCAAAAAATATTTTATTCAAATGAGTAGATAACATAATTTTAATTAACTTACATAAACCATATAATAACAAGAATTACAAACTAAATTCATAACTGTACTACAAAACTTTATACATTATACTTAATAATAGATGCCCAAATAAATAACATTGAATTTGTTTAAAATAAATGCATAAAATCTTTTTAAATTTAAATAATTTTAGAAAAATAATTTTTAAATTATTTGATACTTCATTAACTGACTAAAATAAATCTTCAAATATAAAGATAATAATTTCCGAACCTCTCTTTGATTGTCTTATTATATTTTATTGAGCTACAATACGAATAATTCAAATTTACTCATGAAATCTATCTCAATTAAAATTAAGGAAGTACCAAATAATTTTAGAAAAATAATTTGTTAATTATTTGATACTTCATTGACTGACTAAAATAAATCTTCAAATACAGAGATTACAATTCCTAACACTCTCTTTGAGTATCTTATTATGTTTTGTTGAGCTACGATCTCAATACTTCAAATTCACTCATGAAATCTCCATTTCAATTAAATCAAGGAAATACCAAATAATTTCAAAAAAATAATTTCATAATTATTTGATACTTCATTGACTGACTAAAATAGATCTTCAAATACGAAGATTACAATTTCTAGCCTTATCTTTAAGTGTCTTAATTAAATAATGTGATTTAAGTCTAGAAAAACAAAATGAAAGATAGGTTGGACATTTCGATCCACCTATCCGTGTAAACATATCTACATAAACCTGTTTTATATAGACATCTTCTACGTAATCTTGTTCTACATAAATATGTCTTATATAGACCTGTTCTACGTATACTTGTTCTACATAAATCTATACCATATGGACCTATTCTATATAGACCCGTCTTACATAAATTTATGCTAGATAAACCTATGTCAAATAATTATATATTATATTTGATAAATCTGCTAATGATATTGTTAGTTATCTTATAATATTTTTTGAGGTTTTCTATTCAAACTAAGAAAAATATTTAATTTTTTATTTTAATGTATTTTGAAGTGAGTTAGTTGTTGTATTTCTTTAAAATTTTTATTTTAATGTATATTTATGTTATTGGCATTTTACCTTTGTCATCTAATTTTATTATATTAATTAAATTAATAATATAACTGAAAAATATGTTATTTTAAAGTGTAAAAAATACACATAAAAAGGAACAGATTTTTTGATAAAAAATTGATATTAAAAAAATAGAGAGAGTATTATTTAATTTTTATATAAAAACTATAATAAATAAATGCATAA
>Ga0099825_1005306_pt1 | contig 16556 bp, 9 predicted proteins | sample SiratroredBW_FD_76838 | JGI IMG/M metagenome (GOLD analysis project Ga0099825, IMG submission 76838) | Root nodule microbial communities of legume samples collected from California, USA - Siratro red BW | ecosystem: Host-associated > Plants > Roots > Nodule | place: USA: California | collected...
CAAAACTGATTTTTACCCAAAGTTAAAACCTTAATTTTATTTGATTGAATCACTTTGACCATGTGTTACTGGATTCCTTCTTCACTTATGTCAAGGTTCTTTGCCAATCAATCTCGAACACACACCAAATCAAGACCAAAATCCAATTGCTTGCTTGCTGCCATTGCTTAGCTGAACTTGTCTTGTATGGCTTCATCAAATCCATTTAGTATTGTGAGAATACTAACAATCATATATAATTAACTATTCATTCTTCTAGTGTTATTTTAGGTTTTTCCCGGAATTGATAATCCTTCTAAACAGTTCACTGAATCAATTCTTAAATATGTTTTGTGTTTCCAGTTTACTGTGATTACTGTTCATCTGTTTGAATTTCTGAAAAACTATTCTTTCTTGAAATCTTTATTACTTCTGGTTTTACATATCATTTGTGATCTGTATTGTTGAATGAGTATCTTCCAATAAACTTCTTTTACTGTTTATCTGAAGCATTCTGGATTAAATTCTTGATTTTCTTTCAGTATACTGTTTATAGTTTTACTTAAACTATTTTTTGGGTTAACATAACTGTTTTCTGATTCTAGTTTATTGTTTCTTCATCTGATAAACTTTTTTTTCTGTGTATTATCTTAGTTGATTGTTTCGACTCTCGAATATATTGAACTTCTGTTGTACAATTCATAATATCATTGTTTCAATAGTTTCACTAAAGAATTTTCATTCTTAAGTTTACAAAAAGGTATATTTGCAAAAAAATTTAATAGTTCAATTCACCCCCTCTTGAACATGGCCTAAACTTCTTTTACAGAGGACTTTATCATACATACATGTATTAGATACAAAACCAGTAAGGTTTGAAACCCACCACCGAGTGGTTGACTCTGTTAATCTAAGTGGTTCAATGACGAGGACTTTGGCATATATACATGTAGCAGACATGGAAATCAACAACCTAAAACCCCTAAGAAGTGATTTTTTTGCTGACCTATCTGGTCTAGTGAGGAGGACATTGACATACATGTAGTAGAGATGGAAACCAACAACCTAAAACCTACAAAGAAGTGATTTTTTCACTGAGGTAAGTGGTTTAGTGGCATACAAGTAGCAGAGATGGAAACCAGCAACCTAAAACCCACCATGAAGTGATTTTTTTTTTTTTTTGCTGAGTTAAGTGGTTCAATGGCATACAAGTAGAGAGATGGAAAACAGCAACCTAAAACCCACCAAAAAGTGATTTTTTCGCTTAGCTAAGTAGTTCAATGACATACAAGTAGCAGAGATGAAAACCAACAACAATTTACGTTTCGTATCAAGAACAAATGATACACTTCTTAAGATGCTTGCTTTGGATAAACCGTAATACATACCTTGTATTACACAGGACGAACAATACACCTTGGAATAGCCAAAAGCTAGCTCTTCCTCCTCTGATTCACCGTTAGCGACTACCGAAAACATCATAGAATGCCATCAAAGAACAATGAAACACGTCAAAGACAAACAAATAGCAACTCACTCCGTAACACAACAAGCTCTTTCTTTTTTTCTCTCTCCTTCAATACGTCTTGTAGAATGAAATACAATGATATTACGAGTAGTTTCCCTCATCATGTTTACGATCATTTCATCTTACAAAAAGACTCTTTTACCCTTGTAAGACACAAAGCATGACCACATAAGATAAGTTAGTGAGAATCATTTCTGCCAGGTCTCGGTTCACTTTGGAAAACTTTTCAATACCTAAGTTTAAATTTCAAAATTTAGTGTTTAACTTGAAATTATTTCATAATGAATCCAGTTTATTGTGATTTTGAAGATTGTCCTTCCAATTTTCGTCGTATGAGGTCAACCTGGGAGGCCATGTAGTACATTCATGACAGTCACGTCTAGGTGGTTGACATGGTGGACATGTGTTGTTTGCTCTGGCCAACCTTTAAATATCCCTACTTAAATTAGGAAATTCAAGCGTTCAACTTTAATGTATTTCATAATGAATCCAGTTCACTTTGTTTTAAAGAATGTCCTTCCACTTGTTGTTGTATGATTTATACATGGAAGGCCTTGCCTTAGAGGCGTCATGCCCACATCAAAGTGGTTAGCCAAGTGGATGTATGTGGGTCACTCCAGAAAACTTTTGAATGGAACTATTGACATTTTGAAATTCACGCGTTCAAGTTGAGTGTGTTTGCGAATTAATCTAGTTGAATACTTTTTTGGAAGATTGTCCTTTAACTTGTCCTCTGAAGAGGTCAACATGGAAGGCTTTGCATTAGTGGCCTGACACTCGCATCCAAGTGGTTTACTTGTTTGACGTATGGGGTTGGCGTGGGAAATAATTTGAAGACACATATTTAAATTTGCAAATTCAGTCGTTGAACTTGAGAATGTTTATGAATGAATCTAGTTCACAATGATTTTTGAATAGTTTCCTTCCCCTTGTTGTCCAATCAGATCAACATAGAAGTCATTGTAGTGAAATCATGACACTCTTATCAACTTGGTTCGCTATGTGGACGTATGTGGTACGCTTGGGAATGTTTTTTTACTACATGTGTTTGAATTTGGAAATTCACTTGTGTTTAAATTTGGAAATTCAAGAAATCAACTTCAAACTATTTGTGAATAAATCATTACACTACGTTTTTGAAGATTGTCGTTTCACTTGCATTCTACGAGGTCAACATGGAAGGCCTTGCACTAGAGGCATGACACCCACAACCAAGTGATTTACTTGGTTGACGTATGGGGTTGGCATGGGAAACAATTTGAACACGTGTATTTAAATTTGAAAATTTAGTCATTGAACCTGAGAATGTTTATGAATGAATCCAGTTTATAGTGATTTTTGAACATTTTTCTCCCTTTTTTTCATCCAACCAGGTTAACATGGAAGTTACTGCAGTGAAATCATGACACCTTTATTAAAATGGTTTGCTATGCGGACGTATGTGGTACACATGGGAAACATTTTTACTACATGTGTTTAAATTTAAAAATTCGCTCATGTTTTAATTTGGAAATTCAAGCAATCAACTTCAAAACTATTTGTGAACGAATCATAACACTCTATTTTTGAAGATTGTCCTTCTGCTTGTGTCATACGAGGTCAACATGGAAGGTCTTGCAACAAAGGCATGACACTCACATCCAAGTGGTTTGCTAAGTGCCACTGTTTGGTTCGATTGGCAAGATCTTTAAAACCATGGATGAAATTTAGGGCAAGGTCATTAAACATATCAACATCCATCTGGTTGCCCGAGTTTATGTATGCAGTTCGTTGGGTAGTACTTTTCAATAAAAGTATTAAATTTCGATATTTCTGTGTTAAAGATTAGTATGTTTGTAAGTAATTCCATTATCACAAACTTCATAAACCACTTAAGTCAGATATAAATTCAGTTCAAAGTCATAGCATTAAAGATGTAGTATGTACATAGACTGAGAAAATGAACAACATTGTTTATATACAATTGGCAGTTAACTTAAGTATTAATATTTGACAACACACTCATTCAATGAATGGTGTCCTCATGGGTGACCCATCTGCGAACTAATTTTTCCCTGAATCCTTGAATTTCTTGTTGAAAATAAAAGAACCCCATTAATTTATATAGTACATAAATAAACCAACCACATAAATGTCACAATAGTACAACATTACAAACCGTGGAGTATTGTGACATTATTTTCCTGTTAAACCTTTCCACACCATTCCACAACTCCATGTATTTTATCACCATTAAACCACAATCATACTTGGAAATTATGATCCCCATATAAGTCAATACATAATAAACGCCTACACTTATGTCAAAAAAATTTATGTGTTTGGTTGAAAAGGGAGGTCATATTCAATGACTTTTAAAGGACTAGGTTTTTCTAATTCAAAATTGTCCGGGACCCCAAACAAATGCTCAAGGCAGTATTTCTGCCACCATCCATTAATAACACATAACATTTGTTATGTTATCCATTCAACCACAATGAAAGGATCATGAACTTACCATTGCCTTATCAATAGGCTTGCGGGTTCGACTTTTGTGTCCCAAATAGTCAATAACAAATATCTCTCTAGTACCACAATTCACGAACACCAACAGTGATCATCGTGAATTCTTGGGACAAAAACCTACAATTAAAATTAAATTATTACATTATGGATAACTTGTTTAATATTTTGCAAACTATTGATAATAACAACTGATAAAATCAGTAGACAAAACATGTTGTACTACCCACAACTATTGCAAACAAACATGTGCTTCGTCAAACAAACATACAGAACAGAACAATAATATACTAACTGAAAACAATTATACTAACCTGTAGTACAGTTGAGAAGCACGGTTTAAACTCTTAACTAGCAAACCATAAATAGCTACCCCCCCAATTGTATATATGTAAATTCTGTAAATTATCTAAACAAACAAAAGGAAATGTACTAATGATTCTATAAGAGCGAGGAAAATAAAAAGTAGCAAATGCAAGTAATATGTACAGTCTATAATAGTCATCAACATTTTCTTCTCTATTTAGTGTATTGTCATTAAGTTTGGCTACAATTATACTTACACTAATGTCATTGTCCTCAAACAATTGGTTAACTAAACCTGGAACACCGTCTTCAAGGTTAACCTCCTCCCCTACATACATCCAAATCATAAAATGGGACTAAATATTCTCTAACTCCAAAACTTTGGTCCAAACTAGACCACCTACTAATCAATTCCCTAACAACAACAACGGAAATATGAAGTTGGTCTTCCAAACGTAACAACCACTTGAAAGGAGTGCTCTCCAACTTCGTCCTTTACAATGGAGACATTTGATGATTAATTTGGACAAAGACATCAGTTTGGACTTTATACCTCATTCTAAGCTGCAAATAGAAAACAACAAACAACTGACTATGTTTTTAGGAACTACACATTTAAATACCAAATCTAATTTAACAAATGACTTACCTTTGATTGTCCATCCTCAACTCTGACAGATACTTTTGCAGCCATATCGTTATACGAAAGAAACTGCTCCCAAAGAAAATAATCCCATTAGTCACATGTGTACAGTAGAATCAAGAAAACAAAATACTTGCAATCGGGTCTTGAAGGTTCTTGTGAGCAGGACTTTCACATACATCTAAGTGCTTTAGTGAGGAGGACTTTGGCATACAAGTAGGTAGAAGAGATAGAAACCAAAAAGGTGTGAAACCCACCCAAAAGAGGTTTTCTATGCTGACCTAAGTGGTTCAGGGAGCAGGACTTTCATATACAAGTATCAGAGATGGAAACTAGTAAGATGTGAAACTAACCCAAAAGAGGTTTTCTATGATGACCTAAGTGCTTCAGGGAGTAGGAATTTTGCATACATGTATCAGAGATAGAAACCAACAAGGTGTGAAACCAACCCAGAAAGAGATTTTTTTAATGACCTAAGTGGTTCAAGGAGCAGGACTTTCGCATGCATACATGTATCAAAGATGTAAACCACCAAGGTGTGAAACCAAACTATAAGAGGTTTTATGTGATGACCTAAGTGGTTCAAGGAGTAGGACTCTTGCATACATGTCTCAGAGATAGAAACCAACAAGGTGTGGAACCCACTAGAGGATGTTTTATGTGTTGACCTGAGTGGATCATAGGACGTTGGCATACATACATGCAGCAGAGATGAAACTAGCAAGGTGTGAAACCTATCAAGAGGAGGTTTTTCTATGTTGTCCTAAGTGGTTGAAGGAGGACAACTTTCGTATACTTGTCTCACACATGGAAACCAGCAAGGTATGAAACCCAACAAGAGGAGGTTTTATGTCTTAACCTAAGTGGTTCATTTAGGAGGACTTTAGCATACATACATGTAGCATATATAAAATCACCAACCTAAAACATACTAAGAAGAGGTTTCTGTGTTCACCTAAGTGGTTCTACAATAAGGACTTTGGCATATATACATGTTGCCAATATGAAAACCAACAATCTAAAATCCAACATTGAGTGGTTTACTCTGTTGACCTAAGTGGTTCACTGAGGAGGACATTGGCAGGCATCTAACAAATATGAAAACCAACAATCTAAAATCAACCAAGAAGTGGTTTACTCACTGACCTAAGTGGTTCAGTAAGGAGGACATTGGCATAAATACATGTCTTAGAGAGGAATCCAACAAGGTGTGAAACCCACCAAGAAGTGATTTTTATACTGACCTAAGTGGTTCATTAAGGAGGACGAGGACATTAACATACATACATATAGTAGAGATGGAACCCAACAATGTATGAAACCCACCAAGAAGTGATTATTATGCTGACCTAAGTGGTTCAGTGAGGAGGAGGACATTGACATACATACATGTAGCAAAGATGGAACCCAACAACCTAAAACCCAGAAAGAAGTGATTTTTATGCTGACCTAAGTGGTTCAGTGAGGAGGAGAACAGTGACATCCATACATGAAGCAGAGATGAAAACCATGAACTTGAAACCCACCAAGAAGTCATTTTTTTTTTTTGTCAGGAAGAGCATATTTGCATACATACATTAGCACAGATGAAAACCAACAATCTAAAACGCACCAAGTAATGATTTTTTTCACTGACCTAAATGGTTAAGTACGAGGACTTTTGCATACATGTAGCAGATGTAAAAACCAACAACATAAACCCACCAAGAAGAGTTTTTTTTTTTGTTTTTTTTTCTGCTTGCCTAAGTGGTTTAGAGAGGATGACTTGGGCATACAAACATGTACCAGATATGGAACCAACAATGTAATTAGTTCATGTTTCATCTCAAGAGTAGAAAATACACTTCGCATGATATGTGCTTTTGAAAACACTAATGCTTGTATAACACACGACAAACAGTGTACCTTCGACAATAGCCAAAAGCTAGCTCTTCCTCCTCCGACTACCGAAAATAGCAAAGAACTCCAATGGCAAACAAACACCAGCTCACTCCGTAAGAGCCCTAAATGAAAGAAGCTAAAACTGTAAGCTCTTTCTCTTCTTTATTCTTTCTCCTTAAAGACATCTTCGTGAATGCAATGTAATGATATCTTCCCTCTCATTTTTTAACGCTCATTTCGTCTTCCAAAATGACATCTTCACTCTCGCAAGACGACAAAGTACGACGACATAAGATAAATGAGTGAGAACCATTTATGCCAATGCTAACTCAGTGTTCCCTTAGCAAGTCACGATGTCAAATGAGGGTAAGGGAAAAAACAGTATCAACCTATCATTTAGCCAACTTATATTCTTACGTATAGATACAAAATAGAACTAAAATTTATTATTAGAACTTAGGGTTAAGATTTGAGAAATATTCACAACATATATTTTTATTATTAATTAAAAGTCAGTAAAATTTATTAAATCATGACCGTAGCTCTAAAGAAAAAGTCAAAGTTACGTAATGTTTTAATTTCTGATATTTTTTTTTTGTTATTCATAAAGAATTTGTTCATTTAGAATATTAAGGTATATCCCTTCTTGTTTAACTAGTTTGATTGGTGAAAAAGTTTAATGTTGTGAAAATATATTGTGTCATTCATTAATTAACAAATTAAATTTTTGTACCCTAAACTATACATTTAGTATTTGTGTAAGATTTAACGGTAATTTGGTATAGAAGAAAATTTTCCAGAAATTATGATTTATGATAATAAGAATCATAGAATTATGACTCCTAAAATAACTAAAATATACTTGATAGGTGAACGATATTACTCGAATACTCACATTTTTTTTTTCTGAATGTAATTTGTTATCTTTTACTAAAATAAATTCGTTTACTATATCATACTAAATGATAAGTAATGTAACATCCCATAATTTTCATATAATAGAAACTTTATTGCATAAAAATTATATAATAAACTTGAATATACAAATCCATATATTCATCATGTATTTCAAAATATACTTCTCCAAATAAGATTTAATAAAATCATCTTTGTAAAATTACAAATAAAATAAAATAAAATAAAATAAAGCTTATCTAACAATTCACTTGGGACTCACCACCTGTCAAATCCTCTGCTCCCGTGTAATACACGATCGTCGCAGATTTAAAAACAAAACAAACACCACACAAAAATAAGGGTAAGCTAGAGACTTTAAAAAAATATATATATTTTCATAAATTGGATTTCTATCTCAACAAAACAACAACAATTCAATCTTTCAAAATTCATCTCACATCATGCATACACTGACTCACAAACAAAGACACTAGACTTTCTACTTTCGGAAGACACTTCTACATTGAGTTAGACTCAGAGGTGTGCACCTGTCATATACCACTCAACTGTTTCGATCGGGCTCATATTTCAAACCTCGAAACAGCCTATTCTGATCGGGCTCATATTTCAAACCTCGGACGAGACCCTATGAACCTCATTCGACTCTTCACCAACTAGTAATCTTCATCCATGTGAATCAAATGTACCAGTAGAGTCAGGATACCTCCTTAGAATCCCCAAACAATGCACATCCTAATAATCTCAATTCATCCAATTCATAAACATTCATCCAATTCATTAATAAACAAATAATTACAATATTTATGAAAAATAATCAAACTAGCTTCCCTTACCTCTATAGAGTGAGATACTCAAAAAATCCTAAAGTCACGGGCAACCTAACTTTGTTCAAGAATTTGATCGGACACTCTTGATCTACTCAATGCTAGGAATCTAGGGATGTCCTTTGATTGTCAATCTGATAACATATGAGATCACAAATCTAGAGAGAAGGTAGAAAACTTTAAAGAGAAATTGTCTTAGAGAGATGGTGGTTTTCATAAGAATGAAACTGTATATCTTCTTCTTAAAGAAAGAGAGGGAGATTTGATAGTTTTTTTATAAACAGAATATCTTTTAGAGATAATTGGTGGTTTTTATTAGAATAAAACATAATATCTTCTTAGAGAGATAGAATATCTTAGAGAAAGAATATCTTCTTAGGTAGAGAGAGTTAGTGGTTGTCATAAAAATAAAAAGTAAATTACTAACTTTTGTTTACTTAAACAACTTTTCTGTTAAAAAAATAATGTTATCTTATTTATCTCTAAAACTAAATTCTAGGTTAATTTTTATTCATAGCTATTTTCTAGGGTATTGCAAGTAATATAGTATTTTTTTTTTAATAATTTTTAGTTTAATTAGTATAAAAGAAATACTATGTAGCTCTATATTTAATGAAAAGATAATATTATTAATAATGGTTTTATAAAAATAATAATAATTAATTATTTGAAAGTTACTTTTAATATTTAAATAGTCTATTTATTAATTCTAAAATGTGATTAAAAATATATAAATGTTGAATACGCATATTTTATACATCTTTATAAGTTTTTTTTTATTTTAAAATAATTACTAATAAAGTATGAATATAAATATATGTAGATCAAAAGAAAATTAAGTTTGTGGTAGATTGTGAAAAAATAGATTCCCACCCCTTCCCTTAAAAGTGTTTGTGTGGGAAATTTCTATTAAAACCATTAAAATGTTAGTTGTTAAAGCTAAACCAAATGCCGGAATGGTCTTTTCTCAACCTAATTCTCAAGGAATAAAAATTTTCCTTCTATCAAATGTACCTTAGATAAATAAATCAAATCAAATGTTCAATCATTTTGAAATAAATAAAAAATGACCCTTTTCATTTTGCTTAAATTTAATTTTAGCCTAGGATCCAAATTGCATTTCATTTTATACTTGAAAGACATTTTTATTTTCCAACCAATCAAAACAAATACTTATCACATTACCGTTAAAATATTTTTACCCTAATACAAATAATAATCTATATTTACTACAACGAATTTTTTCAAAGAAAGTTACAATTACGAAAAATAAAATAAAAAATCTTCTTTCAAACTTTTTCTGCAAATATGTAAAGAAAATTTAAGTGTATCATATATAATAAATTAGTTCAATAGATTATAATTAAATAAAGTATAAAAAACATTTATTCTTTAATTTGAAATAATAAATAATTTTAAAATATACACAATAACTATATTTATAATAAATAATAACATAAAAATAATTAATAAAGTAAAATAAATTAAATATTTTGTTAACATATTTTTTATGTTAAATAATAAATAAATTCAATAAAATTATAATATAATAAATAAAAAAAGATAATTATAAAAATAAAATACAATTAATATTAATATTAAAAGTTAAAATTATAATAAAATCATATATAATAATTATAATAATGATTGGTTTTAGTAATTTAAGGCTTTTGTTTTTTGTGTTTGTTAGATTAAATTTAAAAGCCTTAGTTTAATGCATTATGCTAAATATTTCTTAATCTATTTAATATTTTAATTTAAAAGGAATAAAATGAATATTAAAAGAAAATATAGTACTACGATAAGCAGTTTTAAAAATATTAAGCAGTAAATTTAAGCTTTTAAAATTATGTTAAAATACATGTCAATCAAATCTATTTACATATTTAACGTTTTAGTTGAAAACATTAAAATGAATATTTTTAAAATATTAAATACCAAATTGAAACTCAATGTAAAGAAATACTGAAAAAATAAAGAAGGTAACATTTAGTAGTAAAACAATATTAAAGTAATCATAAGTATTATTTTAACGTCTTGCATTTGTTAGCAAAAAAAAACTACAATGTTCAATAAGATTTAAATTTGAGCCATTAGAAAAAACAAAAATAAATTAAATTGAAAAAAAATAAAAAGATATTTGCATTAAAAAAAGGAAAAGTGGATACTTTGAATCAATATCCCAGTCATCTAATAAAACACCGCAAAGGTCATTGTTTATTTGAAGCACCAGCCAGCTCAGAAAAAGTGCATAAATAGCCACAAACTCAAGATAAATCCTCTAGTCGATAATTCCTTCCTGACTAGGTAAATGATGCATATCACTGCCAAACTTTGATATTATCGTTAATCCCAGAACTTTAACATCCGGATACAATATGAACACTCTTTCAAAGATTAAGTAAAAGGAAGCTTGGGAATCCTCCTCATCATATTTACATAAAACCACCCTTAAAAATCTAAAAGAACACTCCAACCTCAATGATAACCCTGTAGTTTTATAGTTCAGTGATTATGCATGAACTGCGTTTACATATTAGTGTCATACGGTCCAAATTGGCATCCTTGGAGAGAACCACTGAACAAATATTGCTTCTGGAGTGGTTTAGATCCATGTGAGGAATCCCAACACAGGGGTGTCATTAACATGTTTGCATTGGCTGAATTGAAAAGCACAGGCACACTCTCACATGGCAATTGCAATTCATATTCCTGTTTAACTATGCTACAGTGTTTCTCATTCTCGGGTGGATTCACATCTTTTACGAAGTGATTTTTTGGTGAGGGGTTATTACTCTCTGGTGAAGGAGATTTTGTTTCTGGGAGATTGACCATTGTTATGTCATGGATACTTGATCTCTTCTTATCCTTTCCCCCAATTAGCTGCCTGATGAAATACTTCTGGGCATGACTTGCAACCTGAGTTGGTGTCCTTGTGGTCACAAAATTGCGTGAGATGTTTCTCCAGTCTCCTTTACCATACTTCTTCAGACCCATCAGAAATTGCCTGTGATGGTCCATTAAGCAAGTAAGCCAACATTAAACATAGCTCTTGTACATATCTAAAGCTCAAGATAATATTAAATTCAGTTCAGCAAGGATTTCACAGTTAAAATTTTTATTATTTTAAGAATTTTTCGTTACACTGTCATCCAATACAAATTTTCATATAGGGTATTCGAGTTTACTTTTTTTTTAGTTAATATTTTCGTTACACTGTCATCCAATACAAATTTTCATATAGGGTATTCGAGTTTACTTTTTTTTTAGTTAATAGTTACCTTAAAGTATCACATTTGAGATTATTTCTGATTGATTTACACTGTAAACATACCTGAAGTTAAATTCATAATATGTTTTAGTTTTCTTAATGATTCAAGTACAAAAGCTCTGAAATCAGAGGCAAAGATGCATATCATATTAAGTGAAGCATTTGTCTTATAAATCATTATATATACAGTAGCCAGAACTTTCAATCAATAAATGCACGGATGAATTACCTAAAACAAAAAATTAATAGAAAAAAATCTTAAATTTAATACCCATATCAAACAGGCTTCTTCATCCACTATTAAATAAAAATGAATTTAATGATTATGTAAATAGGCTTACGTTGTGGAGTTACCTGTGCTCCTCTTTAGTCCATGGCACTCCTTTCTTCCTCTCCTGTTCAGATGGTCTAGTAAAAGTACCCCTTTTGCCAGTAACACCATAGAACTGCTTGAACCCATCAAAGCCTTGATTGTTGACCCACTCCAATGTGGAGGAATCAGCAGTGTACACTGGAACTGGGATAAACCCAGATTCAATGACACTCACATCTTCTTCCAGTTCCCTATACTGTTTGATCACATCATTAACAGTTTTACCTGGAATCAAGGCTGCCACCTTCAGCCAACGGTCTGGAGTGTCCTTGTCATACACAGCTAATGCACTCTCAAATAGCTTGTTCTCCTGTGGAGTCCACCTGGTCCCCAAGCTTTCTTGTAACAACCAATTGGAACTTTGGAGGTAAGAAGGTGGAGAAAGAACTGCAATTCCACTGTTCATTCTTCTAGTTTAAGTAGTAGTAGCAGCAGCACTCACAGCTACCTTGCCAAAAACATATCTACAGTTAAAGGGTCATAAACACTAACAGATACAGACAGTTATTACACAATCTCTCATCGAAGAAAGCTCAAAGAGATAGATAACCAAGGAAAGAGTCGTGGACAAGTGGAGCTTCTAAGAAGCTTGTAATCTAGAAGCATTTGCAAGGAATCTGTTACCCTTCGAACATAGCCACGACATAAGGAATCTGGAAAAGTTTTAAGAAAAATAAAAAACCTTCTCTCCAAAACCCAAGGAAAATTCCAAATCCCTCAGCTTAGGTGCACACTGCAGATCTAAGAGAACAAGGAATCATCACCGACACACACATACTCACAAGAAAAGAAGCAAATCCCAGATAGGAAACGGCAAAAAATGTGCAGAGAATTTCAACCCCAGAATTTTATGGAGTTGACACACAATAATTGGGATGATTCCTGAGAGACATATGTTGATTTCACAATAAAGGAGTGAAGGAGAGAATTGAGAAAAAAGGAAAAGAAGAATGAATAAAGAATTAAAATGGAAATGGAAAATTGGAGAGTAGAGGGAAGAAGAAAAGGATGGGAGGGAGTTTGGAGTGAAGTGCAGAGGAGTACAATGAAGGGAACAGGATTGTGTCAGGTGTTTGTACTAGTGGTGAGACAGCGATCTATGGAATAGGTTGGAGTGGAGAGAGGTCAAAGCCACTGAGTTTAGATTGGTGGAGACGATGTTTGTGGGCGCTGAGACCACACAATCACACATACTAGTAAAAGGAGAGAATAGCTCCATCACTATTAGTAGACAGTAAAAGTTTTTAAACAAATTCACAGCCAATATTTTGGAGTCAAATTAATTAAAAGAATCATAAAAGCTTTAGTACCATTTTTATCCCAATAATTAAGAAATGACCCAATTTAGAGTCTCCGATTAGATTGACGTGATATTATTAAGATGATGATAATTTGGGAGAGTCACATTATATCAACATTATATGAACACCACAGTGTATTCTCACCACACTAAAAGCACTTTTCAACAATATTGTTAAATCTAATAATATTTTAAGCATTATTAATTATACTTAATGTTAATAACATGTATATTAATATTAATATTAATATTAATATTAATATTAATATTATTATCATTATTTCTTTTATTAGGACCCGAGTATGAATCTTTTCGAGAGGAGTTGGAGCCGACTTCACTCGTAAGAGATTGCAGCGAGTGTATAGGAAGTATCTTCTCAATTTTAAGGACTTCACTTATGCATATGAATATTTTTTCAAAGATTTTGACACCCTTTTTTCTTTGACGGATTTTGAAGCTTAAATGTTGATGGTGATGAACGTGGCTCCAAGCCAACTTTTACCGAATAGTTGGGCCTTCTTGAAGTCGTTTCAAATTCTTTGTAACTTTCTCTACACAAAGCCTACTCTAAATTTATGTATTTCTATTAACTAAAACACGAAGGCGAGATCACTTGGATCTCGTTTAGCGTGGCCCAGTATAGGCAATTGTTCACCCTATACTCATCTTTTTTCAAGAAATTCAAAGATTATTTTTCCAAAGTAATATGTAAGAAAAGTGATCCTCTAAAGCACTTTCTTTTCTATGATAACTTCGTTCTGAGGTTCTCCTTGTACTAGCAAATACCTATTAAGTTCAAGTCAAGGATCAAGTATTTGCTTTCAGTCGAGGAGATATGAGACATAATCAAGAGTCTACCTCGGCTGATTAGTAGCAAAGCACTCATGACTATAACCCTTGTCGAGAACCCGATCTCCATGTTCAAGGGTGAGCTTAGTAGCGTCAGTTTCAACTTGTATTCGTTTTTAATTCATTATCTGATTTGGTTTAAACTGACTTTGCAAATATCATAGGCAAAGGGTTTGCTTAGAAGGCCATCCACTCTATGGTTAGTGCTCATCCTCTAGATGACCATATCGTGGACTTCTATAATCCTTCTAAGCAAAGTAAGATTGCCTGCGCGCCAAGGTGGAAACCTTAGAGGTTGGGGCACCTTCAATTCCCTCAGAGGCCCCCATCAATGTGGAAATTCTAGATCCCCAACCTCCTAAAGGTTACACTACAAGAAAAAAAGCTATTTAGAAATCAATTTTTAGCTACCAAAAAAATGGTTGTTAATTGTTATTGCAATTCTAATGGTTATCTTGGTTGTCACTTCGACTTTGCGGATTTTAGTCGCCACTGCGGCTCTAGTAGTTATCCTGACAGCCACTGGGGCTCTATGGATTTTAGCCGCCAGTGCGACTCTAACAATATCCGGACCTGCACTACAGATTTGCGAATTTCGATTGACACTACGACTCTAGTAGTTATCCTGACTGCCATTGCGACTGATGGAGTACGCCCCACTGACATTAATCAAAGAATAAAGAGGACAAAAAGCAGAGGGAGAATTAAGAGCTTTCCAGAAGATTGGACCCATCTCATCTTATTTGGGCTTTTAATCAGCTGCTCGGGCACAAATACAAACATGAAGAAATTCCTTTGGAGAAAATAGAGTATTAAGGAGAAGTCCTCTAATTTGTATAAATTGTTTAAAATAGTTTAGAACAATTTGGGCCTTTTGTTTGGGCCAAGTAGGATAAATTTGGGCCTTGTATTTTTAGGCCATATAGTGTAAGTTTCGGCCTTGAGGTTGTGAAGGCAGTACTGGTCCTAAATTTCTGAAATTTTGTGTGGATGATCCTTGTGTTGTTGTGGAATTGTGGTCAAAATTTCAAGACAAAAGGAGAACTGTAGAGAAAATCATAAATCACGCAAGAGCTACTGTCAGAACTAAAATTTCTAGTTTTTGTTTGTTGTTTTGTTAATCTACTCTAGAGTCATTCTTAGATCATCTCTTTGAGTGCTAAACTTCCATTCTAAGCCTTAATTTCTTGATTGTCATTTCTAATTACATTCCTTTGAGTTTGTCATTTTATAATCCTTTGAGTTGTGCTATTCAAATTAGCTTTTATTGTTTTGTATTTTGTGACCTCATGGTGAATTAGTGTTTTGGTGAAGCACTTGAGTTGAGTTGAGGCCAATACATCAAGAGCTGAACTTCCTAGCACTATTGGACAATGATTCACAATGAGAAATGCGGTAATGCTGTAGAAATGTTTTCTTGAACAAAGTACACCAAAGGAGTTATACACTAGTGAGGCAAATTTACAAACACAAGGAGTGCATAGTTTAGGAATTTTGATTTTCAGCAACATTTTCATTGTATTCAATTGAGTTGTAATTTGCAAAACTCTTTTTCACTAGTGGAATAGTCTAAGCGTGTAGACATGGAAGTGTGTCAAGGGGCTCTAAATGTCACTTCCACTTTCATTTAGGAAATTCATCTAGTTATTTGTTTTTTTTATTTTACATTCTTGCAACTTTCTTCTATTATTTTCTTTATTAGATCTCTATGGCAATTAGGATTTATTTCTGTCACTTTCGTTAGATTGACCTTCCTTTGGTCTTTAGGATTTCACGTGCACAATCAGGGAAAAATGTTCTGAAGTTTTCTATTCAGAGATGTTTTGGAAGACGACTGAGGAAACCTCTGGCTAGGAAAGACTTGGTACTTAAGTTGTCCAAGTGATGCACCTCTCTTTCTTGGGAGTCTACTTGGAAGTCTTGCATTAATATTTCTTTGTAGGGAATTTCACCCAAAACTTAAAAATATTTTGTGAAAACATTTTATCACTCATTGTTTCGAAAATTTTATTTTCAAAGTATTTGTAAAAATCTTTATAGACGAAAAAAAAATGAGTGGTCATTTTCATGTGCATGAGAGTGTTAGAGATTATCATAAAGGGATTAAGCCTAGAAGTCATTTCCATTCTATAGAGCTTAAGATAAACCTCCCTATATTCTATGGATATAATAATGTTGAGGA
>Ga0099825_1005312_pt1 | contig 16548 bp, 13 predicted proteins | sample SiratroredBW_FD_76838 | JGI IMG/M metagenome (GOLD analysis project Ga0099825, IMG submission 76838) | Root nodule microbial communities of legume samples collected from California, USA - Siratro red BW | ecosystem: Host-associated > Plants > Roots > Nodule | place: USA: California | collected...
GATAGCCCAGCCTCATTACAACCTTTAAAAGACCTTAAGATCCATGTTGATTGTGTGTTTGTGATTTGACTAAAAATGAAAGGCAACTTTGATTTGTTCAGAGTCAGTGGAAGTTGAGAGAGATACTACCCTGTGAGATATTAAGAGAGAAATTCCTCAATTAGATTATTATGTATTTGTTTGAGTTATTTCTCTTATAGATTGAATGTGTCTTTTTCCTACTTTAATTTAACTTAGAATATCTGATCTCTCTTATATTGAATTCTTGTTTTGAAAATGAATGTTGTCTGATGATTGAACCATGGGTCTGATTTTTTAGCAATCACTGTTTTTGTTTTGGAAAATTTTTTGTGTGTGAGTCCAATTACTTTGCTTGAGGACAAGCAAAATTCTAGGTTGGGGGAGTTTGATAAAGAGAAGCAACAATGCTACGTATTTCATCAATGTCATTCCCAACAAGTATTATGTCATCTACGAATACTAAAATGACAGTTGTATTTTGTCCAACATGTTTTAGAAACTGAGAGTGATCATAGTTAGCTTGTTTGAAATCATGTAAGAGTAGAAAATCTGAAAGTTTAGTATACCAGTGACGACTGACTTGTTTAAGATCACAAAGAGACTTATGCAAGAGACAAACTAATGGTAAACTTAGACACATAAAACTTGATTGTCCTATGTTAAATACTAAACATGTTGATGATAGGAAGAACAAGAAAGTTTTGAGGAAAGAGAAAGCTTATGTAGCTTGGGATGACAGTGCCTCTACTTCGACAAATGCGTCTAGCAGAAATGAGGAGGAAGTGAACATTTATTTGTTAGTTGATCAAGACTCTGAAATTGAAAATGTAAGTGATTCTAATTTTGCTGTGCATTCAAATTGTTATCAGCTTCTTTATATATTTAGTGAAATATATGAGGAAGTGAAGAAAACTAACTTTTTCAAACAATAGACTGAAGGGTGAGAATATATAGGTGGCTCGAGAATAGAGTGAAATAATTACAAGAGGAAAAATTCTAATTTTTAAAACAAATTTAAAAAAATTGGAACTGATCTAGTGTACTTGTAATTGTGATACTCATTTCAAAGTTACATTTTCTAAATGTGAATCTTGCAAGAAATTAGAGAAAAAAAGTTAAACTTCTTGAAAATAATATGACAAGACTACCAATCGAAAAATATAACTTGAATGTCGACATTGATTCTCAATGAGATGTAAAAGATAAATATGAACTTAAATTTACACCAACTAAAAAATATAAAGGTTTTAAAAAGACAGAAAGCCATCTAATACATGTAACTTGTTTCTAGGAAAAAAAAACACATGTTGTTAACTAATATTATTTAAAAAAAAAATGTTACTAACGGGAAGGATCCAAATTTAGATTGAGTATCGAATGTATTTCTTTAATTGATTTTTGCAGCAATGATACTAAAGAAGGTTAGGTTATGCAAAGAAAAGGTCAAAGAATCAAGGTACATGTATCAAGACTGGGATTCTCTTGTAATGATTGAGTGGTTAGCTGATTTTAAGTGAGTACGAATTGTTTGAGAATGAATGTGTGTTGAATGATGTTTTTTTGTATTTCTGATTTAAATAATTGGTTATCTTAATGTGTAATCAATTATTTGGATGTGGAACGTTTTAAACCTATAATTCTTTGATCGTGATAATCCATTATCAAGGTTCAGTTTGCAAATGTTATAAAATGAAGAACAATTTAATCAATTATTATAACAATCTAATCGATTAAACATTTTAGGGGATTAAAGTTATAGTTGCCTATTACCCTGGCCAGTAACAGTTATTTCATGATAATTATCTTGTTTGATTGAATTAACCTCATGTTTGTCAATTTTAAAGTCCATTTTTCACTTTCAAATACACATATGAATGAATTAAACACATTTTCTTCTTTCTTAATTTCATTTGTTGCATCATTCATCATTCTACACACTCTCCTTCTCTCCTAAAACTCATTATACTCAAATGGCCTCTCCTTCCCAGCCTAAGAGATCAAAACGTACTGCAGGTGAAAATGGAAAAGCTTCTGCTCTGCAAAAACTTCTAGCATTACTTGAAGGATGGATAAATGAGGAAGAAGAGCAAGAAGAATTTTGACGATACTGGAGTGACAGAAAAATCACTCACAAATACCTGTTGGATTTCTTCAAAAGCGAGGGATTTGCATTTCAAGAATTACTTTTTGATAAGGCCTCAAACAATTTGTAAAGACGCGGGGAAAATACTATCTTGATCTGATGTAAGGATTCAATGCATCTACTGATTTGGAAAATTTTAATAAAATGTTAGTTTATCTAGATGGTTTGAGGAATCGAGCTTCTGTTGCTAGGGCAAAATGAAGCTTTTTAAAGATGGTGGCATGAAGTTAAATGAAAGATTATTGGCTTTTTCTTATGGAATGGATCTTGGCTCGAAGAGGGAGTAATCATGTTCAGTTGTCTGAAGATGACATGCTCCTTAAATCAAGGTCTTTGAATATTATGATGCTGATACTAAAGGAGAAACCACTGCCTACCTTCAGTTCTCTAGCAAAATCGAAGAAGCTGCACTCCATAGAATGGGGATTGTAAAGAGAGGAGATAAATGGGATTTCAAGCATGAAGAACAAGTGTTCAGAGCTAAAGAACGAGCTAAAGACATGCAAACTTCAGGGGATCAAGCTCAAAAAAGAGAGGACAAACCTCTCTCATCTTTTGAACAGGCCTTGCATGTAAAGTTGCAACATTGGAAAACATCTATTAATCACTCCGAAGTGTTCAAAGGAGATTGAGGAATAAGTAGCTCACTCATACATATCATGCATTCATTTGTTTTTTTTTTTTTTTCTAATGTTTTTGTAATATTCAAATCCATATTGAATGAATTATATAATCGATTGTTATAACCAATTAAATAATGGATTAACACTGATTACAATCTATTATTCCAGTCTTTTTGTAATACTGCTACATTTTTCTCTGGCTTGAGATTCTTTTACACTTGGCTCTCAGCTGTATACATCAAATTGGTTCAATTCAAACTTCAAATCTCATTATTCAATCCAAAATCATTTAGATCTCATTGGTGCTTGGTGGTCTTTTTTTCTACATCTTTTTTTATTTTTATTTAATATAAAACTTACACTCATACTTGAATTTGTAACAAATATTAACATAAAAATTTCTAAATATATTTGAAACCATCATTAACCACCACTAGTTCAATTTTACACATTATTGTTCTAGCTCATATATGTGAAAATGCTACTTGCCCCAGGAAAGAAAAAACGTGATTCAGATTAGAGACAGTTATAGAAACGTTGAATCTGCTGTCAAAATCTTCAATATATTGGATAGTTCCTATATGCAACTTTCTTTATTTCTTTTCGAGACATTCCCTAGAAGTTTAGCAGTTATTTTCTAACTCGCTATAAGGTATTATGTAAAATCCCAAGTCGAATCTTCATTAATCATTATTGTCGTTGTCCATCAGGAAAAGAAAAGCTGTTAACTAAATATGTTATTGAGGTGAAGTGACTATCATTTTAAGGCTTATCTTGTTTAGGTCAGATGGTTGTCATGTCAAGGTTTTTAGGGAGGAACTCGACAATGTATACCACGATTTGTCTGTACAATAAATTGACAAATGTTAAGAAATGACCTTTTGACCTATCTAGACATCCGGATAAAGATAATTTCATACAGCACACATGAGTGTACATTTACAATCTGAATCGTTTAACAGGAAGTTCCATAGAATTAAAGAAATGGATATTCATGCAATTAATCTGAACATTTTCTCCGACGTTTAAACTTTATAATCAATTACAGCTATAGTGTCATACAGAGGAAAAAAATGAGCATTTGAGACAAGAAAGTATAAGTCTACAGTTACTGCTTGAAGAAGGACATCATCCACCCGACAGTAGTGTTGACAGAAGTAATGATCTCCAAACTACAACTATTGCACTAGTATGGTAATTTAATTTTGTCTTCTGGTGTTACAATATCTATTCAGGGCTTATCCCATACCCTTTTTAATTTCCTGCAATTATCAAACAAAGTAAATGCCGGAATGTAAGCCTTATGGCAATCCACTCATATCAGCAAGAACATACCACATGAGCCTCTTACATGCCTTTGGTTCTTGAATACCATTGCTATGTTGCCTCACCAGAAATCCCCTTATATTTGTTTTCTGCCCTATTATAAAAAAATTATTAACGTTTCTAAGTAAACTATAAAATGTGAGAGAAAGATAGAGGTTATGCAACTAGAGGTGACCTTCATTCCTCTGTTATCGGATAAACTTTATAATAGGGAGGTAACCAGTGATAACAGCCTCAGTGAGACACAGAACACTAACTTCTTAACAGTTAAAGGATTTTGCCACCCCAAAAATATTTCTTCATGCCTGCTCCAGTCCCAATACAAAATGTTCAAAAATAAAAAAGAAAAGAGTGCTATATGCTTGCTTGCCTGTCCCCATGTTGCACTAAAACAAGGTAAGCAGGATCTTGACCAGATATCTGAAACAGCTGCCATGCAATGTACAAGCAAGTAGTAATGCTGAAAAATTTTGGAAAGTAAATTAAACGTCAACCACAAAAAATATCTGAGTCTATATGTATGTGTTGTTAACTGACATAAACCGTTGCTCTGCTCATGCAAGTAAAGAAGTAATCAGGTCTACCATAATCTCAACAAGAAAAATATAAATCAATCTTTTCTTATTTTGTGTATTTTCTGGAATATCCCAGTAATAAGCACTAATACAATGTACAATCACATTTCTATTAAAATATATAAATTATACATAATTTTCTCTAAAAGACTAGATTTGATATCCAAATCCATGTATAGTTAAAAATTGAACAGTTGTTCATTGACAATTGGAATCTGCCATAACACTTTAGCTAGTTAAAATTCTTAGGTATTTTCTAATGGTAACTAGTTTTAATCACCAACCAACGAGCAAAATTAAAATTGTGAGAACAAACCTGCCAAAACATATCAATAGAATTATCCAGAAGACTGCAGAAATCCAACTAGATTCTTTGTAGGCAACCCAGACCTGATATTGCATGAATAGTTAGTAATAGTAGGATACCTAAATTGATCCGAAACAAGATTACGGAAATTAAACTTCGGCATTATAGAATTGAACATCGCTGCATGCAAAAGTATTTTGACGTTGATTATCTCAACATTTTTTAGAGTGCTCAAATAGATCATTTTCACGACTACGGCCAATGAAAACTACTATTCCTTAACTTATTAAAATCTTTCTGCTATAGCTCCAAAATGCAATTGGTAGCTCATACATCTAGATGGTTGGCTTCTCTGGTAGGCATTAAATGACCCAAGTAGAAACCCCATTGCAGGTAATTTACATAATCAAATGACCTCAAATTAGGAAATGAAAACAAATATCTTTTCCCACAATTAACTTATGGTTTCCAGAAGAAACGGACCACTTCCTTACATTCTCTTCAATCTTGTCCCGTCTTACTACAATAAACAGAATGCAGAAAATCAAATAAGGAGTTCGGAAAGTTTGATAGTTATATACTCTGCATGGATAAAACCAATTAACTTGAATACATCTAACAGAATGTGACACCAATACGATGCCCTTGAATGTGTGAAAGTAATTAAGAGTCACTTAGAAGGTCTTTGAGACTAATTCTAGAACAATATTTGTTTAATCGGTAAACAAAGAGAATACACCTACTTAAACTTTAGAGGGGCATAAATGCTTCTAACCAACCAGAATTTTATGTGAGATGTGATTTTAGTACAGAACAGGGAGGCCAAACATCTATTCTTCACCAACAAAATTTTTCATATAGAATTTTAGAATTTCTTTTTATAAAAAATGTGATTCCAAGCATATCAGTATAAATATTATTAAAAATTGTTTTGCCTCCTAGAACCTTAATCCTCCATTTTATGAAATAAATTTGCATTTAGATGATTTAGAGCTGCTAAGATTAAAAAAATGTAGACATACTGCTAGAGCCACAACGTTGATGTAGAAGTCAACTAGTGTTGCTACCAACCACCTGCAAACATTTTGGAGTTAAATGAAAAATAACTGGGACAAGCTGAAACTTCATAGCAAATTTTCTACTATGAGCATGCAAATGAAAAAATGTAAATATCTACTTGAATGAGACACAGCAAGTACAAGCATTGGTCTTGGTGAATATTTAATTTAGGAAATGAAGACTAAAAACACCTGCTAGATTTACATCTTTCAAAATAATGTAGTCCGCCTTTATGCATAAGCATTAAAATGTTTACCAACAGATACATTGCTTATTACACGAGCAAGTAATTTATTAGTGCTTTATTATCTGTATTTGGATTGTGATGAGATGAAGTTAACACTGATAGCTGTGCATTTTGGCACTAAACTTAAATAATGAAGATTACCAAACATCAAGCAAATATATCCTCAGCTTCTTCAAAAACTGGTTTTTCTAAGGCTTGAGAAGGTTCTTGTTGCATGATGATAAACTTTCATTAAAATTGAAAACAGAATAACTCGGTCAATGCAGAAGATAACACAGATAAAGTGATAATGAGGTACTCCAACTTCTCCTAATTAAACAAGTAAAACAGATGCAAAAAGGAATGTTCCATCTGACGAGAATTACAAAAATGATACATATCTCATTCATGCAGCTTGAACTTATATAGGAAGGTTCAATCATTCTTGTGTTGACAACACGGATAGTAACATCAAATAACGCTAATAATAACAAATATGAAGCACTTACGGAGTTAAAATCTCTACTCGGAAAGGAGAACCGTCAATGACAAGAGTGTACACCAAAGTTCCAAGCATGACAACACCCAAAATGCTGAATAGTATTCTTAGGGTCATGACTGAAGAATGCTTTCTTTGTGGTGTTGTGCTATTTAAATGTGAGTCAATTAGAACCGATGATGAAAATCTAGAGATTATACACAGAATCACACAGCTAAGTAGACCATAAAACTGAATTCTATATATATATCATCCAGCACCTTTTATTCATATGTATATGGATAGTTTACAGGACATGGAACAAAAATAATTAATAACACAATTTACTTTAGCAACAGGAAGAAAAAACCCTGTATCTTTTTTTTTTTTTTTTTTTTTGACTTCACAAACTGTTAATCAAACTCAAGAAACCTAACTATCCTCGTATTGATTAAAGGAGGAAAATTAATATATTCATTTCAGAATCAACAGACTACCCAAGAAGATTATTCAAAAATTAGAAGCATAAGCTGGATGACAGCTAGACTCTAGAGTGACACCATTATGCATTGATCAAGAAAATATATAAGATTTTAAAAAAAATGGCAAATATTGAGAGAACTCGACTCTGTAGTAGTGATTCTGTAGATATACTTGTTTGGATGCCGCAAGAGAACATAATACATAGGGTCCTGTGAAGATTCTTGAGATGACAGCTTCAAAAATTGCACGACAATGTAGGCAGATGTTGTGATGCTGAAACAATTGAAAAACATACCAAAAAGATGGTGAAATAAATTAGCACTTCTGAGATTCTTTTGAATGACCAAAAACAAGAAAAGAAACAACTCCGAAGCTAATAATCAATCTGAGCTTTTACACAGATGAAAGGAACCCTTACATTTTATTCGTGATATGAAATCAGAGTATTGTTGCCAGTTTTCTCCATATGTGTAACAAATGATAGGAAAACATAAACAAAATTGAATCTAGTAGACTATTCTTCAGTCTTCAAAAAAAATTTGAGAAACATGAAAAGATAACTACAATGTGACTTACTAGCAGCATAACACAAATAACCAAGATTAACTAATCTTTACATGAGTCATGAGAAAAAAGTTATGATGCATTACATAAATTCATTTCAAAGATGAAGAAATTAGCATCATCCATCAGATCCTTGAACCACTTGTTCCACACACAATTATATAGCACTGAGAGTTATATTTAAACCAAAAGTAAGGAAACATGACATCTAATTGGATTTTTATTTTGAATGACAATTATATCTGAACAAGGTAATTGAATTTGGAAAAAGTACAGAAAAAGTAGAGATCTTGTTGATAAGTTTTTGCCCATAGCTCCGATAATATGTTCTACATATTAATACTAGCCTCGGTAAAGCAATATTACATATTATTATTCAATTAAAATAACATCAAACAACGACAGAAAATGATACCTTCCAAGGCAGACAAGCAAAACAATCCACAGAATTGAGCTAATCAAGTTTGATTCCTTGTAAGCAACCCAGATCTGATGTGAAAGACAATGCAAATCAGAGCTTATGAAACTTCGCTCGAGAAGTGATTTTAACATAATATCAATTAGGCAAAGTTCTTTTAAGCATTACCCATGTACTAGAGTGATTTTAAGTCCATATTTGGTTCAGCTTATTTTTGAGAAACAATCACAGACTTTTTTGTTAGCTTTATGAGACATTCTGAAAAGTAAGGGGTCATTTCTCCAAAAAAAACACCCAACAACAAATGCACATAATTTGAAAATTGAGAGTTAGTTGTTTTAAAGATAAGTAACATAATATATAAAAAACAAGTAGGAAATACATTATACATGTCTCCCCAACTTGACTTGAATTCCGATGAAAAATTACAAAGGCACATAGCACAAGTGATGAGTTTCCAGTAGAAACCGCACTGAACTTTTCAGAGGAAGTTTACAATTGAAATTTTGCATTAGTACAATTAAAACCAGACATGAAGTGTCAACTTTATTTCTCACTCCAAGACACGACACAAGATCAGTCTACTCACAAATCCAATGCAGCACATATATTTTAAATTAGAATTTAATAACTTTTCTTTGCAAAAGTTTATCATTAATCAAATCCCTTTCTCTATCTAAAACTGATATTGGTATCTAAGCGTCACTAAATATCTTTGTTTATTCTGTCATTGCAGTTATCACTTAAAATAATATATAGATTCCTCACGGTGTAAAATATCGCAGTTTCAATTAAAATTATAAACGTAATACTTAAAATACTGAATTTAAAATTAAAATTATCGAAGTCTATATAAAATACTGAAGCAATTAACGAAGTCAAGTAGTTTGTTGACTTACACCCAAAGCTACAACGTTGATATAGAAATCAATCAAAGTTGCTGCCATCCACCTGAACCAAATAAAATTTGGGAAAACTTTGTTTATTCCGAGAGAAAGCAGTGAACTAAAATACAGAAAATAAGTACCGATTGGATCAACTTTCCCAGCGCCAATCACGAGAAAAATTAAAATTAAACAAACTTCGTCTAACTTTAAAAAATTAAAATACATAAACTGATTTTAATTTTTAAAAACAAATTTATGTTTTCGTGGATCGTTGTATTACGATACTGAAGAAACAAGAGTGTTAGTTAATTCAGCAAAGAAATGAGATTAACTAAAATTCCGTGTAAACATGTGTTGATGGCGTAATTGAGATTGGATAGAGAGAGGTTACGGTGTGAGGAGTTCTTTACGAAACGGAAGACCATCGGTGAAGAGAGTGTAAAGAAGGGTAGCAAGCATGAGAAGTCCCACAACAGTGAAGAGAGTTCTCAAAGCGGTTGCCACTGAAATTTTCGCCATCGAGATTGAGAGAGAAAAGCAACTGCAAATAGCAGTGAAGAAAATTAAGAACAAAGACGAAATCTGTGGTTTATATGTGACCACAAACACAATACCTTATAAAGTAAGTTATATCAGTTGAATTTGACTCCTGGATTAAGGTGGATAAGGTATACTATTGTAAATTGATGAATATTTTAAATTCTCAAAATATAATATAGTGAATAGAGAAGTGTAATGAAAATTTGTGTTGTTGTTAATATTAAAATAAGTCTGAAAATCTGAAGAAAAGGATACAAAAAATTATACAATTTATGTAAGAAATTCAGGTGATTTAGTTTTTTTTTTCTTTTGAGAAAAAAAGAGTATAAAATAAATAAATAAATATTTAAGCGATTTATGTTAAAGGTGAAAAATAGTATGTTCCATCCTTTAATTCAACTAGCTCATTTATGTTTTAGCGTAATAAGTTTTCTTTTAGCACATCTACAACGATTTTATGAGTTTGAAATTCATCAAATCTAGTCGATTAAATAATATATAATATATAATAAAAATAATAGTTATTATAATGAATAATTATTTTAATTTCTGATTTTCTAATTCTGCATCAGTAATTATAGAAAATGTCGAAACAATAGGGTTTGATTCAACAAGTGAAACCATTTTTTTCCTGATTTTTAATTTTATTTATTTTTTTATTACTTAACTCTATATGAATTACATGGGTTGGATTGTGGATAAGAATAAATTCAACATTAATTGGACTTACACCCTTAATTTATTGGTTGAAATCAATCTCATTTTTGTTGTTCATTTTTCATTACCTCCTTATAAGGAGCTTTTTCTTTGCAATTAGTATTGTTAATTTGTAGTGTGTGTTCACTTTCCTTTACCTTGAAAATATTCATTCAATAAAGTGAGAATATATTATCTATAATAATTTATAAAGGAAATTCATTTTTTTAATACAATTTACTTTTCAATCTATCGGTTTATTCATTCTCTCCCGTTTTATCTTTTTTTTTTCAAATAACTGTTAAAGTTATAACCTCAAACTCTTTAACTCTCAAGTTCTTTTCTCTCTCATACCTTTTTTTTTTTAATAACTAATGTTTTCAAACTCCTTTAATCTTAAATTTTAATCAAAGTGACCTAAAAATAAATTGCCTGGATAAATATACATTAAAAGAATATGAATTTAGCAATCTTTTAACCAACCCAACCAAATTTAAAAAATATATTTGATGCAAAAGGCCTCCCAATATTATTTTCATCTTGGAAGGATAAATCATGAACTGTGATTTAAACTCCATTGACAAGAGTACACATAATAATCCTCGCGAAAGTATGCTTCAAGTGTCTACTTCTCAGGAAAACACGCTATCTTATTCCATTAAACCACTTTCTCACCACCCAATTTTGTTATATGTATCTCATGTTCTAGTTTGTTAGCAAGGCAATTTACTATTCTCTTATCCCTCTAGAACTATTAAGTGTTGTTGGCATCCAGCATTGTTGTTACAAGTGAATCTTTAGTCATGATCTAAACAAAAATTTTAAAATTGCAGTGACTCTCTATCGTCTTTAATTTTCCATTTGATGCATATTCTAGACCAGATACGTTGCTGAGTGTTATTGTTTTTAATCTGATATTTTGTTTCTTTTTCCAAATACTGACTCCAAACGTTAAAATCTTCAAATAATAACTTACAAACTCATCTGCCACCATTGGGCCGCTGTGGTGTTCCTCTCAGTTCCTCCCACCAAAAATCACCTGTGTCTGCCATGTTCAAAACCCATGTTCGACCTTCCGAACAAAGCAAATTCTAAGCGTAATGGCAAGGATGAAGACTAAATAAAGCATGACAATAACAAACATCGTATACTCCTAACACAGGCTTGTTTTGCAAAGGAAACAAAAGCTACATCAGTGTGACGCATCACAGAGATTAAGTAGCATTCAAACAGAATATAAACTTTAGAAGGTCCATGGCACATCTCAATTTGACAATCAACGGGAAAGAAAGTTCAAAAATTATTTAAACATTCCATGGTTCATGCCGCATCACGCAGGCTGTAGTTTATCAATTGAACATGCTTTACCTGCAAGTGCAACATTCTGAAGCTCGTCCTTCCTAAAACAGGACTACAATAAATGGTACAATTTATCAAAATGGCAACCTCAAGGTACACAGTTTACTCTCACAATCAAAGCATACAGTATGTATGCACTGAATGACCAAAAAGAATTTGAACTACAGAAACAAGGGGACTTCAGAAAATTATTCAGTATGTCCGTATCAGCATGCACATCCACTCCTCTGTTCATTTTCTGGAACTGCCGCCTCAGGAATTCCTTGAAAATATCTGCATTTGAAATTGAAACAAAAGAGTTCAAAAGTCAGTTAAGCATCTATCTGCCAATAAATCAACCTGGAAATAAGAAAATGCCAAACAGAATAAGGCATGAGACTCTAAAGAAGGAATAAATAATAAACTTCATATCATATTCAGAAATAACCAATGAAGCCGATGTAGTAAATAAAATCTGTTTTTGTTAGCATTAAACTCAACAATCATCAGTTTCTTAAGGAGTATAAGTCTTTGTTCAAAAGAAATCTGGATGGTTTATAATTACTACCTTTAATTTTGTGTGCTGTGTTTTTAATATTAATTATAACATAGCTGTTATGGATAGAGAGAAAGATGAACTTGAAGAGTCTATTCTGAGATTATTATAATAAAAAAAAATAAGAGTAGCTTTAGAACAAAAGTTTATTATGCTATCTACAGCTTTATACATATTTTATATATTTTATGGAGTTGTCATGAATCAATTGTTGAGAAGATTGTTGGTATATTAACTTAGAAGGAAGGGTGGAACATCTTGGAAAGAGTATTTTTTAGAAGATTGTTGGTATATTAACTTAGAAAGAAGGGTGGAACATCTTGGAAAGAGTGTTCAAGGGTGTCAACTGATGCAATCAATTTTTGAGAAGATTGTTGGTACATTAACTTAGATGGAAGGGTGGAACATCTTGGAAAAAGTGTTTAAGGGTGTCAACTTGAGAAGATTGTTGGTACATTAACTTAGAAGGAAGGGTGGAACATCTTGGAAAAAGTGTTTAAGGGTGTCAACTGATGCGCCTTCAGACTCTACTAGGTGAGTTAGAGGCCATGAAGATGTAGGATTCATAAGAGACTCTACTAGGTGAGTTAGAGGCCATGAAAATGTAGGATTCAGAAGATGTATCTAGTTACATTAGTCATGTGTAACAGTAGCCAATTAACTCAAGCACAATAGAGAAACCCTCCCTCAAGGTGATGTATGTGCAACACAACTCAAAACGAGACATAGAGGTCATGGTTACTGTCGTAGCAAAGATCATGGTAATCGAAACAACAATAAAGAGAGAGGACAAACAAACCAGCAAGGCATGGACAAGGTCATGGAAGAGGTGATCATTCTAATTGTCCAAATGTTGAATGTTATAATTGTAGAAAATATGGACATAACTTAAAATATTGCTATGCCAAGAAGAAAGTGGAAGAAAATGAAAATTTAGTTAAGGAAGAAGAAACAAAAAATGAAGGAGGGATCCTCGTTATGGCCAATATAGTGTGGTATCCAAATATTGGTGCTAGCAATCATATATGGGGGCATAAACATCTCTTTCTATATGGGAGCATAAACATTTCTTTCTTGATATACAAGAGATAGAAGATAAACATATCTTTCGGATACTCAACAAGGTTCCAACCAATCAAAGGCAGAGGAAAATATGGTTCTTAAAACGTCCAAACCATTAGAAACCCATATGGTAGAGATGGAAGCCACAAAGAATAAAGAAAGATGAAATTTTCAATCCTCTAGTTGGTGATTTTAAGTGGTGTGATTATTTCAGTGAATTTGAATCTGTGACCATAAAAGCAAAGCCAACTAAGAAAGCTATTGGTAACACATACAGTGGTAGGTCTATATGCACCTTATTTGTCTTCAAGCCTTCATGAATCTGGATGGTCAATCATTATTACCTTTAATTCTATGTTTTTAAGGTTAATTATAATGTTAATTATAGCATAGTTGTTATGGATAAAAAGATGAATTTGAAGAGTCTATTCTGAGATTAAGTATTCTACTCCATATTATAATAAAAATAAAAGCATAGATATATCCTTCAAACAAAATTTTTATTATGCTATATTTTTTCTCTCTTTAAGAAGAAAATAAAATATCCTTTATCTTCTGTTATCAGTTTTATGATATCAAAAAAAATGCACAAAAAAGTGAATGGTGATATCTATCAGTATACGGGAAGCTTTCTCACCACAACTACCATCCCATTCCAACCTTGTAGTTTGGGAAATGGACTAACATTACAAAGCTTCCTTTCCATTATCACTCCAACACAGAAACACACACTCTTCAAAATTTTCCTGGAATCCGTAAAAAAACTATATATGATTTGAGGTAAATTGAGTTGGAAATCCAATTCCATGTTTGGAACTCATTATAAATGGAATATATTTACTATAATGTTGTAGCTTTAAAGTTTCATATTTATAATATAATCTCACAATGAATAATTAAAACTATCCACACTTCCTCTTTAATAATACAGTAAGGTATCAACTTGTGTTAATATTTATATACTCAACCTCCTTGGCTAACAGTAGTTGGCACTTCACATATATATAGATACATGTTTTTTTTCTCATAGTTCAAAATTATGAATATCACACTAAACTAAAGGCAGCCGTTTTCGTTTATAAAAACAGAAAAGCTAAATACACAGACAGGATGTGTAATATTGAGGAGCAAACTCCAACTAGCTCCTCTCCCTTTGTTTTATATGATTTTCATTTCACACAGACAAAAAAAAAGAATATATAGCAGTGACAAGAACTCACAATCTATATTAGAGAAAATATTACTATAAGAATAAAGATAAAAACAGCACGTCATGCCCAAACATACATAACAGCTAATAAGAATACGTTTTTTTTTTTAACTTAATAAGCTATCAGCCGCATGAATGTAAGTGCCAGTATATAAATTCGTATTTTTAACCAAACAAAGAAATCGTGGAGCAGGAAAACGTTTGAATACTCTCTACTAGACATTATAACTCCATAGACGACCAGATAATTAGGACAATCAGTGCCAGTATATAAATTCGTATTTTTAACCAAACAAAGAAATCATGGAGCAGGAAAACGTTTGAATACTCTCTACTAGACATTATAACTCCATAGACGACCAGATAATTTGGACAATCTATTAATCACAGCATCAATAAAGCTGTTTGCTTCAATAACTGAACATCAAACTCAATTTTATTTAGTAAATGGAACATCAAACTTCCTTGAAGTATTAATTGAATTGAACATTATTGACATTGGAAGTTTAAAGAAAAAAGAATCTTGATTGAAATGAGTATCATTTCCATAGCAACGAGATAATTTCTTACTTAAGTATTGTTAGCATGTTCAAAAGGAACCAGTCATGATAGCTTAATATCACATATGCACATAAATGGGTAACATGTCAAGTGATAGCAATATCTTGTCAAGAAAAGTGAAAGGGATCAAATATTGACCCTTGGACATTATATGAACTGTTAAAATTATAAACTTAGAACTTAAAGGTCAAATGATCACATGAAAAAGTTGCATGACTTTAACTTCCGATCTTAACTATACATGCTCTATTCTCTTTTCCTAAAAATAATTTGGCATAGATGACCATGGAGATATAAATGGTGACCTGATTAGCTGAAATAAAAATAGAGCCACCAAGAAAATTTGGCTCTAATAAATGAACAACAAACAAGTATTGCATTTATACATCTTCAAAGTGGAACATCAAACTATCATAAGCACAACATAACCGAACATTTACTTTATTTGTTTCAGAATCTTCATAGTATTGACATTTGACAATAGGTTTTAGGTTGCTTCTGCTTTAGATGAATCCTACCATTTTGTTCATTGTGTTTAATATCTTGAACACCTTCACAGTCAACTTTTTGCAATAAGAGTATTCCTCACAATTACTTTCTCTCTAGACACATTGATTTGAAAGAGAATTTACTGAAGATCATTAGATTTTTTTTCACAATAGCTATCATTCCATAACTGGGTTTCATGCCTTGAAAGTAGTAATATCAATGAGATCAATGCCACAATGAATATTTTGAATCTGTTCATCCACCTTTGTTTTTTCAACCTCACCTCTTCTTCCACACTACAAAAATTTTGAAGTGGTATATTATAATTTTTCATAGCTTTCGCTAGAGATGGCAAAAACAAGATGGACCCAACAAGTCAACTCACTTAATGCAGCTTTTCTAACTAGGATTTGGAGGAAGGTGAAAACTCGTAACTTGGAACACAAGATCCTATGATCTGACCTAAAATGCAAAATTACACTTATATAAAATACATATGAATAAAAAACAACAAAAATTGAGAGAATAACCTCTAAATCACAATATTTAAAACAATTTTAAATTCAAAATTTGTAATCATAATCATAATATTCAAATAGTATAATCATAATGTCATAATGTTCGAACAGTATAATCATAATGTCAGGTTAACTTATGTGGGTGACTCATTCGTGGAGATCTTCAGTGTTTCTCCCCCTTTGGTTTCCCAACAGAAAGGCAATTCAAGTTGATCTGATAGCTTAAGATGTAACTATATAGTAGTTGCATGAACAAGATGGAGCTACTGGTTCAAAAATTGAGAGTGCAAAAAACAAAATGGGAAAAGGTCAAAAACATGGAATATTTATATTCTTTACTTCCACTAGTTTCAATACTACTACTTCGATATAAAATTTTCAATTTAAAAAAAAAAAAAAAAAAAAAAAAAAAAAAAAAAAAAAATAAATAAAATAAAAAAATTCATAAAAAAAAAAAAAAAAAATAAA
>Ga0099825_1005313_pt1 | contig 16546 bp, 7 predicted proteins | sample SiratroredBW_FD_76838 | JGI IMG/M metagenome (GOLD analysis project Ga0099825, IMG submission 76838) | Root nodule microbial communities of legume samples collected from California, USA - Siratro red BW | ecosystem: Host-associated > Plants > Roots > Nodule | place: USA: California | collected...
ATAAGATATATATATTTTTGAAATATATATATATATATATATATATATATATATATATATATATATATATATATATATATATAATTATTTTTGTAGTTTAAGTTATTTGTGTTGGTGGTAATGATTATCATTATTTTTGGGAAGTTATTTATCTGCCCATAATTAGATCTGTTTGATTTAGCTGGATATGACGTTTTACATTATTCAGTGTCATTTTGATTTTCATTAACAAAAGTCTGTAGAGTATTTTCCTTGATTAATTGATGTTATCAAGATAGTAACTGCTAACTTTCACTTTTTTGATGAGTTTAAGCAAGTTTCATGATGTTGAAAGGAATTTCCTTTCTGTATAATATATGAGTGGAAAACGAGGAATCAAATTAGAAGTTGACAACATAGTGATGCTTCCTCAATGTTTAGAGACAGAATTTGAAGTAAAGTGCATATTGTTGGTTTTGAAACATGAGACAAATCCACCATAGACAATGCTACCAAGAATTAATTTATGAGTACAAAGATAATTAATCATGCATTCTTTTCCTATAATATATGATTCTTTTGTTCAAGCCAGATGAACAACTTCAATGAATTTCTTCAAATGATTGTTTTTCCAGTTTATTCCAACGTGTCATTTGATTGGCTACAGTGCATTTGTGTCATCATTAAACTTATAGAAATGGATTTGTGTACTAGCTGAACAATATATTACCCAGTGACAGGATCTGTTAAATACGGATATTATATTACAATTTACCAACTTTTTTTGGTTTAGCATTCTTCACTTCCTATTTTTCTTTGTGAATCTTAGGTTGGGGTGGATAATATGTGTATACTAGTTCATGCTGTAAAAAGACAACGACTGGAGTTGCCCATAGAAGGACGAATAAGCAATGCACTTGTTGAAGTTGGACCATCAATAACATTGGCCAGTGTTTCAGAGGTTGTAGCATTTGCAGTTGGGAGTTTTATTCCCATGCCTGCAATCCGTGTGTTTTCCATGTTTGCTGGTAAACTTTTATCCTCTTGGAAATTTATACCTTTGCTACTGTCACAATTGTTTCTATCGTGTCTAATGCTAATTTTAGCTTCCCTTCTCACTTTCATTCACAGCGTTGGCTGTTCTTTTGGACTTTCTCCTGCAAGTTACCGCTTTTGTAGCTTTGATAGTTCTTGACTCTTTGCGAGCAGAGGATAAGAGGGTTGATTGTTTTCCATGCATAAAAGTAGATGCAGACCCTGATATAGGTATAACTAAAAATTTTAATCTAAGATGAAACTTCTAAGTTTTATCTGCATATTTTATTTCTTTCATTTTGATTGTAAGCTTTCCCTCATTCCTGTTTGATAACTATATCTTTGGATGAACAACATGGTACTTTACTTTTCAAAATTGGAAGTTTTGGTCACTTTCATTCAAGTTTGCGTTTTCATAACTTCTCAGGAATTGGACAAAGAAAACCTGGCTTATTGGCTCGATATATGAAGGTAATTATCATTATCTTTGTCAGCAGTAATGTTTGGTGATACTTGTAAGAGGACTAAGCATATCTGACATTGTTTTCGTGTAGTACATTGCCCATAGGATTTACTTTTAACCTAGCTATAATAATAAATTGTACAATCATAAAAGAGAGTAATTGGTATGCTAACATCCTTTCTTGGGATTCAAATTTGATCAATATACATTTTATAACGTTGAATTAATCTTTTAGTCCTTGAACTTTTGAAAATTTTTAATTAGGTCCCTGTACCTTCGTAGTTTGTAATTAGGTTCTTAACTTATAAATAATTTTTAATGGGGTCTGTAGCTAACTTTCTGTTAAGGTTTTTGGTAACTACTGCGACCTGATTGAAAATTTTCAAATAGTTCCGAGAACTTAATAATTAAACTACTGAATTGGTCCTTAAAATATTTCAGAATTTTTAGTTAGGTACTTGTACTTAATGAAACCATAGCTACTAACTAGGAACCCGATTGGGAATGTTTTGTAAGTATGGGGATCTAAATTAAAATATTAAATATAAAATGATTAAAAATATAAGGACCTACTTAAAAATTTCTGAACAGTTTAGGGACTAATATACTAATTTGACATTTTAAAACATTTTTGGTAATCTTCTAGTTAGGACGACTGTAAATCTTGTCAAAATTGAGTTTATGTAGTCATTTTTAGCTTTTTACACGTCTTTTGAATTCAATGACAATTAGTTATGCTTAGTTTCTTATCCTGCCTGTTCATTTTCCCTTTCAGGAGGTTCATGCTCCCATTCTGAGTATTTGGGGTGTAAAAATAGTTGTCGTAGCTATTTTTGTGGGATTTGTATTTGCTAGCATTGTAAGTATTTGTATTTGTTTCTACAGTTTTTGAAATTAGTTAAACTATACATCTGTGCTTCTAATGCATTGCTTTCTTTTTCTTATTCCTCCTTTTTTATTTTATCTATATCTGAACTACAAAGGCATTGAGCACTAGAGTTGAACCTGGTTTAGAGCAAGAGATTGTTCTTCCTCGAGATTCATATCTTCAGGTTTAATGTTTGGCTCAGACTTCATCTTTCCTTTGAATTTTTATGTATGTGCATGTGTTCACATAGTATATTTATCTTTCTGCAGGGTTATTTCAGTAATGTTTCAGAATATCTCAGAATTGGACCTCCTTTGTATTTTGTTGTGAAAAACTATAATTATAGGTAATTTGGATCTATCATGTTTTGTTCTCCAATCCACTGTTGTTCTCTATTAATGCATGGTTATTTTATATATGTATCGCACCCAATTTGATGTTTATTTTTAGTTGTACTACCAATATAGATAACTGCCAGTGTTGGTCCAAACTTACTAATGGATAATTTTCTTAAATCATGATACAGTATAATGTTATGCTTTCAACTTCTACATTTAGTCATAGTATAGACTATATCGTCTTCTAATCTATTGTTTATGCTATATTTTTGTAATATTTATTTCTTGCTTATAGGCTTTATACGTCAATAATAAAACAAACTACTGTGACCATAGCATGAATCATAGAAATTTGTGCATTTCTAAATTCATCTTCCTTTATTGCGAGGTGGTATTGATCACAAGTTGTTTTCCTCAACAATGGTTTTGTGAAGCTTTGAATTTTTTACTCCATCTTCAATAGAGATCTGCTCTTAGTATTTAAACAACTTAGGTTGAATTTATGTTAATATATCACTGGATGAGGAATGCAGATGCTTAACCTTGGCTAAGTCTTTCTAATGTTAAGGATGATTTCTTCTAATACTATTTTCCTCAATTCAGCTCAGAATCACGACAAACGAATCAGCTTTGCTCCATTAGCCGATGCAATTCAGACTCTCTTTTAAATGAGGTATAAACCTGTAGCAGATGGCTTATGTGACTCCTGATCATTCTGCATATTTGACTTATTTGCTCCATATGTGTGTGTGAGTGTTTATGTAACCATGCTTTTGGTTATTAGGATTTGTTATTACAAATCCAACATTTCTGAATGAGGCGTTTTGTAGTTATTTTTGCCTGTAAAGAGTGGCTAGGCCATGCTATCCATCTACTTGTTTGCTAAAGTAATTGTTGATCTTTTCCTACATGTGATAATTTGGATACGCCCAGTAATTGATGATGTCTCTTTACCTTGTAGATTGCTAAAGCGGCCCTAGTACCAGACACAAGTTATATTGCCAAGCCAGCTGCCTCGTGGCTTGATGATTTTCTAGTGTGGGTATCTCCAGAAGCATTTGGGTGCTGCCGGAAGTTTACAAATGGGAGTTATTGCCCTCCTGATGATCAGGTCAGGTGCATATGATAGTAAGCTAGTGATTAATGTGTAAAATCTTAATTCTTTTATAATATGTTTTCTTGTACTTTGTGTTAGGGTTGCTGTGAAAATGTTCACGATGAATTAATAGATAACTTGTCTTGATCTTAGGGAATGTACTCACTAGGGCATGAAGATTAATGATCATTGGTTTGGAGTTTACCGATTCACTCAATGTGCTAGAGTTGAATTTCTTGCTAAGAATACTTTTAAATGGGAAATTAATATTTGCAAAGAAATTGTGCTAGGTTAAAAAAATTTTCGCACAAAAGATTGAGAGAAGATGTAGATTGGAGGATAATTTTTTCTAATGCAGTCAAAGCATACAATAAATTTATTGTAGCTGACATTTTTTTTTCTTCTTTCTAGCCTCCTTGCTGTGCTCCTGGGGACAGCTCCTGTGATTCAGTTGGAATATGTAAAGATTGCACAACGGTAACTAAACAGATGTTTTTCAACCTCTTTATTTTTTTCTTGTTTGAATACCTTATTTTTTCTGTTCTGAGACCTTACTCAAGCACTTTGTAACTGTGCAGTGTTTCCGTCACTCGGATCTCCAGAATGATCGTCCATCTACAACTCAATTTAGGGAAAAACTGCCATGGTTCCTTAGTTCTCTGCCATCTGCTGATTGTGCAAAAGGTGGTCATGGAGCATACACCAGCAGTGTTGAACTGAAAGGTTCATTGATTTAAAGAAACTTTACTCACTTTTTAAGTCTGGTTCAAATTCTGTTCTCAAGTCCTGAAGCCTGAATCAGTTTAATGAGTAATATGACAGGAATTATTTGACTTGTGTTTTGGTTGTCAGGCTATAACAACAGCATTATTCCAGCCTCATCGTTTCGCACATATCATACCCCACTTAACAAGCAGGTTGTATTTCTATGTTACTTGTTCTATAATTAGTTATTTACATTTGTATCAAAGGACTCCATGTTTAACTGTAAATCTGTTTTAGATTGACTACGTTAATTCTATGAGGGCTGCTCGAGATTTCAGTTCAAGAGTTTCTGATTCTTTAAAGGTATTGTTACCGTCTAAATCAAATATTTTTGGCCATTTACATAATGTAGAAACAGAAGGTATTACAATTAGATCGAACTAAAGTGTCAAGTGGCAGATTTAGATCTTTACCACATTTTCTATATCCAAACTAACATTCCTTTCTGATGCAGATTGAGATCTTTCCATATTCAGTGTTTTATATGTTTTTTGAGCAATACCTTCATATATGGAAGACTGCACTGGTCAACCTTGCTATAGCTATTGGTTAGTATTGAGACTTGAGTGGCTTTCTCAAAGTGGTCTGATCAGAATTCTGTGCATATATATTATTGTGCACTGTCGTTGCTGTACATTGTTACTTTCATGGGAAAAACATTTTTGTTGAAGGGAAGGCGTGGATAAATCTTAATGAAAATTTTTAGAAGAATTAGATTATTCAATCATGTATTTAATGATTACCGGCTGTAGTTTATTTATTATGCATGTTGATATTTAGCCTATAAAACATTATCTTAATCATACAATGATGTAACAGGTGCAGTTTTTATCGTGTGCTTGGTTATCACGGGCAGGTGAGCGTGAATTTATTTTAGCAAATGGTTTAAACTTTTTTTACTCCTAACTTCCTGAATTAGATAGAGGTACCAAGGAGTTATTGTTTGATGAATTAATCAAATATTGGTTTGATACTCTTATGTTTTCAACTTTTATGCAGTTTATGGAGTTCATCAATCATTTTGTTGGTCTTGGCAATGATTGTCGTTGATCTTATGGTATTTTACGTTGTTTAACTGTTATTTTATTTTTCACTTTCGTGCTAATTGACAAGTGATATAGTTATTTTTTTATACCAACATTTATCCTGGTGCTTGATATCTAGAATTTTGAATCACCTAGTTATTTTGTCTAATTACAAGATTATGCTTTGTAGGGAGTGATGACTATTCTGAATATCCAGTTGAATGCTCTCTCGTTGGTCAACCTTATTATGTCAGTGGGCATTGCTGTTGAGTTTTGTGTGCATATGACTCATTCTTTCACTGTTAGTATTACTCAGCTTTCCCTTTTACAGTTTGCACGCATGATGCACCTATACCTAAGTCATCTAAAAATTTAAATCTATCATTTCTTCCCTTGATTTCAGTGGAATTTAGTGAGAAATAATTTTGTAACTCATCATTCTCTGTTTTGCATATATTTCTCCCTCCCCCGGCTAGTCTTTCCTTAAAACTTGATTTCATAATAGTAGGTGGTAGAAGGATAAAAATGCTTATATGACTACTGTAATTTTTAAGTAATAATAGTATTAGTAAAAGATGTGAATTCTGTAATACTGAGCTACATGTCATTATCGTGTTTTCGATGAACTAGTTTTTATCAGTTTGGCATGACTAAATCTTGTTATATTACAGGTAGCAAGTGGAGACAGAGATCAACGTACCAAGGAAGCTTTGAGTACAATGGGTGCTTCAGTGTTCAGGTGATTTTGTGCTAGGTTTTTTTGAATTGTTTAATTTCTTGAATTGCATTCATGTACAATGAAGAAGTCATTCTTCACTCTCTGTCCTTCAGTGTAACTAGTGAAGGAAATAAATCAAATAAGGAACACATGCTTGAGTCAAGACTCATGGATTAGATGCAGTGATTCTTTTATACAAAATCGTGTAGTTTATTCCTTCCAGTTTGCTTCTCAACATATTTGCATGATAAACTTGTGCTGTCTGCAACACCTATTTCTCGGAATTGTGCTACATCACATCTGCATCCTCATATTGTTGTCTTAAATTCGTGTGCTGTATTTTTTTCTTCTCCCCAAGATTTACTTCTTCATACGATTGCAGTGGCATCACACTAACAAAGCTGGTTGGAGTTATTGTTCTTTGCTTCTCAAGAACAGAAGTATTTGTGGTATTATGAATTTATGGCTTGACTATTATATTTTCTATTACTTTTCTCTTTGTGTATGTTATAGTTGCTATAACTAACCTTTTCATTTTGCAGATTTATTACTTTCGGATGTACTTGTCGTTGGTGCTTCTTGGTTTCTTGCACGGACTTGTCTTTTTGCCGGTGAGTGATGTATTCTTCATTCGTCCATTTTCAATTATTGTCTTCCCAATTTATCCTGTTTACTAAAATTGAAAAGATACCGACACCTGAATTGATTCGTTCTTTTCTAAAGCATGATTTACTTCTCTAAATTGCAACTGAGTGTCTAGACTATCTAAATCCATTCTGTAATGGACGCCAAGCTCTAGGTGTGAAATTAACAACCAAAAATGTTCCACAACTCATAAGATACTTGTACCTAAACAAAATAACAGTTATCATATCTGTCAGAAGATCGATGGCAAGGTGCCCAGTATACTGTATTCCAGGATTTCATTAAATGTATCTCATAATATTTGAACTTCCTTCTAGATACTGGAAATATGTTTTTAAGATATATTTTTAACCTTTTCTACCCCTTCTGCTGCAGGTGGTATTAAGCATCTTTGGTCCACCTTCAAGATGCTCAATCACTGAGCAAGGGGAAAATCGTTCATCAACATCTTCACGGCAGTAAATGATGGGTTGTCTGCTAGCAATGCAGAAGCATCTGTAAAGTACAGAATTTAATAGGCGAAACAGAAGATAGGATCTACAGAAAATTTTGACATATCCCCACCGTCACTTGTGTATTATTATTACGTTGTACCTATTTAATAATATCTTGTATGTAAGGTAATGTCAAAGTTTATGAAAACCAAATCTCAGTGTTCGTTTAATGTCATATGTAAGGTAATGGCATAGTTTTATTGACTGTTTTTAGTTGCTTGTCCATATATGTATTTAAAAACTATTACATAATTCTAAATGTTTAGAATAGACTCTTTGCAAGTTAACACCACTCACACACCAGTAGTGTTGAAGTGCTGGTGTTTTTAATGTCATTTATTCTGATAATAATCAATGCAGGCTTCTTTTGGGAACTTCTTGAGGTTTTCAGTGATGATGGGAATAAGTAAATTTCTTGTCTCAGTTTTTTACATACAAGTTAATTAAAATCCAGCAAGTTCTTAACATTTAATTATATATTTATGAACTTAAATTTAATGTACTTAATTATTAAGATAATATTTAGAGGAATAGTGCCATATGAATGGTGTATATATATATATATATAAAGTTAACTTTTCTCACCCTTTTTATTTGGTATGGCTATTATATTAATATTAAAATTTAAGGACTTATTAGAAATCTCCCAATTCAAAATTAATTTAGGATTTGATATCTATTACATTAATTAAACTTGAAGTCCAATTCCAATTACAAGGTATTTGATTCAAAGAAGAAAATCAATTTCAACATCACTTTTGAAGTGAGAATGACTCTAGCCATCAATTAAATTGTGTATCATTTTTTAAATGTTGTAGGTTAGTGTAATTACCTTGATGAGTTTCTCTTACCGTTGAGGTTTATATATAAAGTTTTGTTTGATAATTCACATATATTTCTATACTTGATTTTGTGTATATCTAACTAAACACAATAATATTTCTTTCTAGTCTCTTATAATTGGTGGTATCTATGGAGAGACATGGGACCCGTAAATGTATGAGAACCAAGATGTTGTTACACAGACTTGAGGTAATCAAGATTAAATATAGCCCGATAAAGATTTCAAATGAATGTGTACCATTGTTAAGGAGATTAAAGGAAATAGTCGTTGCATTCTTCATAACTCTACTTTAATTGTGTATGTGCCTGCGATGGAAGATAAAGTTTTGATATCTAAGAGAGGTTTTGTGGAGTTAATTAGAGGAGAAGAACCTATTTGACAGTGATAGTTTCGAGAAACTGGAACCTTCCAGACAAAATAATTAGCATGAATTGCATCAAACTGACAAGAATGGAAGAAGATGGAATACGTACCTTTTCCTGTATTTAAAACAGAAACTTAATGTTGTCCTCCGACACCATTCTCGGCGACATACTTTTCACGTGATCTTTGTTGCCAATATAAGCTGCCGAAGAAAAGTGGTTGTGTTATTCGACAAGACAAAGAGCAAAAGTCTAGCCTGAAGATTATTGCTTATTGTCTCATGCTGCAGAATGCAGACTTGTATTGACTTATCAGAAAGATAAAGTGATATCAATAGAAGAAAAAAATAACAAACCTCTTAAGATTGGATTACAAGTATACTATTATACAGTTGCATCACAAGTCCTTTGTATAGCAACAATTGCACAACCTAACAAAGATAAAAACATCACCAATCACCAATCTACGTGTTTTTCACCTTCTGTTCAGATGATATCTTTTAGTATTCTGCTTTAAATCAGTAAATTGAAGTTGCACGTAACTTCATCCAACTTAGGGCCAGTTGCAGAAGATTTCCTATATGGTTCACAATAACCCAGCAACTTGGACTTCCTAAATTTGTCATTTAGTGGCAATTAATCCTGTGTTGTAAGAAATCAATATTTATGATGTGACAAGATGAAGCAAGATAAAAATTGAAATGACTACAGCATTTCTATAACATGTGAGTGCAGGGCGGCGATAAAACAGTTGAGTTGGTACGTTTTTAACAGGACTTTTGTGGAGCTGAAAATGTAGTGATTCATTTCAGTTTCCGGGAGGAAAAGGAAATGTAGGTTTAAGTTGTCTTGAACACGTTTCTGTTACAAATTAGTTCATTTTTGTGCTGTATGTTGTGAATAGTACATCTAGCATAAATAGAAATTTGAGGACCAATACAATCTTTTGATAACCATGTTATAATAATATAAATATATTATTTAAATAGGATTGTCAATTTATTATTGCATATGATGTTTGTTGTAAGTGGTCTTATCATTATATCCTTTTTATTCTTTATCTTTGTTGAAAGCGTCTTATCCTTATATTTTTGTGTATTTTGTGTTTATCCAAATATTTATTCTTTGTATGGTTTCCTCTGCAAATTTAGATTAGAAAGTGTACTAACGAAAAATATTGGCATCTCCATCTCGTATTTTAAAGATATTTTTGAAACACCTACTAACCAACATTATAATTACACGTTATATATAATAAATAATTTATAAATTATGATTAGGAAGATTTTAGAATCTGAATATAATTTAGGTTTAGGGTTTAAGATGACTAATATAAATAGATAAATATTATAAATTCAATTATGATAAATTATTTATTATTACTTTTATATATATTTTTTTATATATAACAATATATATTTTATATATAATAATATATATTTTACTATTTTATATATATTTTTATCGAAATCAAAAATAGAGAAATATAGAAGGATAAAGTAGGACGAGATGTGAAAATACAACCGACTTTAAAGTTTATCTTCCTCTGAACAAAAAGTGAAAATTAAAATGAAACAAAAAATTTCTGATTCTCACAATAAAAGTCATATAAAATTAGATATTTTTTCTCTTTTATATATATATATATATATATATATATATATATATATTATAGTTATTGTATATACTTTTTTGGTTTTTATATTATTAAAAATACGAGTAGACTTAATCCCTAATACAACACATAAATAAATATATATTACGTTAACAAAATAAGAAAACAAACGAGACATGACAACACTGGTAGGGTAGTCACCAACTACGAATTTGTAAGTGATTTATGCATTCATAAAATAAAAAATTAATAAATATATAACATTTTAATTCTTATTCATTTATTTTCTTTCTTGTCATGTATTTTAATTTTATCAAATTCACTTACAAAAATTAGAAGAAATTCACAGAAACTACCCATAAGTTATTCTTATGTTTTCTATTTAATTTAATCAACTAATTGTATATTTACAATAAAAAACAATTAATTATTTTCACGAAATACACGTCTGCAACCTAGTTTTCAAAAAATGTTCCATTTAATATCTTATATATATGCATATGTCCTTGTTGCAACTTTATTAAGCTGAAAGTTGTTAGTGCATGATGGATGTACATAATAGATAATAGACAATCTTAGTGGGAATGTGACGGAGACAAATAATGGAACCGACAACTACAGTACATGATTGCTGCGTTGGATTCAACATTGGACCATTCTCTATGAGGGTTCGGTTAAATAAAGGACCATTTAGGCACCAAAACATCAAAATATTATTTTCTCACAACAATCCAAAACTCAACAAGTACGATATAGCCTTTAACAAGTACTACCACAACTACATTCACAATTTTCTTGTAATCCAAAATTCAACATAGTTTTACTGTGTTTTTGTTTTCATTCTTCCACTTTCCACAAACATGAAAGAAAAAAAAAACATTAGATTGGTGTTTGACATTAAACATAAATACAAACATAGTGTAAGCTGTTCAGATATATCTATCCATTAGTCAACTCTAACTGAAACAACTCAGAATGAGAATTAATTATCACATATCGGCATCTGCTTATTGATTAGAGCACAAGGAAGTTTATCCTTACATTCTGCCAAATAATAAAAAACAATTCAAGAAAAAAGAAAAAAGAATTATGTATTTTCTAAGACTGATTCACATACATGAAAAAGGATGATATGATTTACAATCAATCTGCTATCTAAATTCTAAAGAACTTCTCATACTATGGCTAGAAATTTGTAGGCTTAGTTTGATGGTGCCACTCTCAGAAGTTTGACAAACATCAATACACTCTTCTAAGTCAGCATCACAAGTGAGTAGTACCCACTCACAATCATCATCCAAGTATTTCACATCAAACTTGCTCATGTCACTCACGTTAAATCTCCTACCAATTTCCAGCACTAGATCTTCATAGCCCCAGTTCTTGGGCATCCGAAACCGAGTTTTCTCATCACCGTATGTGAGTTTTACTCTGTGGGAATCCACCTTGCTACTTGTTTTCAATAAGGGTCGTTGAAACTGAACTTTTGGGTGGTCACCAAGTGTTTCTTGGCTCAGTGATCTTGGAAAGACCTTTGCTTTATCCTGATTCAGGTTTTTAAGCTCTGCTTCGCTTCTGATCCTCTTCAACGCAACATCAGCAGCCATGGTGGAATCTTTGTTGCCGGCAATGTTGTTCTGTAGTTCTGACATGCTGGAGCAGGAATGGCTTGAAATGGAACTCTGACCGCAGGAGGAAGAGGGAGATTTTGACGTGCCTTCTGGACTCAATGTGCCAGGATCTGGCTGCGTGCTTGTTGAGTTTGGATTATCAGTTTGATTAAAAGTTGAGAACAGGGTGGTTCCTGATAAGTTTGGAGAAGCTAGGTCTGGGAAGTTTGAATAGAAGGAATCGATTTGAAATGCCCCAGAGGCACCTTGAACCGAGTCAATCACGAGTTGAAGTTTCTGTAAGGAGTGACCAACCTTTTTGATCTTTCGGGATGGCCAACGCTTTATCCCGTGCTGCCGGCAGATCCTTTTCAAGGTTGTAGTGCACACTGCCAAATTACATTGAAATGAAAGAGATTACTAATAGATATGCACAGAAAAAAGCACTACCATATATAAATGTAACAGCAGCTTTTTCTGTTCTTACCATATAGGAAAACCTAACAAAAATTACTGATATAACTGATTTATGTGAAAATTAGAGCCAATTTAAATAAACTTTTCAATAAGCACATGTGAAGGGAGTGAAATCAACATATACGCTAGCTTCCTTAGAGGAGCTCCCTTGTTACTTCCTTCGCAAGTACCTATAAACTTGGAGAAGGGTTTTATAATTGAAAAGCTACAAATAAGCTAGAAAATCATATAAATATGCCATGGTATTGAGTAAGAAAACTAAGGTTTCATTCTATGTTTGGTGCCCTTTTTTAAGAATAAAACAGTACAAGGCATGAGGTTGAAAACTTGGTTTGTCTTGGTTCTACTAGAAAGGGTGGAACAAAGTGGTATATAGAGTAGAACCTTTCAGTTCTATTCTGTTGTATGTGCATGGCAAATAGTAAAAGAAACATGCTCATGTACAAGACTTACCACCGATATTCTTCGCAGCGTCTTTTAGGCTTCCGGCAAAATATTGTCTAAGAACTTGCAAAGTGATAGTTTTCTCTGCTTTGGCCCTTCTTCTCTCTCCCATTTTACTCACTCCCACACTTGATAAGTTACCCTCAACAGAAGTAGAACACTCCCTGAGACAGTCAAGGTTTCCTTTTAAACTAGGACTTTCTTGTTGCTGCCTTGGGTCCGAGAACTGTGCACCAGTTGCACTAGTTGTTTCACTTAATTTTTCTTCAGTATCCAAGGAGGCAACCGTCCCTTTGTGTTGAAATTCCTCACAAATTTGAGTTCTATCAAGTCCGCTCTCTGGTAGGGATATCACTTCATCAACTGACAAGTTAGCTTCCACCAATTCCTTATCACTTATAACCCGCAAGCTGCGACAAACCCTTTGTATAATGATGGACAACGATGTAAGCATCTTTCTCTGCTCTTCACTGTCATTGCAATCTACAGGCAAGAAGAACTCCAAAACAAAGTCATCTGTGCTGTTGTAGATGCTTCGAAGGCGTATGGCAACAGCAGCACGCAATCCAAACAACCTCGCATGATGAGACAGTGGATAGTCTTTCTTGCTTAAGGATGTTATGTCATCTGAGAAACATGGTTGGTTGGTCAAAAAAGCTCCCCCAGCAACACCTTCACCCTTCAACAAGTGATGCTCAGTGCAAGACTCGTGAAAAGACCTGATTTTGGGATCACCAACATAGCAAGCATGCTCTACGGGAGATATACAAAGTAGATAATTATCTTCGGAGTGCCGGCACCCCTCTTTGCCTTGTTGGACACACGGGATCCAAGTTTGAGCTAAAGGTAATTTATGCATTTCACATGCAGATCTCAACACCTGTTGAATCTCAGGTATAACAGCTTCGTAGGACCCGTTGCATGCCTCCTAAAACAAAAAACAGTTGTCACAACGAGAATTGCAAACTAAAGTTCATTAAAAATACTTCCTGAGTTGGCTTTTCATTTACCTTCACATTCTGAATACTTAATTGTTTTGAGGTTCTAAGATCAACAGCCTGCAGGTTAACGACATTTCTCCAATCATCAAACTGGTTTTAATGAGCTTTAACGAGCTTTTCATATTGGACATGCTTACTCAAATATGTAAAAATAGACCAATTCAATCACAACTCACAAGAGTAAAAAGTGGAAAACATTAGATAAGCATGAAAATATGGGTTTACAAACAAGACCATGCCATATTTTGTAAAATCCTAGGGGTGCCAGGGACAAAAGGGACATATCAAGAAAACTTCTTGAGCATTTTTATCCCTTCAGAATCAGCAAATGCATGTTCAAAGAACCTAAGATAAAAACCTCACTATTCCAAAACCTTGTTTCAACTTTTCCTGGGATATTTACACACACACTGCTGTATTCTAAAAATAACAACAGAAAAATTGATGCAAATAGGAAAGGAGAAAGAAAAACCTCAAGTGCTTTGCAAACACTCTCAAGTTCAGGACCATAGTTGATCTGCTGAGTAGTCATCACGACCTCAATAACCCCCAAGCACATCTTGCTCCCTTGCTCAAAGATTGGCACCGCTATTGACCCACTCACATCATACTCTTGAGCATGGTCAACTCGCGGGTACTCGTCACTCCTAAAGAATCTAACATCAGGAGTCCACTCAGGAACCTTGTCCCTAAACACTCTACCTGGCAATCCTGGCACCAATTCCTTGGAGTCACCCTCTTCTGCTGGCACCAGCTCCTTCATCTCACCCTCCTCAGCAGAAAACTCATACCTCACAGAGATTTCGCGGTACTTTGCAAGGTTCATAGACCTTGAATCGAGTGAGAACAGAATATCATTAGCTGCCAGAATCTGCCTAACCCCTCTACGAACCGGCACCCATATCTGTATAAGCATGTTTTTGTTCCTGTTGTAGTCTTTGATCCACATGAGGGCCCTTACCAGCTTCTCCATTATGGAAGGTCCAGGTGCCGAACTAGGTGTGGGTGCAAACCTCCACCTTCTGACCCCATCAGATGCTCCTTCAATTGAACCACTTTCAGGCTGAAACTGTTGACCACCACGAGCAACAACAACATTAACCATGTTATTGTTGTTCTGGGCTTCTTCTTGTGTCCCAAAAGCAGCACCTTGGGATTCGTTATGGTTGGTCTCCAAGGCAGGCCAGGAGAATGAAGGGTCAAAGAGGGGATTGGAAAAGGAAGGACTTTGCAGCAAGAAGTCAGATCCATCAACAGAGGTTTCCAACCAGCACCCATCGAAGAAAAGCTCACCCATGTAGTCAAAATCCATTGCAGTTGTTGTTTCATCGGGTGGTGGAGCTTCCATCATGAGAGCAGATGATGATGTCACATCACCATCTCTCATCATGGATGGCTGCTGCTTCAACAAAAACAACTTCCTCCCAAAACAACACAAGTCTCACCTCTCAAACAGATCTCAAAATTCTTGTCTCGTCACAAGAGAACAACCCAGGATTGGATTGCATAATATCTGTCTTCACTCCTCAAACCTTGTCCTCTGCCCAAAGTTATCCATAGTGTCAGTTACAGAAGATTATATATATGTTTACACATCTATCTTGCCAACGAATAACAGGGAGGAATCAGACACGGAGCGACAAACAATGATGTTTTCTTTTGTGCTGAATATCTGAACAGAGTCAAACTAGCATGAGTGGTGATTTTGCAGAACCAATCCGAAATTTTTACACCCTCATAGAAATCGAATATATACCCCGTCTAAATCCATGATCAAAAAGGAGGGATCGAAAAAGAAGGAAGTTGGACCATAAAACGGTAGCAGTGCTAAGAAAGATTCTCTCCCAACAACACTACACTTTGCACAAAATGATAAACAAGATTCCACCTCTTGTGAATAAAGCCAAACTTGTTCAGAGAGGAAAACAGCAGAAGCAACCTTGGTGAAGTAAAGCTGAGAAGGAGAAAGGGAATTTGAATAACTGGACATGTAAAGATTCTTGAAGATACCCAACTTGCGGTTCCATTTTTTATTATTATTATTATTTTCTTGTTTGCAGTTTGCACACTCCACTGTTAACTGTTTACTATAATGTCCCCCCACCCTGGTCCATGCTATTGCTTGCTAACCCCAAAATAGTAATAAAAAAAGAGCGAAAAAAGAAGTTGAACAGAGCAGGTAGTAAAGTTGTAGAATTTTTAAAGAGAAAAGATGGTAGTGGTGAAAATGAATGAAGGAAAGTGTTAGTCTTGGAGAAGTGGCAGTGGGAAGCATTTGTATAGTAGTACGTGAGTAGAAGGAGCCACACAAAGGTGATGATTCCAAGCAAAGGGGGAGAAGATACTGATGCAGACCCCTACCCCACATAACCCTACCCAGTTCTGTCTAGCTTTGGAACTCTCGTTCTCGCGGTAAAGTCAAACCACAGACCCAACCAAACTATGCTCAAACACAAGACATCTTCAATCTCAACGATACTTTTTACTTTCTAAACCCAACTTGCTTTTTACACTTGCATGTTTTATCTTTTATGGTGGTAAAATTTTTAAATTATATAAATAAAAACTAAAAAAATATTTTTTTATGAATGTAAAAACCAGATGTTTCTATTGCATCCGCTAGTCTAGCTTAATTCATCTTTCAGCTCTTCGATTATGAATGTTGTTTTTTTTTTTTTTTTTTTTTTTTTTTTTTATTTTTGTTTTTTATGGTTTGTTTTTTTTTGAGTTTTTTTGTTTTTAATATAATTTTTTTATTGATTTTTTA
>Ga0099825_1005314_pt1 | contig 16544 bp, 7 predicted proteins | sample SiratroredBW_FD_76838 | JGI IMG/M metagenome (GOLD analysis project Ga0099825, IMG submission 76838) | Root nodule microbial communities of legume samples collected from California, USA - Siratro red BW | ecosystem: Host-associated > Plants > Roots > Nodule | place: USA: California | collected...
ATTTTTCATCTTCTTCCATTAACAAGGGGTGTGAAAAACGAAAATGATCCCACTCATCAACCAAAAAAAAAAAAAAAAAAAAAAAAAAAAAAAAAAAAAAAAAAAAAAAAAAAAAAAAAAAAAAAAAAAAAAAAAAAAAAAAAAAAACAACCTTGGAATTTGTGGGAGAGGACAACAGCGACGCTGTTCCAGAATTGCAATCCTCGTTCATACGTTATGTCGAAGATTGGAGTGTTTGAATGTCGGAAAGAGAAATTTAGGGTTTGTGGAAATGGATCTGGTGGGCGAGAGTGTGAGATAGGGCGAAGAGGGAAAGAGAGAATAAAGTTTGAATTCGCAGATAAGTGAGCGCGCGTTCCCTCTCGTGTCCTGGGCTCACATGCATACAAACTATATGGAGAAGACACGCGCACCAATGTATTTTCAAACATTCAAAAATTGAAAGATCTCGATGTTTAAACAATGATTGATTTGTTGTTATGTTGCTCCGAATAAAAATGAATTGTTTTTTTTTAATATCTGAGATTTGTAATTTTTTTTCATTTTAAAAAAATATATATATCAACAAAAATCTGTTTCTGAAGGAAAATTCTTCATCCAAAGCTTTTTAGGATTTTTTATGTTATTTACAAGTATTGTTTGCGGGAAAAATGAGAGTGCTTAAATTTCAAATCAAAATAATTGGCATGATTATTATGTTATTTACAAAATTGTTCGTATGAAAAGATCCCAATCAATTTTTTCAGTAAAAAACATATCGTTGTGATAAAATTATCATAATTGCTAGATAATCAAATTTATTCATAATTTATGCTTTTAATAAACTTATATGAATAATTGTAATTATATTTTTCACCAATTAATCATTTTTGTCATTAGGATTTTTAGGATTTGAGATTCTCAATAATTATGATTTTTTAGTATGGAAAATAATATTTAAAATTTTATGTAGAAATTGAGAAAATTAAAGATGATGAGTTGGTAAAGTATGATGAGGATAGGTAACTCAATTGTAGAAAGAATGGTGAGTTAAGAATACTTAAAAAATATTCTAAATTGCTTCAAGAAAATCAATTATAATAAATAAATACATTACTACAAATTTAAACTCATCAAAGCACATAAAATACCTTCCTTACATGTATGCAAGACTTTAGACTTAAGAAGAGGAGAGAACTTAAAATTTAAGTAGAAAATAAAAATTTCTTAGAATTAAAGAGTCAAGTAATTTTTATCGCACGTGAAAATTTAATGTTTCCAACTATATAAACATGTGGAAGGTTGCATTGCTAGGTTAATCTTAATTTTTAATCGGGATTGGTTTTAGTTTAAATTTATTTTTAATTGCTTTGAATTTTCTAATAAATGCTAAGTAAATTTTAATTGATTAAAAATATTTTAAATTATCTAAAATGTACTTATCTTTTGAATTTACAAACACAATACTTATAGTTGATTCAAAATAAATTTTAATAGACTAAAATTACTTATACTCTAAGAAAATCAACTCTAATAAACAAGCACACTAGTATAAATTCAATCATCAAAATACACGAGATACATCCCTTACACACATACAAGACTTAGGAAAAGGAGAGAACTTGAAATTCAAAGAGAAAATACTCTTAGAATTAAAAAGTAAGCAGAATTTACCTAATATTAGATGTCTCTAACTATATGAACTTGGTGAAGGATATGTTGCTAAGGTGTTTTTTAAAGGGGTTTTGACTTGTAAGTAAGAATACAAGCTTTGATTTTCATAGGTTTTGATTTAAATTTATTTTGAATTGTTTTGAATTCTTTAATAAAATCTAAGTAAATTTTAATTGATTAAAAATATTTTAAATTAGCTAAAATGTTTGTATCTTGTTAAGTTAGCAATCTAGAACATTTTAGTTTATTAAAACTAATTTTTAGTAGGCTAAAATCGCTTACACTTTTATAAAAATGAATTTTAGTCTACTTTAATATATTAAAATATCTAAAATCATTAAAAATCCCTCTTTAACTGTGTGTTTGGATTCAGATACAGAAAGTATAGAAGGAAAGAAATGCATGAAAAGTTAAAAAAAACGATAAATAAAAATTTAGTTAATCATAGAAAACGAGAAAGAAAGGTGCAAGCGTTCTTTATTTGTATACATGCTACGATTTAAGAATTAAGTCTAACATATATAATAAATTAATAATAAGTTTAATAAAATTATAATATAATAATATATTAATAAAAATAAAAGGAATATTAATAATAATTTCATAAAATAATAATAAATTAATGTTAAAAAACTAAAAAAAATTATAAAATTATAAATAATCATTATAATAATAATTTTTTAAAATGATAATAAAAATAATAATAAAAAAATATAATTACAATAATAATCAAAATAAATTTATAAAATAATAATATTATTAATAATAATAACTTTTTTTATTTTAATTTTAATTTTAAAATAATTGGTATTTTTTATAATTTCATCAATTAAAATAATAATTTATCAATCATAACCAACAAAATTAATTATATTTCATCTTAAAATAATTTTAATTATAATTTCATTCATTAAAAAAATTATTTTATCAATTAAACCTATCACATCACTCACAAACTTTTATAAATTTTTTTTTCTTTTATTCATCCCTCCATCCAAACAATCTAACTTTTCACACACTTTTCTTCTCAAATCCACTCTTTCAACCAAACAAAGCATAAGTGTTTTAACCAACTAAAAAGTCCTGAATCTTTATTAACTATTTTTGGTTTACGAAAACTAGTTTTTTGTTAAAACTATTAATATAATAGTGCAAAACTTATTCAATATAAAAAAATACAATTTAAAACTAAGTTTTATGAATTTGATCATTTTGAAAACCCATTTTAACAAGAGTTTGGTTTAATGTTAACACACTAGGTTTGTTCCTCACAACATTATCTTCTTTGTCCAACTTGTCATGGAAGATCCATTTTACATCGATGACCTCCTTATCTTTGGATACTTTCACAAGCTTGCTTTCAAATGGCATTCTTTTGAAACTTGTCAAGCTCTTCTTTGCATTGCTTAGGGTTAGTCTTAATCTTTTAAGGTTTTTGGCTCCAATTTAGAGAGGACATAGAGTTTCCCTAAAAGGTAGATTATAATTCTCTTCGATGGATTGTCAAGGATTACTTTAGGAGGGTGGTCACTTTTTAGAAAAACATTTATGTTAGGGAATCCAACAACCATGATTTTGAGTCAGTTTAGAAAATAACTAAGTGTAAAATATGGTCATGCTTCATTTTTAAGACAATAGTTTTAGTTCAACAATAAATCACGTAAGACAAGTGTTTTCGTGTATCAGGTGATATAACATTGTATTGTCTTCTCTTATATATGACAAAGCATGGATATGTTTAGACGATATGCACATAGATTTAAGTTAACCTCGTAATACATGAACATATATATGCTTATTCTGTGTTTGAGGAAATGTCAGTTACTTTTGTTTGCAAAAAAAGATTCGTTTAACACATAAAGTAAAGACACATTATCCAAAAAAAGGTAAGTTCATTCAACTATCAGGATGAAGAAAAATAGCAATTAAAGTTGCATGGAGTGCATTTAATGCATCTTTTACAAACAAGCTCATTAGACGCAAGAACAACATTCAAGTGAGTTGAAGCTGTTCAATGGTCAAAAACAAATTTACAACGACTATATTCTTCAGCGCCTATTTAAAGTCATTCATCAAGAAGAAAAGAGAGAGAGAAAGAAAGAAAGAGAGTATACCTTTATTCAAACTTGTTTAACCTTGACTTTCTTATACTATAATTGAGAATAAATTCATTGTTTTAAATAACATTTACCCAATTAAGATTAATTGGACCTTAATTGAGATTATTGATTAAACTTGGATTTTAAGCATATTCTCTTACTTTTCTTAATTCTAATTATTTTTAGAGATTATATGGGTTCTAAATCTAATTCATATTTTCTACAAAGATAATCCTCTGCCATTCTTACTTGATTAAGGACAAATCTCCTTCAAATATTTTGCAAGATCTTTTGCAGCAAATTCAATTATTATAAGCTGGTATCTTGAACAAAATTTGGAAACAAAATTCTGAAATCAATTAGGATAATAAAAATCTACAACTTTATTGGAAAGAAGATATTTACAAAATTAATCTTTGACACTTAAGGAAACATTTGATAATTGCAAAGATAATATATGAGAATTAAATCTGATTGAATTTCGTGAACAAAATGAGATTATAAATAGAGAATGCAGAAGGCTTGAAAAATCATATTGTTCAAAGAATACTTAATTTTAGTCAAGAATGATTGTGTTATAAAGAATACTCATTTTATCCAAGAGTGGTTGTGTTCCAAATAATGCTCAATTTAGCTAGGAGTGGCCATGGTCCAAGCAATACTCAAGGGATTAGCCAGTAGCGGCTATGAGCCTAAATACTGCTCAGGATGTTAGCTAAAAGTTAGCAAGGAGTGACTATGTTTCCAAGAGAATATTCAAAAAGGTTAGCCGAGAGTGACTACAAGCTCAAACAATACTCATTTTTACTTCCAAGAATTAGTTTTCTTAGTGGAACTCAATTTGTTGAGTGAGAACTAGACGTAGTATGCTTTGACAGACAAACCATTATAAAAATATCATGTGTATTTCTCTTTCCTCTTATCTCTTTTACTTTGCATCTTATTATCATCTATGCTAATCTAAGACGGAGAATCATTGAGAGAACTAAGTTTGAAAAATTGTTTATAACAAGTAAATCTATTAAGATATAAAGTTGCATTTGTTGCATTCCATTACACAAAATAAAGGTTAAAAAGACATTAACAAATCACTTGTTGTATAAAACTATCGTCTGAGCAATACGAAAAGTTTTTTATAAAGATAGTAAAACATAATTCAACACTCCCTTTTTGTATTTTTCTTATTTTCTATGCTTTATTTCTCACCCGTTTACTACACCATACTAAAAATTGGATGTTCTATGAACAATGGCTAGTTACATGTTAGATGTTTCATTGGTTACATCCATGGGCTGAGTAGACTCATCTTCATCTTCTTCTTCTTTTCTCAACTTGCAACTTAGGGAACATCATCTAATTACGATAATTCCCTATCAAGCTTGTTCTCAGTATGAATTAAATCAGAATTAGCAGTGCGCACAAATTTTAAATTTGCAGACATAGAAGGAGAATGCTTAGAATTATTTAAACTAACACTATCTAAAGGTAAATACTCTAAAGATAAATTCCTAAAATGCCTAGCTAATCTATGAAAGGTCCTATCTATCTCAATATCAAAGGGTTGCAGATCTCCTAGGTTACCTCTAGTCATGCATTATATGCAACATACCAAGTATTTTACACACAAGCATACAAGGAGGTAAAATTGGAGGTATACTCAAATAAAGTCTAAATGAGCTAAAAATTTGTGAGAAACACCCTAAAATTATGAAAAGACAACACGCAAAACGTTAGAGAAAAATTCGAAGGATAACTAAATTAACTAGTAAAAGAAAGTTTAAAAAAATAAGACAATAAAACTTCAAAATAAAAAAGAAATAGAAAATGATCTTTTTTTCAAAATCTAGTGGTCGCAAATAGGCCTTATCGGTCCAAATTTCGTAGATATTTTTTTTCTACCCCAAAAGCATATAAAATACGTCCAATTCCGACAACCAGAACAAAAGTTATGACCGTTTTAAGTTTTACCCAAAAATAGATTTTTTTTTAAAAATTGAAAAATAATTATGCAGCAAATTAGAGAATTCCAACAAAAACCAAAATTGATGCAACAAAACTAATGCAACAAGCAAAAGTAGAAATTAGAATTACTCTGCAGCAACAACTTGAAGTTCCCTTGTTCCATTTGGTACTCTATCCTTGACAAAGGAATTTGATCGAAGCCGTATCCGGTCAAATAATTATAGTTAAATGTAGTACTAGGAAGTGCCTCCTAGGTCGTCTCCCAAGGACCTAGTTTTTTGTCAAAAGATTAAACACCAAAGAAAATGAGTGAGGGGGGTTTCGTGAAATAATTGAACTTAATAAAATAAAAAAAACAACAAAACCGAATTAGATTTCCTAAACCAAATTAAATTACCCTTTTGATTAGATTGCAGTCCGCTTATCACAGGATACAGAAATCCAGGCTCAACTTATTGAACCCTAATTTCAACCCGAATTAATTAACTAAGCGATAATTAACACAAGTTTTCCTTATGCAAATTAAGCATTCACATACATCATTCATTCCATCCCAACAACTCGTGACTCACTCCATTAAACATGAATAGAGACACGAATTTCATATTAACTGAAACATTAAGCATGAACCAGTAAAACCATTAAGCACATAAATAAATTGATAAAGAGTTAAGAGACGAAGAAAGCAAAAATAACACAACAACAACCTCAAAGCTTCATGGCAATCTAAATCAAAAGGATAACCTTATAAATTAGCCTTCCATTAAATTCGAATAAAGCAAACGAAGATTAAACGCAAAATTGAATTCAAACAGAAAGCGAAATTGAATTAAATTAGAAAACGAAATTGAATTGAAATAAAAAAAATAGAAAGTAATTGTAGGGAAAAGAAATTAAATATAGAACCAGTTTTTCCAGAGAGAGAACGAACTTAATCCCAAAAACAGAGAATAAAGAACTGTATGCTTCTTTGTTCGCGTCCTCTCTGTAACAGGCGGCTATACCGAAATAAGTGCTCAACACTAAACCTAATGGACCCAAATTTATTCAATTCTGGTCCAACGAATAAAAACTAAAAATAAAAACTGATAATGTGACAGCTCCTCTTCAATTCCAGAGTTAATTTCCAAGCCCAATAACATTCCAAGGCTACCCTGAAAATAATAATAAAATTAGCTTAGAAAATCCAAGTTAAATAAAATTACGAATTTATGGTAAATGAAGCCCAAACACTGAAATTGAGAAAATAACAGGCAGTCAAGCACAAATCACTAATCAAAATAGGTACAAAAAGACAAGTAAATAAGGAAAAATAATGACTCATCAATCATCCACTAAAAAATTGGATGCTTTATGAATAATGTCTAGTTACATGTTAGATGTTTCATTAGTTACATCCATTGGGCTGAGTAGACTCATCTTCATCATCTTCTTCTTCTTTTCTCAACTTGCAACTTAGGGAAACATCATCTAGTTACTATAATTCCCTATCAAGCTTGTGATCATTAAACCTCACATGAATGACTTACGCAACTTTGGTCCTTGAGTTATACACTTATAACTTTAGAAACTTCTCAATAAATAAGCAAGGTTCCTTCATCACTTTAGAGTCAAATTTTCCAATGTTATCCTTAGTGTTCATAATGAAGCATAGACATCCAAAAGGATGAAAATATGATACAAAATCAAACCAAATCATTCAAAAGGATCTGTAATAATGTTATTAAGCATAAAATTATATCAATGCTAAAGATTACACCAACAATCATATTCTTGAATCCTATATATTGACTAAAGATTCAAAGAACGCATCATTGAAAACCAATTGTAAAATCATACAAGAAAAAGAAGTTCTAAGATTGAACGAAAATTGTCTAAAAAATAGGTTGGACCGAGTTCAAAAGGGGGGTGAATTGAACTTTAAAAATTTTCGCAAAACTAGAAAGTGATTTAAGTATGAGAATGAATTATCTTTATAAAATCAATTAAATGTACAGTTCTGGACTGCTCAATAAATAATTCAGTAAACAGATGTTCAGAATATATAGCGGAAGTATTACATATTCAATCAAACAATTTACTGAACTTTTCTAGAATCAGAATACAATCAACAAGATGATTAGATTTTAATCCAATCAATTGGGATGATAACAACAGTTGAATAATAGCAATCAAGAAGAGTAGGGAGAAAAGCAAGAACACAGAATTTTTATCCTGGTTTACCCTTCCACAATGGTTACGTCCAATCCTTTGCCAAACCAACAAAGATTTCCACTAAAATGATCCAAGATCAGTTTTACACCCTTGCTCCCAACAAGTTACACACTACTCCCAACAGTAAACCCACCACACTGAACCCTTTAGCTGGTGTTACACTAGTACATAAACCCACTGCACTGCCCAATTACACTCCAGTAATTGGATACAATAAGAACAGAATACAGTTCAAATTAATCAACCACACTGTACGCAATACAAAATGGATTGAGATTAAGTATGGAAGACTTAGCTCTGGTCCAGAACCAAAGCAGTTGATCCTCACTCAAGAAGTGCTTCAAGATTCACAATTTTTATGATTTCTTGTGTGAAAATTAATTCGAAAACAGTTTGCACAAAAAGGGCGTTTGTAATCTCTTAGGAATTCTCAAAAGTATATTTCAGAAATCTCAAAGTTATGGAAATGATAGAGACAATTCCTTTTTATAGTCAATTCTGATTTAAAACAGCTTAGTTGTCACTAGTTCAATTAATTGAACAAACCATTCAATCAATTGAATTGACCGTTAGTTGACTCAGTCAAAGATTCCAGTAGTAACAGAAATAACTGTCACATTGAATCGATTGTCTTAAAAAATTCAATTGATTGAAAAAACTTTTTCAGCAAAAATCAGTTTGGGCTATTTTTCTTAAAACTAGTTTTAATAAAAATATTTGTGAATCTCTTAGCACCCCAAGAATGATGAACCATGCCACTAATGATTAAGAACTAAACCAACATCAGCATACAAATCCAACTAAGGACCAAGACCGAATCACCCAACCATCTTCATGTTGGCTCAAAGTCATTCACTTGAACAATTCTGGTCCAAGTTGGTTCCAACAGATTCTTCATGAAGCAGTCTTCATCAACTCACGTGCTAGGCATTGATTTAACATAGTCCAGATCCAATCCATCAGAACTTCAGCAGGCTATGGTCTTTATTGACTTCATCAAATCACATGCTTAGCATTGGTGCTAACAAATTATTCTTAGTGGAAGTACAAAAACCTTTGTATTCTTCATTATGTGAAGTTACTCACCTTATAACAATTATTGTTATATCCTTTCTTCAAGATTTATCTTTATTACCCTCTATTATATGAGTTTGTAAGCCAGGAGTGACATTTGAAAGAACACTCAAGTTTTCAGCCATAGGAGGAGATTCTAAGGGATAACTAGAAATGGTTTATGTACTGACTTTGTAATCAAGCTTTTGATTAGTGGAACATTTTGAGGAGCTTTTCAAAGGAGAATTAAATGTAGCCCAAAATTTAAAGTTGTAGGTATAGTTAGCTGTAGAAGATGGGGTTAAATGGAGCCTTATATTCTTTTTGCAATTGATAAAACTAATTTGTCTGATAGACCGTCTAATAAGAACAAATCACATTGTTTAGAAAAAACATTTAGGCAGATTGTCAAAAAAAAAAAAAAGATAACTAAGCAACTAGAAAGATCAAAAAGAGAACACCACTAAAGAATTTACCCTAGTTAACCCAAATTTTGAGCTACATCTAGTCTCTTTAAACCAACTCCTTAAGAGCTTACACTAAACAAGACACTTGCATACAACAAGTAATCAAACCTTTACAATATAATGAGTAAACACACATCTTTAGGTTACAACAAGTAATTAAACCTCTCCAGGTTATCCCCTCTTAACCTACACCTAAGATTAATAACACTTAAGAAAATAAAGAACATTTTCAAATAGATTATAAATAAAGCTTAGAAGGGTGTAACTTCAAAATGTGAAGAATTACAATTGTTTAGCACTCCACCTAAAAAATTCAACATTCTAAAAGCTTGGTTTGCATTATTTTCATTCTTTACTTTCAATCCCTTTCAAATCTGTCATTTGAAACTCTAATTGATTAAGTTTAAATTCTATAATATCTTCATCTTTTTTGCGATAAAAGCTCAAAATAGAAAACTTAGATTTATGATCTTTCAATTTGGTTTTACTTTGAATCTGCTTGGGAAACTAATTTGAAAGTATTTGCAATATGGGTTAGTAAAACAAATTAAAATATAATCAAAAAAATCTTTTCGTTCCAGATAATACTTGATGCTAAAAACAAAGTATTTAAGATTTTTAATCAATTTGTTCATTCTAAAAAAAATTTAGAGATATTCACAATATACCACAAAGATATTTGCAAGATATAATTTGAAAAATAGATTTAAAGCTAAATGAAAAATAGCGTCAAATAAAGTCATTCTACAAAACACACAGATTGAAATCTTTTTAATTTTGGATAAAATATCTTTTTGATTGAACACGCTTATAGTATATATGTATGTGTGTGTGTGTGTCAAAAGATTTCGTTTAACTATTTTAAACAAAACATGTTACACGTTCATCAGATTGTCTATCATGAGTAAAACAATAGATGCTCAAAAGGTCTATTATATCCTACTACTTTTACTAACCATAATTAGATTATTTAAATCATAGATAAAACATATCATTCATATCACAAATAAATCATTACACATGTTATAGACGCTCATAAGGTCTACTGAATATTACAATTCTACAAAATATTGCTAGAACATCCAAAATACAAATAAACCATTCAATTTATTTTGTTATCATCAAAACATATTATCTTCTGGTCTTCAAATTGTCTAGTGTGGTATAGAACGTCCATAGTCTCAACAGATCATCTAACTGATAGAGCAAATTTATATGATGGATGTTACTGATACATTTTTAGGTCAAAAATCAACTATTTCTACACTTAGAACTTATTTAATTCTCAATTTTAAGTATTTTTTTATTAATAATTGATTGTGAGAGTCCATATAAAGATTTGATATTAATTCAATTTATTTTTGGTGAAACTGATCAAGAAAATATTGGACGAGAAGAACTAGGATTGAAGTTTTTAAGAAGTGAAAAAAAGGTAAATAAAGTCAGCCCAATTCAACCACGTGAGTCACTTGGGAGAAAATAGCAAAGGCAAGGAAGCATTTGGCGCTCGGCGTAGAAACATGGGCCCGCCACAGATTGGACCTAGTACTGGAATAGTAACAGAATCCAGTGGCGTCGATTTTCGTATTATATTTAAAAGACTTTTGGGTTAGGGTTAGGCATCTTTGGCTAGAATCGAGAACAAAATTGACTTTTGAAGGCGTCTTTAGGCTTCATTTGGAGTAATCTTCTTATTTCATCATTCTTCTTGTGATATTTGGTTTCCTCATGCCTATGAGGAGCTAAATTACTCATTGTTGGGGTTAGGTTAAGTCCTTTTTGAAGTCTCACATGCTTATATCATGTCTTATCATAAATACTTTTCTTTCAATATATCAATTCATTAATTTTGTGCTTATGCTTGTTGTGCAGATCAATAACTCGATTATTGATTCTTAAAAGTATTGGAAAATATATTTTGAATCCATAATTGAATTAATTTATTGATGAAAGCTCGTGTATTTTTTTAAGCTTTATTAGAGAGAGCATATATGATTGACATGTAAAGTGTGTAAAGTGATTTTGTGAACTTGCTTTTGAGTTGTTATACCATTGCTAAGTATTTGTCTATTTAAGCCAAGATACCCTTGCTTGAGGACAAGCAAGATTCTAAGTTTGAGGGAGTTTGTTAAAGTTAGATTATATGATATTCTTGGGCTTATTTTCATAATGAAATCAATTATTTCTAAGGTTGGAACTTGCTAAATCCCATGCTTTTATTTTAATTTGTTTCTTGTTATAAATAATTGGTTACTTGAATTTTTAATCAAATTTTACTCTAAATCCCATTAACTTTGTCAAATATATGAACAGGATGCAATTGGCTCAAGAAGAGTAGGATTAGAGCCTATAAAGAGGGAGATAAAAGATAAAATTGAGCAATCAGCTTGAGAGCAAGGAAGCAAAAATGCGCCTGACATAGGATGGGCTTCAAAATTTGGACCAACTATATAATCCAATGGTGCATGGCACAATTCATGTGGCTTGGACGCAAGCGTCAAAATTTTAATTCTATTTAAAGGATTCTATGCTTTAGGGTTAGACACTTCCACTGGGGGAGACTTCCAAAACTTTCACCTTGGGAGTCAGAAAAAAATGTAGTCTTGGGATGATGACTAGAGTTTAGAGGGTTCCTTTTCCCCTTCTTTGTATATCCATCTTCCTCCATTATTTATTCTTCTCATTTTGTTAGGGTTAGATTTAATCATTTGAACTCTCATATAATCAATATTGGGCTATTTTATGTCTCATAATACATGGTTTTCTTTCAATATGTTAGTATTTTAATTATTTGCTCATGATTATCGTACGAATCCATGACTTGACTATTGATTCTTGAGAGTATTGGAAAATATCTCTTGATTCTATATATGAATTAAATTATCGAATGAAAGCTCGTGTATAGGAATAGAGCGTGATTCAATTGTTTTCTTAAGAACCTTGTGAGAATGCAAGTTCATTTATATAATTGATCAAGCATTGTTGATTAATAGATAATCTTAGGCTTATCTGTTGAGGAATTGGGGTTGAGTATTATTGTGGGTCGACACTAAAATTTGTTTGAAATGAAGGTAATTGATTTTATGCATAAGAGTGAGTTTTGTTTAATCCTAGAAATTGCATTCCATCTCCTTTCTATTTTTTTCCACATTCCAAGTGTTCATTAAAAATAATATATATATATATATATATATATATATATATATATATTCATTGTTTTAATTTTATTTTCTTGAATAAAAATCAAAACTTTTGAATTACTGTAGTCTAATTTTGTTATAATTATATTTATTATCATCTATTGTGTAACTGCTTTGGGAAAGAACGATATATCTATTACTTGCTAAATTTGCGACTAGTGCACTTGACATTAGTGCAAAAATATGTTAACACTTCATGATTTCTTCTCTTCAATTCTTCATTCTTGTGCATCTACAACTTCATCATCTTCGTGCTCAATTGAAATATTTGCACTTCGTAGTTGACAAGAGAATCCTATATCTCTTGTAGTCTTTAGTCTACACACTTTCTTATACTCATTCTTAGAAGCTACACAGATGAGGGTATATCTTGACTGGTTATTTAATTGCATCTGGTTATGTTCTTCCACATCCCAATCCTCTTATAAGGAAATGATCTTATATCACCCTTGATGATGATTTGCCACAACTGATAGTGTGTGGAATTTATGTACATTTCCATCCAATCCTTCCAGTATGGAAAGTCTTCTCCTAGAAAAGCAGGAATACTAGAGAGAGAGAGGCTCTTTAGATAAACAACTATGGTTCCATGTTTGTCATTTTAATACTTGATCTTTTCCTCTAAACATTGTCAGGCCCTCAATCCTTTGGAGGTCGAGCTCCCATACCAATTGTGAAAAACAACAAGAACACGAAAAGAAAGGGTTGAATTATGTTTTTAAAACTTTTGACTATTTTTCACAAATATCGTTTGATATTATGTTATCAGACGATAAGTTTGACTTATATTAGATGATCTAATAAAGTATTGACATAAACTTAATTATATGACTGCTCCTTCTTAAGTTAGTTATAAATAGATAATATTCAAAAAAGACAAGAAGAAGAGAGACAAAGTTTACATAGTATTTTATATTGATTCGTTTGTCGCAATAGACTACGTCCAATTATAGACTAACTAGTCAAGTTACTCCTGGCTTAACTAACTATTCTTTAAACAAGCCACATCTAGCTTAAGTCAAATACAATGTATAAGTGATCAAACAATCATAGTTTTGCTCATTAGGGATACAACCTTTTGATGTGTACAATGGTTTAAGTTTACTCTCCTAGTTTGTTGGTTTGAACACAACAAGGGTCTTTGGATGCTTTTTGGCATAGAGAATTGAAAATGACAAAGTTTTGGCATTTGTAAAAAAATATGTTGTTCTTGTTAATCTTCTCTTCGAAGTTTATCTTTATATAGACTTTCAAAATGTAGTTTTTGCATTCTCTATTTTGGTTGCTGAGTAGCTTTGCACTATCTTGATTGTTTTCTTTTGTTGTTATCATCTAATGAGCTTTAAAGGTTTCAAAACATTAAATGTATTGCATGAAACATTAATTTCTCTTCTCTTCTTCTTGCAATCTCTCTGATAACTGGTAATACTTATCTTTCTCAATAGCAGAACCTTTTACACCAAACTATGATAAAAGTCCACACCAAACAAGATAGATAGTTGGGCAAGAGATGAAAATAGCTCATGCTAGGATAGTTGGTGGATGTTGCAACTTTTGCTCAAACCCCAAGAAATATTAGAATAATGTTTTGTTTTTACACAATCCATCTTTGTGACAAATGTTGAAGATAGTCTCTAAGTGATAAACTTTAAGCTTTAGCAATATTCTAAATTTAATTCAACTTATAGTTTTCGTGTATACTTATTGTTTGATCTTCATCTATTTTCTATCAGATGCAATTGGTAGTTTGGTTAGTGTTCTTATCATTTGTCAGATGATGCATTTGTATGATTTAATCTTCATACCTTATTGTTGGTTTAAGCATTGAATCAAAATTGTAGGGTGGTGGACTTTTGCTCTAATAAAATCCTTTACTTTTATGAAGTTCTATCAAGCAATTAGTGTTTAGTAGTGTATATTTTTATATTTGCTCTAAGAAATTTATCTTTGTATCTTCAAACAACATCTTTCTTTGTTGTATTTAATAGTAACAATTATAAAATACTCTTGAAAGCCAAAAGTGACTTAACATAAAAAAATGCTTGTGATATTTATATTAGGGAGATATAAAAAGGATATTTAAGAAATCTTTTTATACTCGTTGTAACTTAGGAGTGGAAATGAAAAAATACCTACAAAATTTTTAGATGATAGTAAAACCCATTAATATTTTTTTATGAGAGAATCGAATATAGTTCAGTTGGAGTGAACCACTATAACAAAAAACGTAAGATTTTCATGGCCTTTGTTATTACATGTTCACATATGCTTGTTATCTTTTCACAGGTCTTGAAAAAAACATGTTTTTGGATTGGTACATGTGTCCCTGAAATGTGTAATTGCAACATCTTTTGAAACGTTTCTCATCCTTCCTTTTAGAACTAACTAATCTTTTCAATCAAGTCCATAAAAAAAAAAAAAAATCAGGACCAGAAGCATGTCTACTTTATCTAATAACTTAACTTCAATACTTCTAATTCATTACAAGTGTTACATAAAAAGGTTAAATTATAATTTTATACAGAAAAATACTTTTCAACTAACTTATGGAATAGGTACCTTAGGACAATTTTTTGACATTTGGAAAAGTGTAATTTGGAACACAAAAACCATACTAATGTTATTATAAAATAGGTATTCTAGAGTTATTACTCAACAATTCTAAATACTTATTTTGTATCGATTTTGAGACTCTTCTGCCACACATCTTCTCAATTGATTTTACATGACAATCTAGAATACACGTTCTAGAATATTCACTATGAGTTTGTTTTTTTTTTCTTTTTCGACATATCTACAACACTGACATCTAATTTTGAAATAGTTAATTTAGAATAGAAAACCTACTGATAATGTCAACTTATAGTTGTAAAAAAATTAATTAATTAACTTTCTTAATGACCTTTCCAAATAGTACACTTGAAAGTAAGGTTATCAGAGTTGAGAGTCTACATAGACTTGTGACAGGTTTGCAAACTTAATTCATAAACCCGACTCGTAGATTCGTAAGAGTCTACTTCATAGAAAAATTCAACAAAAAGGACAAACATTCATGATACCAATTTTATAATATTAAAATACATAAGTTCATACAATATACCAACAATAAAATAATAATTAAATAACTAAAAAAACACAAATGTTATCAAGATTATAGGTCACCTTCATCTAATTCTCTAATAAATAATCTTCACCATCTTCATCACCATCTCCATCACCATCAAGTTCTTCTCCACATGAAACTTGTTCATCAACATCGTCATCAAAACTATATTATCAAGATCAAGTGTTTGTCCATCTTGAGTTGGATCATTTAAACTTGTTCTGGCCAAGTCAGCATTTTCACCATCACCTTCAACTTGAGTTTGTTCAACCTCAACATTATCTTATTCTTCTTCAGTTATTCATTCATCATCAGACTCAATGTCATCAAATGGGAGAGCAACAACTTTTCTAATTTGTTTATTTTTCAACTTCAAGTTATACATCACATAAACCAAGTCATTCATCTTTTTCGGGTGCAATTTTTTTTTCCTTTTTGTATAAACCTATAATTTAGTATGACATTTTAGTAAATATATAAATCAAATAAAGAAAATTAAAAACCTTACATAACTTAATGAACTTGAATTACCATTTTATATAAGCTCTAATTACGCACATACCTTGATGAGCTATAAGTCAAATTCAAAACTCGAATAACAAACTTCTTTAACTCTAGAGTTCCATCCCCAAACATCTCCCACCATTCTGTAGGGAGCATATATATCCAACAATCCTTTACATCTTCCATAGAAAAAGTCCTCCAACGTAGTGAAGCTTAAGAAGTTGCAAATTGATTTTTTTTTACTTTTTGTAACATCACTAACCAATCTTCTCATGCATATATACAATCC
>Ga0099825_1005315_pt1 | contig 16543 bp, 10 predicted proteins | sample SiratroredBW_FD_76838 | JGI IMG/M metagenome (GOLD analysis project Ga0099825, IMG submission 76838) | Root nodule microbial communities of legume samples collected from California, USA - Siratro red BW | ecosystem: Host-associated > Plants > Roots > Nodule | place: USA: California | collected...
AAATAAAAAAAAAAAAAAAAAAAAAAAAAAAAAATATAAATAAAAAATATATATATATATATATATATATATATATATATATATATATATATATATATATATATATATATATAAACTTTACATAAATGCTTACCCACCTAAACAAAACTAGAGAAGGTGCTATAAATTCCACTGAGCTTATACAAAATTTTAGAACAACCTAAAAACAACTTTGCTTAAAGCAATTTTAGCCTCCCGTCTATTTACCCAATACAAAATTTTGTATTTCCAGCAGTATGAGAATATTCGGTTTTTGCATACATTAACTTTCTTGTGTCCTCACTCTAAGGTTGTAAGTATCCACCTTCCTTCATGCTTTGTTTTCCATTGCTGTTTTTTTGGGTTGGTAACACATATGCTGCATTAGTGAGATGTTGTACTCATTTTCCAGCAAGGGTAGAGTAGAGAAAAGGTTGGTGTGAGAGACTTAATTATGTGCAGGTGCAATTCCGGGGCATAGAAGTAATATATAATACAGATGTTGTAGCAGAAAAGGCTTAAAAGAAAAGAGTCAGAAAACAGAATGCAGAGCACTTTTAATGCCTCTGTCTTACCTGGAAACTTACTTGCATGATAAGAGCACTCAAACTTTAATTTATATATTATATAAGATAAGCATTTATAATAAGTAATTATCTTTAAATATATAAATCATCTTTTTTATTTACAGTCAACTGTCTAAATTTGTAATGATATATTTTTATCTATAGATAACTTCTGTTTAGAAATTCATTGAAGTTCAATTTAAAGATAAGATAGAGTAGGTTGAGAGCTATTATTAAATATTAAAGATTTACAAGAATGTTAAATGAAATAAGTGAGAGTTTGGTTTTCAATAGTATATTATTTATGATTTATAAATCAATATAAAATTAATTTATAATTTTTTATTCCCTTCACGTATTGTTTCTTATTCAGAGATTAATTTTAAATCTGAATATAGTATATATTAAATTGAATATATTTTTCTTATTAAGATAGATAAAATTTAGGAATTATGTAATTCTCATGAATCTTAATTAGAATTTAAATGTTAATTAGGCACATCACGTAAAGATTCTATCCAAAAATATTTAAAGATTGATCAAGATCATTATAGAAATCTTGTTATAATTTAGCTAAACACAAAGAAAATGATATCTTCAAATTGATATAGATTATTAAGGTATAAAGTTGAAACCCATTTGAAAAAAAAAAATCTATCTTTCTCATCTATATATATGTTGCACTACAAGAGTGGTGATTCTGCCGCGGCGATGTTAAGAAAGATGAAGACTTGTGGCAGAAAAAGGAAGAAGACGAAGAGCGAAGCCCCTCCTCGTGTACCCTTTAACGAGGACTTGATGATGGAGATTCTTTTGAAGCTACCCATGAAATCTGTGATGCGTTTCAAATGCTTGTCAAAGTCATGGTTTTCTCTAATCTCCGATCCTCAATTTGCAAGAACTCATTTTGACGCCGCCGCTGCACCCACTTACAGACTTTTGAATTTAGTCAAAGATTCTGAAGCTTATTCTGTAGACATAGAGTTAGCGCTTTGTGATGATTCTGCGCATGCAGTGACCAATATTCCGGTTCCTTCACGCTTCGACATGTATGGAGACAGCTTAACCGTCGCAGGTTCTTGTCGGGGATTTCTTCTCGTACAATGTTTGTTCACGGATTTGGTCGTGTGGAATCCATCAACTGGTGTCCAGAAACAAATTTTCTATAACAATTGGTCTCCGCATCATCTATCTGGAATCGGTTATGACTCATTGGATGATGACTTTGTGGTGGTAACCGTAACCCTAGCAGTTAATAATACGGTTGTTCGTTATTTCTGTTTGAGAACAAACTGTTGGAGTTTTGTTGAGTGTAGTGTTCGGTATTCTCAGCATAAGCTTGAACTCAGACATGGAGAGTTCTTGAATGGGGCTCTTTATTGGATGGTTAAGTCCTCTGATAATCTTCGCTGTGTAATAATTGCATTTGATGTGAGGGAAAAGAGATTGTTAGAGATTCCAATGCCGAATCATTTAGCTGTTCTTCCGAAGAGATCTGAAATATACTATTTGAAGGCAATGGGAGAATATCTGGCTTTGTGCTTGGTGGTGCGTAACCAGGCTCCAGTGATTGAAATATGGTCGATGAAAGAATGCAAAGTAGAGTCATTTTGGACCAAAACGTTTGTTTTTTCCTCTAATTTTGGTTGTTTTCTGAGTCTTATTTACCCCATATGCTTCACAAAAAATGGGGAGATTTTGGCTTTCAATGGCAACAACACATTAGTGAAAATCAGTGACAAAGGAAAGCTTAAATATGGGCAGCAGCAGAGCAGACTTGATTTCCTGAGTTGTGGTGTGTATAGAGAGAGTTTTCTATCACTCCCTGATGACTCTGAAAAGTTAACCAAGTGAAGATGAACAACAAAAAGGTGAATGAGTATTCATACAGAAAATGTAATAATTTCTCTCTAGTTCATTAGAGTTAGTATATGCTATCTGGCATCTTTATCTTTTTCCTTTTGCTAACATCGCCATGTGGATTTAAGATTCAGACCACAAATAAATTTCTCTTGCACATAGCTTAATGTTTATAAGCCTTTTGTCACGTAATTTTATGATATTCTGAAGATCCATGTGCAGTGAATGAATAAATCTTTTCCTACGTCCTAATGTATTTATCTGCATAATTTCTGAACATGAGACGAGATATACATACATCCTTAGCAAAATTATGATATCTAGTTATGGTTTTGGAGAGCCTTGGTTATTGCATTTTTTTATTCACAGCTGCACTTATAATTTAATTACTGTTAAAGCATTTTTAAATTTAAATAAAAATGTTATAATTTCTTATTTACAAATATTTTCTAAAAAAATATGACAACTTTGCACAGGGAGATCCTTAATGTTATTCTATATTTTTCATCATAATAATACTCTTTAATTTTTATTAAAATAATAAAAATATATCTTAAATAATAAATATTATTGCAATTTGTTTTTAATTGTCTTAAAAAGTTAAATAAATAACTTTTAAAGTTAGCTGAACTTCTCCAGTTAATTATAAAGGTGACCAGATGTACTTCATAAAGTGTTTTGATACCTTTCTGTCGTTAATTTAATATTTTCCTGCACATGTCTCTCATATCTAAAATTTAATGTCACATACCATTTCTTTTCCAAAAGCTTCTTTGAGATTTTAATAAAAATAAATATAAGTATCGACTTCATTGTTTTTAAATTATTTTTTAAACACGATTACCAATTGTAATCCTAGGGAAATCCATTCGATGCAAACAAGTCAAAAGAATTTGATAATGCTTTAACTTATCTAGAATCACAATGGCCTAAGAATTAATGGAGAGTTTCACCACCAACCTTGATATCCAAAGTTAACACATGAAAAATTGATATCCATTAATGAATGCTAAAATTGAGTGATCGTTGTCAACAAAAATCTTTCCATCAAAAGAGTTGGTAAGAGTTGTGATTTGAGCATTGAAGAAACCTATAAATGCAAATCATGAAAAGGAAAGAAATTCCAGCCTATAACAGAGCAATAGGAACTATCAGTTTGCCAGCCCGTTCCCCGAATGTTTCTCGTCAGCAACATCGCTAGGAAGGTCAAGGCCATATGGAATTTTGCCAGGAAAGTTGGTAGATGATTCATCTGAACCAATCTTACTGCAAAATGAAAAATGAAATTCATAGGTGAGTTTTCTGTAGAAAGCTAGGCGTAAGTTACTCTGCAAATGAAATGCTCACCCTTTATCAACGATAACCATTGAACGTAGCTCACAATTAGCAAAGCTGTATAAAAAAGAAACCCAACATCAACTAATTAGTACCATGAAAGTTTGATACAACTAAGGCTCGCAAAAAACTATTTCCTAGAAAGTTATATATTCTCTTAAGATTGGGTTGAAAAATTCAGAGATGGGTTTTTCAAACAAATTTTTGTATAAACTATTTTTCAGCTTCAATTTTAAGGGGAACAATGAGTATTTGTGCTTCTTAGGTTGACGGACAAGGACATGAATTATACACTCCTATACTCAACCAATAGAGTTGTCATGTGATTAATGAATATGATATACATACATTGTCTGATAAAAGTAAAACCTAAGTGGTGTTACGATTCAAACTGGTCATTCAATAGTCACCAGATACGACAAAAAAAAAAAAACATTTTTGTTTATTATATCTCAAAACTAAGGTGTTCATAAAAGAGACAGGCCAGTATGCTTTCAGATGAATACTTACTGTGTACAGATTTCACTCTTCACAGCTGAATGACAATCATTTCCAAAAGCACTCAAGGAGTGAAACAGAAAACCGCTGTGGGTAACAACAGCTATCTCCTTTTCTTTTCTTGTCCACAGCCTGGACCAACAAGAAAATACGAAAAAAAATCAGATTTCGTTGAAAGCATGTGCTTCAGATGTCATGAAACAAAGCACACTCGAGAAGAAAAAAAGGTTGACATTTTCATAGTAAAGTGCAACATGGCCAAAATGTCAACACAGTCCAGCCAATTAAAAAATCAGTTTAAACTTCAATTCTAGTAATATATGAACATTTAAATTCAGTACAATCAAGGTTATTTTTCTCTTTAGCTCTCCCTGCTTGTCTTCAATAAGACTGTTCTTGTTGAATATGAATATTCATTGATATGAAATATAAATTCTTTAATCACACTCACCATTCCAAAAATTTAAGTCCCCTGGCAGCAACTTCTTCATTCTCCTCTCTAATGTCAGGTTTCCACAGAATGTCTTCATCATTTTCTATCTGACGCAATTTACACGACGAATGAATCCCGTCAAATACAGTGTTCTAGCAACTATAGATCAAAACAAACTGTGGTAGTTCTAGCCCATACATGAGCTAATCATAATATATCACCTACCAATGAAAAATCAATAGCTGGAAACATATGTCGGTAGTCAGTGATGCTTCTTCTCTTATCACAAGGATGCACCCCCTGAATTTCCCAAAATAAAAAATATATAAAGACAATTGTTGAAATTAAGTGCCAGATGACATTAAAAACAGCGACGAAGGGGTAAAAAAAAATTATATGCTTAATTTTAAAATTTTGGCTGCTTATCATAATAATCCAATCTAGTCACTAGATAGTGGCTATAAGTCCAGTAACTTCTACACCAATTATCCAATCGGATTTTCTTTTAAAATTCTACAGTCAGAAAATAAATCAATATAGAGGAGCCAACAACCCAACACACATCTCATGCGTGAATAAACAAACTTACTATCAAATAAGACTTGGGAAACTTGGTAAAGTAAAACAAAAGGACCCAAGTTGGAACTGGCAAGTACACCATACAGCAGCTCTCAAAGAAACTGACATTATTTGTATTTTATTCAATAACCAAACAAACACGAAACAGCTAATGAACAGCAAAACCTGACATCAGTTTCCTAAATAAGTAAGGAAACAAGCCCCAGAATGGTAATCGAAACAGCCAACATTTCAGTAATTCATCAGGTACTTCCTAATTACTGGTTATGTATCCTCTTGAAACTTGAGAAGAAATAATTAAGATATAGTAACTAACAGAGTGTTGAAAGAAAGCAAAGGTACAATTGATTTTTGGCCCAAACTGTCAAACTCCAAAGCTACAAAACTGTCATCATCATCATTACATACCAAGTGTTCTCGGCAAAGCTCCACCGCTATAAATGGTGGAGCATTAATACTGGAAATTGCAGGGCGACCACTGTCTCCCACATTGTCATTCATTAGCGGAGGTACACTAGTCTCATCAGTACATGCTTCACCACCAAAGACTCCCACTGCTGTTTGCATGGTCCTGCAATGCAATAATTAGCAATTTGAACATACGATAATCACTACCCCTTAAAATTGTATGTTTAATAATATGCAAAAACATTTCTTCAGTGAAAATGCCAGTACAACTTCACTTGACTACGTTTAAATAACTTCCATGGGATACAAAAAGGACACTCCAAATCAAGATATATTACCCACATAATAAATATAAAACTGGAATAAAGTGTTCACAAATGTTTCCAGTTTTTCTCGCTTTCTCAGAATAAAAAACAAATTAGAAGCCATTTTGCTAATAAGCGTAGTGCCCTCATATTTGAAACCAAAATAATAGTTGAAAGGGACTAGAATAATTAGATGTTAGAGATATAACAAACTGATATAAATACACAGACACACACATATATATACACACACATATATACACACACATATATATATATATATATATATATATATATATATATATATATATATATATATATATATATATATATATATATATACATGTGTATATATAAATATATGTATATGTATATATGTATATGTATATATGTATATATATATATATATGTATATATATATATAGATATATAGAATAGAATAGATTTACTGACACTGTATCATTCAAAGAGTAAAGTTGACATGGAACATTCTATTAAATTTGTGCTCCGTAGGATTTTGGTCAAGAGTCATATTTCGTTGAAACTGCAGAGCAGCAGCATCCTTCAACAATCAGTAAAACATTATAATTTCAAAAAATCATATACAATTTGGTTAATACATGATTATCTGAGTCTCGACTAATTTGTAAAGAAGTTTGTATGCACCCTATTATTTTAAGATGCTTTCTTTACTAACATGTCACATCATCTACAAGTTCCTTATCAAGCTATGTGGTATATTTCAATAAATCTTGAAGACCTCGGTGAGAACCAAAAACGATCTTAACATGAGAGAATAAAAGGAGTATTAAATATAGACAAAAAGTCTTCGGAAGAATTTTAAATTACAATGTGGATATACCTTAACAAGGGAGAAACTATAACTAGTTCAATTGTTTTGGAAAGACCGCTAGCCTTAACATGACCTCTCAGATTTTCAACCTGTCATGGAGCCACAAATATTACTCGACGTTAAAGTTCCAAAATATTGCTGAGATGATCACAAGGAAAAATTTGCCTAAAATGAAATGATAATTGACACATTATCTCATGAGAAACTATAAGGAAGATTAAGATGATGTCAAAACATAACAGTTAACACAAGTAGCAATCTCTATAGGAAGTCCTAGAACTTTTTTTTTTATAATGCAACTACCTCAAGATTTGTCCTAAAATAACCTCATTTGATTAGCAATTACCTGTTTCCAGCCGAGAGGGGTCAGATTTGCATCAAAAAGATCATAAGACTTGTATGCTTCAAAGTTCTTCTCACCTTCTACATTGTGAAATCCTTGGGCATGTCTAACCTGAATACAAGATTGGAGAAGACCGTAATACACTTCAACATAAACAAATGATCTTTTCAAAACCAGAACACAGCACAAAAGGAAGAGTAGATAAGAAGAGAGTGAAGTTTTATATTCATACTTTCACATCAATGATCTATAGCACATAAATAGAAAAGGAATGATAACATTCCATTCCTAAAAAGTATAAAAATATTAGGGATTCGTTTAACCTAATTTGTTCTCCCCTTTACGCTAGGAATTTATTTCCTATCATAATATGAGTTTAACACCCGAATTTCAACCTTCCTAATTTTTATGGTACTTCTACTCAAGTTGTTGGAAATATATCAACCATACCCAATTCGCTAGCCTGTAGTTCAAACGGCTACCCCAAAAGCCATTTGGTCACAATATTTGCTACATGTTGAGTAGTTAGTACAAATGGAGTGCATATTATTCCTCCTCAAGATTTTCCTTTATGAAGTATCTATCAACCTCAACATGTTCGTCAATCATGTTGAATAGGGTTGTGAGCAATGTTGATAGTTGTCATGTTATCACAATACGACTTCATGGAAAATAAATAGGCTTCTTCAATCATGTTGAATAGGGTTGTGAGCAATGTTGATAGTTGTCATTTTATCACAATACAACTTCATGGGAAAATAAATAGGCTTCAATTCTTCTAAAACTTGAGCCACAAAACTTAGAGATTCCTTGAGTCATTGATCTAAATTCAGCCTCAACACTATTTCTAGCAATAGAACTTTGCTTATTGCTCCTCCATGTGACCAAATCACCCAGAAATGTGCAATATCCAAATACATCCTATCTATAATTGATTCTGACCAATCAATACCAGTATACACCTTGACATTTCTTGGTTTTCCTTTTAGATAGCAAAGAATTTTATAAATAGCTTCAATGTAACTCACAAGAGCAATTGAAAGATGGAGTTACCGTGCTCACAACAAAAACTTTGTCCAGATGAGTGTGTAATAAGTAAATTAATTTCCCAACAAGCCTTTTGTATCTAAATGTATCAACTGGCACAACTATTTGTGACTTCTCTAAGCTTATCATTGACCACTAAGTCTCTTTCTTTTTATGCTTTCTCTATCTCTTACATACCAAATTCTATTAGCCTTTAACAACTTTATGAATCTTTCAAACCATGCTTTTTGGGGGATGGCTTAAGTCTATATAATAATCGTTTTAGTTTGCATAACTTTGTTCCAAGCATCTAGAGAAACCAGGTGGAGGCTACTTATACCCTTCTTCCCCCAATTCGCCATTCAAGAAGGTGTTCTTTACACTAGACACGAAGTAGACAAATTATTACAAGAGATATATTCTCTAAACGACCAAGGATGGTTTGTACAAGACCTAATACCTTTCCTAACAGCTACGAGAAGACTGAATCGACTTTGTCACAAAAATACTTGGATCATCAATGTTAGGAACTTCTAAAGGGTCATCAGGAATTTCATGATCCAACCTCTGCATAGACTCTTGGTGATGTTGTTGAACGGGGCCTCTCTTTTCTTATGCTTGAATATGCCATGAGTAAACAAGACCTTTATACCAGTGTAAACATGTTTGTGTAGTTTCAACATTTTCATTTTAAGATGGCATTTGTGTATTAGAGAGTTCATCAATTTTCACAATTAAATTATTTGGTTTCATTGATTCTGGTGATTTTTGTGATGGAATATCATTATGAAACTCAAAAGTTAAATCAACACCATCTTCACTAGTATCAAGCAAGCATAGTCATTTGAACCCTCCCGTTGGTCATCATCAAATAAATCCAATTCCTACCAAACAATCATTATGGCATTATAATAGGTTGTTATATTGTGTTCACCATCTTGCATCTTCCACGCCCTAGTGTTCAATTCGAATAAATGTGAATGACTGTCCATTACAAAATAGGTTTCCTTGATGGCTCCCCAAATGTCACGAGTTGTGGCAAGAGAACTGTTGATATAAAGTCAAATATAGTATATAAATAGGTGCAAAACTCACCTTATAAACCAATGTTGTGAGGTTGAGTTAGGTTAAAATTCCACTTCCTTAAGATGGTATTAAGATCATTCAGAGTCTATTCTAATCAAGTTTGTTGGACCTCGTGTCACCCGCAATCAGTTTTCCTCTAGTCACATACTCAAGATGTTTAGTCTTAGATGTGAGAGGATGTGTTGAAGAGCCCACATCACCTAAAGATAAGGTCAAATTTTAGTACATAACAAGGTGCAATCTCACCTAATAAGTTGGTTTTGCGAGATTGAATTAGGTTTAAATTTCACTTTCTAAAAAAAACAATCAGTTTGCCCGTTGCTAGATCCATGGAGTTGATCAACTAGGTAGTAAACATGAAGTTTTCAAAGCATGGCTGCCGGTATTTTGGATTTGTGATTGCTGGTTGCACCTCCCCAGTCAAATAGCCAAGTTTCTTTCACCGTATCATCAACCACCAAATGTAAAGACAGTTTATGACGGGTAAGTTGAAGAGTTCTTAGAAAATTTGTTGTTGGTCGATGATGCTCATCATCCAAGTTCATCACACCACTGCTCTGCTACCACTCGAATGGGATGAAGTGGGACTCAACACAGCAACCTAACTGTTTAAGGATGGGAACCCTAAAGCTCTCGATACCATGTAGGTAAGAACAGAATGAAGTTTTACTCCCATACTTTCAAGTCAATAACCTACAAAAAAGAATAATAATAGCCTACTCCTAAAAAACAAAATATCATGGATTGATTTAATCCTGATCTATCCTCCCCTTATTCTAGGAATTTATATCCTATCATAATCTGAATTTAACACCCAAATTTCAACCTTCCTAAGTTACTGACAGGAAGGAACGCCCTAAAAGTATGTAATTAGTGAAATTTGGCTCACATTAGCTATATTTTAACCGCTTCCTAATATTCTTGCTTTTAAACAAAATAGTATATTTTGAAATTCCATCTTGAAATTTCAATGAGAAAGAGATAAGTAGGTAATACTAGTGAGTACAACGTAAACCCTCCGTCCCTATTTTATCAGACCCTTTCAACTAATTCACGCCCTTTTAAGAAAATTAGTTAAATTAATTAAAAAAACAATAAATTTGTCAATAACTTGTATTGTTGTTCGAAAATTACTCCTATCATATTTAAAGCTAAAATAGTCTAGTGAAACTTTGTTATTGTGAAGAGACAACAAATGTTCTGGAAAGGGTCTTATAAACGGGGAAGTATCTCGATTGAGTTAAGTTTTGGGATTTTCATTTCACACACACAAAGAAAAATAAATTGATACATGGGACAAAACAACTTCTAACAAAAAAAACTGTTGTAAGGATGAAGTTGCCACAAACCAGGTGAAGAGTTTTACAGCGGTGCAATGGGTAAAGAATTTGACCAGCAGCAGTATCCATATCTGCGTGACATTGAAGAAAAGCCAATAATAACAAGTAACTGATGAAGTTATCATTTATCACTAAAGCAGATCTGCTTTCTGGTTCAGCTTAAAAGGAATGAATTGTAAAGCTTCCGACACTATCTAGCCCTCTTGAACAGTTAGGAACGCTCCATAAATAGACAAAAAAGTATTTGTACCTAAAAATATTACATTACGCATAAATCCACAAAAGAAGGTTCGTACATTCGCAACAGAGAATGGCGCGCAACCAAGCTTACGCTCCAAGCCTCTTGGAAAGTGGAACATACCACAGTCTCTCAAAATCGAGTTCAAATTTCATTTATTATTATTAATAACGAAAAGGAACAAATCAAATGGAATTGAAGAAAACTGAATGGAGAATCGTTAGGTAGAAAAACTGCGCCGAATCTAAGTAACATGAAACGAAAAAATTGCTGAGTAAATTGGATGGTTGAAAATTAAGAGGTGATTATTTTTTAGCAAAACGCATGGAGAAGAATAGGATTTGGAGGAACGGAAAAGTACCTGAGGGATGAGAGAAGCAAAGGAATGGAGGAGAAGGTGGAGATGCCCAACCTCGCTTGGAAATGGAACTAGGGACAAAATTGGAATTCAATAAAATAGGATCTCGAGTGATGAGCATGGTGTTTGGCCTAATATCAGAACAATATTTGTGACTGGTGAGAAATTTTCGAGTTCTCAGCATAAACAAAACCATTTTTTATGATAATTTAAATTAATAAAATAAATACAATAGAAGAATAAGAAAAAAAGAATCTGGGAATAAAATTGCAGCTTTTGGGAAAGAGAAAAATATATAAGACTGTATTTCAGTTTGGATATTTTATTAAGAATTATAAAATCATAATACATTATTTTTAGTTTTTAAATTATATAAAAGTAAGACGCCATCATTATATCCTTTTCATAAAAGAATACATATATTTTATTTTACACTAAAATTATATTTGATTGCTTGAAAGATAATAAAACTAATTCAATTTTTTAGTTAGTTTTCTATTAGAAGAACAATTTCTATTACATTTCTCTTTCTAAAAGTCTTAAACCTAATAAAAATCTAAAAAATATTGTAATAATATTAAATATACATTCAACACAAATTTCATGGTGTTCTGGACAAAAAAAAAGTATTAGGTACTTTTCTAGTGTCAATTTTTTTATTTTCAGTATTCTTCGTAATGTAATATTTATTTTATTTATTATTAATTATATCTTTTTTATTTCATGATTCATATTAAATTAAATTATTTAAATATTTAATAGTATTATTATAATTCACTGATTAATTTAATTGTCGTATCTTATTATTATAGATACATTTAAAAGTAATATAATCATTATAAAAAAATAGTATTTGTAAAAGAAAAAAAAAACTATAAAAAATAAAATAATAAGTTGTGGATTATCAAATATTAATATCATAATTCAAACTAAAATTAGACTTGAAAAAATTGTACCCTAACAATAATATTACACAACCCTATACACAATTAATTCATTCTATATATCTGTTATCCAAACTCTTAGTGGACCTGACCACAAAAAATATGATATCTTTATTTTAAATAATAATTTAAATATTTTTTTTATTTATTTAACAAGTTGGCATTTTATCGTATTTAAACAGTGTGAATAAAAGTGTGATATTGACCTTTTTGTTCATTTACCAATATTTCTGTTTGAAAACATGAATTTTGAAGGAGTGGAACGCATTTATCTCTTTTGTTTTCTAATTTATTTATTTTTTCTTAGATTGCACTGGAGATATAAAAGAAAACATAATTTGAATTAAAAGAATAACATGCAACCATCATTTCCTCGAGTAAACTTACGTGTTGTGTGTATTGCTTATGGGATATGAATGTAAGTGTAAAAAACTGAACCATCTAATAGCTCTTTTTGCAATGTTCCAATGACAAAGGAAGAAACACTTAACATGAGAGTAGAATAATCAATTCTTCTTTTCATATGTAATTGTGTCAATATATTACTATCATAAGATTTACTTCCCATATTCAACTTCTTGTGTTGAATAAGTTGAATATATCATTATTATAAGATTAACCTCAAATAGTTGATTGTAAGGATAATGAAGTAATTGAGAAAAAGAAAAACTCAATTGTCTTTTGATACAAATCTTTTCCACATCACATGAGGGGATAAAGTAAGTGTGTCTTCCTTCCTAACTTTGCAAATCAATAGAAGCAAGACTGGCTTAAGATTCAAACAACTAAAGCAAGAACTTTAGATTTTTAAAAATTTTAACACTAATATATTATTATAAAATTAAAAATATTTAATTTTAAAATTATACTTAAAAATGATTTTCAATTAAAAATTAAAATATTTTTAAATAACTTTACATTTACCTTGATATTATAAATATTATTTAATGAAATAACATTTTTAGCACTTTCTCATCCTAAATTAATAATATTATTTTAAGACATTGAACAGTGAATGAATCCTAAAAATTCTACCACTTATTTTTTTTATTTCTTCACCTTTTTCGTTTTTTACTCTTTCACTTTTCTTTTTCCTTTCTCTTACTCTTTCATTAGTTCTTCTATATTATTGCTTATATATTATTTTCTAATCTTAATTTTTTATCAAAATTAATTTACTTTTTTATTGTTGTTTAATTAATTTCAAAATAATTTGTGCAAATTTAAGAAAAAACATTAAAAATTATAAAATTATAAAATAAATTTAAACATTTATTAAAGGACAGAACTGAAAGATAAAAGGAGACCTAGAACTTCAAGAAAACATATACAATCAAGTTTATTATTTTGACAATTAGATTTTGTTTTTGTTTTTAACTTAATCTCTATATTTTGTGTATATATTATAGTTTTTAATTTTAATTAAAAAATATATAAATATGTCAACTAGAAGATATGAAGGTAACTGATATATATTTTCTAAAGGATAAATACTCTAGACACTTTCCTATATCAAATTAAATTCAAAAATTGCCTAATGGAGAGAAACATGAAAGAAAATGACTTATTTATTCTACAAATTTAGATAAAGTCTTTTGTTTTTATGGTAAGTTGTTTAATGTTGTTTGTTATACTAGTAAACTGGCTAAAGAAGGTAGAGATTGGAGGAATTTTAGTGTTAAGTTAAAGAACAATGTGATAATTGATGAGCACATTATTAATGTAAATGCAGGATTGATTTGAAAATGAGATTGCCAACAAATAAAAACAATAGATAAATATGTTCAAGAACAAATAATAGAGATAGAGAATGGAGAAAAGTGTTGTTAAGAATTATTGTTTATTAAAATTCATCCTTGCCAAAAGTAGTTTAGTCTTGCGTGAAAAGAAAATGAAATGATCTATCAAAAACTAATGGAAACCTTATAAGTTTGATATAAATGATTGAAGAATTTAATCAAATCATCCAAGAACATATTCATTGAATTAAAAATGATGAAATTCTTAATCATTACCTTGGACATAATATACAAAATGAGTTGATAAATTCGTTAGCAAATGAAATAAGAATAAAAATTATAAAAAAAATATTATAGATGCGAAATATTATTCAATCATATTTGACTGTACTCCAGATATAAGCCATAAAGAACATGTCTTTTATATTAAAGTGAGTGGATATTTCATCAATACTAATACAAGCTAACAAGTATTTTTCTAGAATTTTTAAAAGTAAATTATACAAGTGAAAAATGTCTTTTTGATGTTATTATAGATGAACTAAAAGTTGTTGGACTTGATATTAATGACCTTAGAGGACAAGGATATGATAATGGTCTAATACGAAAAAGAAAACATCAAGGTGTGCACAAAAGTATTTCTTGATATTAACCCCAGAGCATTTTATAATCCATGTGGTTGTCATAGTCTAAACTTAGTATTTTGTGACATGACTAACTCTTGTCTTAAAACTACATATTTTTTTAGATTATTACAACATATATATACCTTATTTTCTTCTTCTACAAAACGGTGGAAAATTTTACAAAATTTTATACATAGCTTAACTCTTAAATCATTGATATAAACACATTGGAAAATTGTGTTGAAAATGTGAAAGCAAATGTGAAACTGTAAAATTTTAAGCTTCACACATAAGAGATGTTTTATTTAAATTAGTTGAATCTGGTGATGATCCTAAATTAAAAAGTGAAACTTGCGTTCCATGATTTTGACAATTTTGTTCCACAATTTTTATGATATTATTATTACTAGAAGCTGAAATTTGAACCAGATAGATGCATTCTTCCTGCACCTCCATGACTTCATCCTGCACTTCCATATTTTTTCAAAATACCAAAAATATTCCTAATGGATTATACAGTTCGATATACAATTTTGTTTTGCATATTCTAGATTGTTAATCCGGTATACAACTTTTGTATACCATATTGTACAATCTAAAATATATTTTTATATTCTGAATTATACAATTTGGTATACAAAAATTATATATTAGATTATACAATCTGAAATACAAAAAAAATTATATACCGAATTATATAATCCAGTATATATAAAAAAAAATCTTACTAGATTTTATAATTCCATATACAAATATATAATCCGAAATACAAAAAGTTTAAAAAGTGTATGGTTTATTTATTTATTTTTATTAAAAATATGATAATAAATTTATTGGGTCTATGGAGGTGCAGGAAGAAGCCTTCAACCAGATAATGCACCGTAGCCCTGTCAGGCCCAACATGCTTATGTGATAAAAAATGAAAGAAAGTGCAGATTAAAAAATGCCCACATGAGAATAAGCAATCTAGTACTAGATCTAACTGCTAGAAAGAGACCCTGTCATTTTAAAGTCAGATTCGTCCATGATCAAGCTATATAGCTTATTTGCTTTATTAACTCAACCTCATTCTATATTTAATTTTTCAACACCACTTCATTCTTCTCATTTCAAATACATACACCAAACCATACACCATTTGTCTTTCTTGAAAACAATTTTTTATCTAAGTTATTGTTGCGAGAATTAAACCCTAATGTTACATGTAAATACAGGGCTTTTATTTCCTGCACACCACTATTACTAACTGCACATAATACTAATGGAAAAAGACTGGAATATTCTTCTCACTGCACCACTTTACTGTTGTCGCTGCATTGTGGCCCCAGCTGCGCCATTGCTACTGCACCTCCATTATCCATTGCATTATTTGAATGAAGACGAAGGGAGAGGTCATATTGGAAAGCTCAGTCAAGAGCTTTTACGTTTCAACAAGTTTGTTATGAAAATTTTGTTCGAAAAAACTTGTTTTGGAACTCATTTCATGTGTTACGGAAAACTCATTGAAAAACACATTCTAAAATACTTGTTCCAAAAATATTATTTATGTTTAAAAAACTTATGGTAGAAATTCTATTATGAAAAAGTCGTTTTGAAATGTATTTTGTGTGTTCAGGAGCGTTTGTTTTGAAAATCCTATTCTAGAAATCCTGTTCCAAATTTATTTTCAGAATTCATGTTATGGAAATTCCAAAAATCTTTGGAAAATTTATAAAACAGATACTCTAGAAATTACTTTTAGAAAAGGTACAAGGGTGCAATTAGAAATTATGATGGTGCAGGAAGAAAAAACTGAAATACAGTGTCAAACGTTCTGACCCAACCTAGTGGACCACTAAAACTATTCTATCAACCAGGTTCTATTATTTTTTAATGGACAATAGTTTTTTAACTTTTTATTTTTTTTAATGGGCAAGTAGTTTTTTGACTTGACCCCACTCTATGTCAAACCAACAAAAGATTTTGACCCACTTCAAGTTTTTTAAAAA
>Ga0099825_1005321_pt1 | contig 16536 bp, 6 predicted proteins | sample SiratroredBW_FD_76838 | JGI IMG/M metagenome (GOLD analysis project Ga0099825, IMG submission 76838) | Root nodule microbial communities of legume samples collected from California, USA - Siratro red BW | ecosystem: Host-associated > Plants > Roots > Nodule | place: USA: California | collected...
AAAATATATATTTATATATATATATATATATATATATATATATATATATATATATATATATATATATATATATATATATATATATATATATATATACTCACAAAAGAGATTATTATGTTTCCTCTAAATAGTTTAGCTAACTACATATTTGTGGAAGAAAACTAATTAATTTTAAACAACTCCTACCAACTAATCTACACGTTGAACGATAATAAATTATTTTAACAGTTCAAGAAACGATTAAACTATTAATAATGTGTTTGAATTTTACTTCGAAATAAATGAAGTCATAAATATGAGTGAAATTTAAAAAAAAAAAAAACTTTTTGTTCAAATCATGATCTATATGAGTCATTATTACACATTGCATTGAGTGGATTATTGGGTAAGATATTCTATATGCTCATTGTATAAATGAAGAAGGAATTGATTCAATCGAGATTCATAGTAACTTTTATAGTAGCATTTGTTGAAAATTAGCTATGAGAATCATTAAAAGTTATAAACTGGAACAACGGCTATAACTTTTTCCTTGTTCCCTTATCTTCTTCTGAGAGTTGGTTTTTTCTTTTTATGGCTGTTAGGTCAGCATGAAAGCTTCCCTTCACATTTACCCTTTTCCCCTCTGCAACACAATTCAGCTCCAATAGTTTAACCTCATTTTAAATTCACAATTGTTAAATTTATAAATGTAAAATATTAGTTTTTTAAACATGGAATATAGGAAGCTAGCTAGTTAGTCGGTAAATAATTTTATCTTTTTTTCCCTTTTTGAAGTAAAAGCAATATTTGAGAAAATACTAATTGAGTTACGAGATTGAGAGAAAAAATGGAAGAACGTAGTTATAAGGCAAAGAAGCTAGAGAATATTTCAATGCGCTATGATATTTTCAAATTAGCTTTTGTAATATAGGTTAATGACACATAACATTAGTAAAAACTACCGGATAAGGATAAAGAAGTAAAAATTGAAAACATTAAAAATAAGTAAATAAAAATTATAATAAAAAGGTCTTAAGCCCATTATAACACGCATGGATGAAAGTCCATAAATTTTATACTATAGATAACTAATAATACAAACAATATCATATTAGTAAAAACTACAAGATAAGAAAATATTAACAACAACAAATAAAAATTATAATAAAAATATCTTAAAACCCTAAACCCTAAAAATTGACATATTTTGAATTGAATTATTATAGGTATAGAACTCAACCTCATTACTCAAACTTATAACCACAAACTTTAGAGCAGTTACTATTTACTGAAGAAAAAAAAAAAAACAGAAGTCCATCACTACTCCTTTGATTCATGCATTTTTTTACGATAGATTTCTCATTTTTATTTACTTTCACTTTTTAGGTTCATATTTTAACTATAATTTTCGTTTCCCACAGGTTTTGATTTCTAAATTATTTTTGTGCGTTTTTAAAAAAGAAAAATATTTAAAAAGAAAACATATCATTTTTTAGAAAGTGCTACATTTTACCTTCACTACATTCTATTACTAACACAAAAACTGAGTTTCAGAATATATTATTAATCAGTATTGAAACTCAACCGTGGTAAAATATACAAAATAATCAATACCAAAACATTGCGTTAAAAAATTTGCATGAAAAATTTTTACCCGTAATTCATGGATGCATAGATAAATAATGTGACAAGTTAAGTGTATGAATAAACATAATTAAAGTTGGAGGGCCAGCTAAGGACATGTAGGGGAAAATGTTATAGTAAAGGTGATTCACTTTAGTTTGTCAAATTGGTACCATGATGTGGATAATGTCATATATAATAATTTATGAGCAACGTTTTCAAGTCTGTCCTTTAAATTGTTCCCTCACTCACCTAATAAATAACACAAACAGACTGCTTCCTTAATTCTTTTTTTTTTTTAATCATGCTGTTAGGGGAGACTTATATGGACTTTATTATTAGTAGCTATGTACACTTTACTAGAATTACCAGAAATATAGTATTTGTTGCATTATGTTCACATACTTTTTAGAATATATATTGTATTTATGTAATTTTATTTATTATATAAAAATAAGACAATTAAATATATTGTATTAAAATTATGTTAAGAAATCAAGCTTAATTGCATAAAATTAAACATTTTAAGAATGAACGTCTTTTTAAATCTGAGTTATTTGCTATTATTTATTAATTTGTTTTCCGTTTTAATTTTTTACCTATATTTTCATTTTTTATTTCTTTACATCTATGTTTTTTTTATCGACAGTATTATATTATGACTTAAAAATATTATTAAATATAACATGATAAAATAATTTTTATATAAAAAATTAAAATTTTCCATTATATATTATTATTTTGTAATAATTTGATAAATGATAAAATTATTTAATTAAAAATATACAACAAGTAATAATTGCAATAAGTTGTATCCTTTTATATAACTATATTTATTTTACTATGAAATATTTGATTATTTAAAATACAGTATCTTCTTCTCATCATTTTTTTCTCCAAAGTTAAAAATTTAAATTTTACTTAAAAACTATATATATATATATATATATATATATATATATATATATATATATATATATGTGTGTGTGTGTGTATGTGTGTGTTGTTTTTTTTCAATTCATTGGTAGCTGGTTTCTTACTTCGTTCGATAATCTATTTTAATATTCTTTTACGTTTATTCTTAAAAAGACAACTAATTCATAATGATCAACGGAACTATTTTTTTTTTAAGCATTTAATTTGTTCTAATGGACATATTTTAGTGTTTATAATATATTTGTTAGTTTGAAATTATTAACGTTTTCTAGAAGTTTATTTTTAGCATTCATTATTAATTATGGTCAGTTTAACGTTAAAAAAATATTAATTAATATAATTAAAACAATAAAGAATATTTCAGATTAAAAAAAATTAAGACTGAAAAAATGTCATAAATTTAAAGTAATAAGAATTTTACATAGATTAAAATAAAACTGATAGAAACTTAAAATATATTTATGTTAATTATTTTATATTAGTTTTAAATTGTCAAAAGATATAAACTACTATTGAATATATAGATATTATTTTTGATATATTATAATTGTTAATTATTTTATGAATAGAAGAGGGGAAGGACAACTCGTGCCCGTGATCAAATAAGGGATTGAAATCTCTTATCCTTTGTATGAATGGAAGAAAGAATATATTGATGCAATCGAGATTCATGTCTGCTTTTAGCAGTATTTGTTGAAAATGAACTCTCCAAATCATTCACTCAAATTGTGAAACATAAACTATTTGCAGCAATTCATAGTCTATTACCTTTAACTGTTACCTTATTTTATGGAGTTACTTTTTTCTTTTTTATAGGGCAACTTTCAAAGCTTTCCCTTCGTCCATTCACTTTTCTGCATAGCCGTTTTTAGAGTCACTTCAAAAATCACATTGTTCATTAAATGATGAGTTAAAAATAATATTTGTTTTGAAATTATTATCTCAGCTAAGAGATTGAGAGAACTTATCCAAAACTCATCATAGGTGATGAGTTTTTTCGTAGTACAAGTGGTATAGAATAAAAAATATATAAGAAATAGAATAGAAATTTTCTATAATTGTAGGAATGAATTAATTAAATGTTAAAAGTCATAGTATATCCAAATCACATTTCACCCTAAGTGATGTGATTTCTTTTGTTATTTTGGTCATATTTGTACTCATCTTCTGACAAAGACATGTTTTGGTATCATAGCTAATAAATACTATAAATACCCCAAATAAAAGAATTCAATGAGAGAGAAACTTGTAGAGAAAAGCCACAAAAGTAATATTTTTTTCAATTCAAGAAAACAATACAAAGCCGTTGCTAGTAGTTACGGACATTTTCAAAAGTATTATTAAAAATATAAATAACCATATTTCAAGTGTGCCATAACTTGCTATAATAGAAAAATATACAGCCTAAAGCATGATTTTAGCCAATAATTTTTCAGGCCACTCATAATTACTATATTCAAGAATGAAATATGTCGTCACAAATGCTTTATGCGTTTTTAACTATAAAGGTCGTTTCCTACTATATATTTTAGAACCAATCTCAACCATTGACACAAACTAAATTATTTATTCAAGAAAAATATAGTAATCTCTTAAAAAAACCATGATAGTTTATTACTTTAGTCCATGTGTGGTGTTCACTGTGGAAATAATTTTTCATATATAAGTTTCGGCAACACTGCTTGTGATCGCCACTCAGTTTTCATTCTGACACAAACCCTACTTACTTCTTTTCATGGATGAAAAAGGTTGCAAGTTGTGACTTTAGGACCCACGTGGACGAACGGTAGGTACCCTTGCCAATTATCTGTAATGGCTTTAGTCACTTACTCACTCTACTTCAGAGAAATTAGTATCACCCTACTTTGGTAGGGTTTAAAAGATACAAACGAGTATTTTAAAAGTTATATAATTTGATTGGGTAAAAGAAAATAGAGTATTTGAAGCAGTTTAAGATAAAGGAACTTGGTTTCAAATATATAAGGAAATGTAAGAACAATGTTCAGGAATCAGAAGATAAAGCCTTCTGCAAAGTGAACAGTTAAACTTAGATAAAATTACTTTAGACCCCAAAGTAAAATTAATTTAACTACCCCATTCCATTCCCAGTTCCCACCAACTACATGAAAAGTCAACATTATTTAACTAAGATAATTGGAACCCCAAAAATATATTCAAACTAATAACCAACAAGTAATTTAGCCCCTTTTCCTACTCTCAAACTTCCAGAAAGACACATTCTCATAACATACTTTACACAAAGCAAAATCAGGCATATGCATATTCTCATGCCGGAATATGTCAGTCCTCTTGAGCTTTTTAGTATCCAGTGGGAAACTCGCAGTTACCATACCCTGCACAAAAATAACCACGCTTGAAAATTTTATCACAAATTAAATTAAAAATAAAAGACCCATAAAGTACAATCATAAAAAGCCCCAAGCCAAGACATTTTTCAAAGGCTTCGGTAGAATCCAATGTTTGACTAATTGACCACCTAGTCGGCGTCCATTACCCATGTCCCTTCGGGAATAGGGTTCACCAAAATAGTGAGAAAAAGGTATTGTTTTGGTAGACCAAGTAACACAACACTGTAGCACCGTAATTATAATGCCCTACACACTACACTCTACCCAATAAAATTACGCCACGTCGTTATCAGAAAAGATTCCCCCGTTGTCAACCTTATCACGTGCCTCTTTTATCTCCACTGGTCTATATTGTGCACCATTTCTCACCCGCTCATGTTAGTGACCCTACCAGACACTATTCTAAACTACACATATAATAAAAATGAATAAAATAATGTAAAAGTAGAAAAGGGATTTTTAGAATACTCACTAGGCTCCTGCGTGACCACGTAGGACGTACCCCCGAAATAGCAGCTACCGCCCTTGCGCGCTTGCTTCTGGTAATAACTGTTGAACGCAAACGAAGCGTGGGCCACAATGGTGTTGGGATCGTAACACGTGGCACCATGCTGAATCGGAGCGCAATCAGCACCTCCCTCGCCGCAAGCGAAATCTAGAGCGGCCTGCAGCTTAACTTTATCCGCGTCCGGGTTCGCAACGCACCACGTGTTTCCAGTGGTGCTCTTAGACACGCCGCCGCTCACGACGGGTGCCGGCGCCGGGGTGGTCTGGTTTTGACTGCCACCTTTCACCGGCGAGAGATGGTCGTGGTAGTCCTTGAGCTCCTCCGCCGTTAACGGAACAGTGTAGACCCTTTTCTCGTCAGGGTAAAAAAGCCCGAAGTTTCTCTCGGAAGTGGGCCCGGGCTTCTGATTCTCATTAAATAGTGCGAACAAATAGACGGTGAGATCGGCTTTGGGTCGAAGAGGGGTCCCACCACCGGTTAAGATCTTACGGACGAGGTTACCGTTGTATGCGGCGGCGTTCTCTACGCTCGCACCCACTTCATTACTATCCCCCTTAGAAGGCCATCCCGTTTCTGTCACCACAATGTTAACGTCGTCGTATTTCAAAGCACTTAAAGCGGAGAAAACGGCGTCGATTTGGGCGTCAAATAGGTTATAGTATCTCAACCCGTTACCCGGATCCGCCACGCCCGGGTTGTCTCGGAAAAGTGCGTAATCCAAAGAGATGACGTCAGCGTTGGACTCGTACGCGAAGAACGGGTACACGTTTACCATTAAGTAGGACCCGGTTTGGCGGAGGAAGTCCAGCATGGGTTTGAAAACGGGTTCAACGAGTTCGGGTCGGAACGATCCGGACGAGGACGGGTAAGAGTTTCCCAACGCAGAGAGCGCAATGGGGGACGAAACCTTAATGTCGGAGTCGAGGTTGTGTTTCACAAGCGCTTGGTGAATGTTTTTCATGGCGGGTACCAGGAACTTGGTGGTGTTGTGTGTGTCTACGAAAACCTCGTTTCCAACCGCAATGGCTTCGATGTGCGTGTGAGGGTAGTAAGCGACGACGTTTCGTTCGACCCAGGAGGATGCAAAGGAGGGAGCTTTAGCTGCAGCAAAGAGTTGCTGGTTTGGAAGATCAACCGTCACTTTGATTCCGGATCCGGATAATGCCCGAAGCACTGCCGGGTCGGTGTCGTAGACCTTGACCCGGTTGAGCCCCTGAGATCTGAGGAGCTGAACGACCTTGACGGCGGAGGGAAGGTTGTTCCCTATGCGACCGTAGTTAACTCCAATGGAACCTCCATCTGAAACAAACAATGTAAGCTTAGTTAGTGACATTACGGAAACAAAGTAGAGAAAAAGGTGAGAGAGGCGAGCATTGCCTGCGAGGGTGAGAAGAGTTAGCGAGAGGAGAACGGTGGAGACGGTGAGGCGCTGCATTCTCTGCTTCTGTGAGGAGAAACAGAGAGAGAAGGTTTGTTGTTGTGTTCTGTGTCTTGTTTTGTTTTCGGTGTCTATGACGATGTTTGTTTGAATGTAGTGCAGAGAGTGTGTTTCTGCAGTGCGAGTGGGTGACGTGAGAAAGAGTGGTGTTTGTTAGTATATCTATGAAGAAAAATTGAGGGAAACGAGGTGGTGGTGGAAAGGGTAAGAGGGTAAGTGGGGCCCGCTCGATGTAGTGACAGTAACAAATGGACGAGTAAGTATAGGACCACCATCCATCATTCAAGGCCAGTTGGCCTTCATGCTGCTGAGGAACTTCACCAACTGGACCAAACAGGGCCTTAGAGATCGGGATTTCGAACTTTTTATTATTATATTCATACTTTTTTTTTTTAATTATACATGAATCATTATTTTCCATCGGTTTGTTTCCTTTCTAATAGAGAACCAGCCAAAACAGTGTGATAAAAGGCGAATTTAAGAATAAGAATGCAAATTGACAGTGGCATTTTGTTCATTACTGTATTAAAGTTGTGAACCTCAAAAGGGTAGTGTTTTGAAGGAGCTGCTATCATCCAACAATGACAAAGATAAACAAAAAAAAAGATGGTTATATTAATTTGATGCACTCTTTCACACAGATGGTGAACATCCAAGTTTACATCATTGTCTTGCCAGATCTTCCAAGCCTTTGTGAATAGTCAGATTGTGTGTTCTGAAACTAATTGATCCAAGCTCAGCCAATGATGATCGAATGCGTAACATACTATCCTTTGTCTAACTTCTTCATCAATTATTCTCCTTCCTTCTAAAGGATACTTAGGAGTAAAGAGTAATCACTATAATGGATATCATCATTTTCATCTATCCAAATTAAGAAGATCATCTGCTATTCAATATAAAATAATATACATATACAGGCACCTAGCATATACTATACTTCATAATTTTTTAAAATTTAACACTTTTAAATTAAATAACATGCTCAGAGGCAAAATACACTATTGGCCAAGTATTTATCACTTTTATATCAGATAATACTATTAATATTTTAATTAATGATTCATCAAAAATGTGTTTTATTAGTTTTTAATTTAATAGTTGAATTGATCTGGTCAAAATTAACCATAATAAAACATTTTAAAATTATTATTGTAAAATATTTCTTCACTGATTAAATTAATTATAAGATTTTCGAAATTAAAAGATTTAATATTTATGTTTTTTACTAAAACATTTTCTCTCAATTTCAGAATTGTTTATTTTAGTCCTAACAAAACTGCGTAAATTAATTGGCACCATAATATATAAATTATTTTAGTTGCTAAATAATACTCATATTAAGGAATTAAATAAGCTAAAGAATACTCATACTAATGAATTAAATAATACTTATTTTAGTTCATATGTTAAAGAGAGAATATTTCCCTAACTTAAATGTGATTAATGAATTAATTTTATTTATTTTAATTAAATATCTAAGGTTAACATAGAAACGTTATGTAATTAGATTTCTCCTCAATGTATGTTTAATTTATTTGTTTGATTTTATTAGAGTAAATAGTACAACAAACATAAACCTATTTTATTTTTAGTGCAATAAAAAATTAAAGTCTTAATATAACATTACTTTTGTTAATATTATTTGAATTTCATTAACATAATTAAATACTTGTTTTATTTTTAGTAACTGTTTGTCACATGTATTTAATTAAAGACAGAATTAACGTTAATCTATATCCTTTATTTAGGGTTTTTTAAATTTAAAATTCTTATAATTGCATATTAATGTTAATTTTATCTTTAATAAACATATAGTATGATCATTATTAGAGAATAGACAGGTGTTGACTTACCTTAAATATTAAGAAAATTCAAACAAAATTAAAGGAATTAAAGATGTTATACTAAGGATGCAATTTGTTTATTATCATATTAAAAATAAAATACTAAATATATCAATACTTATTATATTAAACTGAATATTTACTCATTTAGTAGAATTTTATTATATAAAAAATATGTAAATGAATATAATAAGTTGTTAAGGAGACATGTCTTGTATAGTGGTTAAATATATTTAATTTGAAATATTTGTAAAAGGATCATTTAATTTGATGTATTGACGGTGAGGGAAAAAATTATAACTTAAAGTACATAATGAAAAAATATTAATATCTTGTAAGCTATTGGAATTTATCATATTATATGAGTAGATAATATTTTTTTTATCTTGTAAGTGTAAAATCTATTTTTAAGATCTAAATTCAACACATGTATATCTTCCAAAAATTATCTTTATAATGAGATGTAAGATCTTACATGTTTATATTTAATTCATAAGTTTAGATATTAAGAAGTAAATTGATTTTCATGTATTTTTCTTGTAGATATTTTTATTAACAATTTTTTAAATTTATATAATTTTTTTTTTGTCTAACAGAGAATTTAAAGAATAAGATGTTTTTTAGAAGAAAAAAAATAACACGTTTTACCTTATTTACACTTTAACAATTGAGATGGAAAGTATTTCTTACATCGGTTATTAACCAATCTTCGAACCCTCATATTTTTTTATATTAGAATCATGTAAATTCATTAACCTTAAATTGTCTTTTCCCTTTTGAATTAAATTTAACAATTGAGATGGAAAATATTTCTTACATAGGTTATTAACCAATCTTCGAACCCTCATATTTTTTTTTATATTAGAATCATGTAAATTCATTAACCTTAAATTGTCTTTTTCCTTTTGAATTAAATTTAATATAATATTTTCTAAATTATATTTTTTTCTAAAAAGCTAACAATTGTCTTTACTATATAGGTTAAATAATTAAAAATAGAAAAAAAATCTAAAATTCTATCTTTTAAATTTATTTCAAAATTGTAAAAAAAAGTTAGTTAAAAGAAAATATAAATATTTTGTTTTTCATGTCAAAACTCAAACTAAATCTTTATTTTTAATACCAATAGGTAACATCCACCTTTTATTTAATATATTTTAATTGCATATGTTGAAAGCTTAATTTTTTGTTTCTTGCCATTATGGTGATTGATAGTTTCAATAATTTTATTTCAATTATATCTGGTTAAGCTAAAATAATTAAAAAGAATCAAATGAAATACTTTTGAAAACGAATAGGAATTTAGATAAATTAAAAATATGTATGTAAATAAAAGTGAAAGATTTAAACATTAAAAGGTGGGTTTAGGGAAAAAGAATATGTGAAATTATTAGTTGAAGGTTAAATTAAATAATTAGGTGAAGGCTAAATTCATTAGTTAATTGAGTTAGTGTTAAATTATATTTGAATTGCCAAAAGAATTAGATTTGAATCAGCAACAGATTAATTGATTGCGTGTAGCTACTTTTTGGTCTTCAAAAATCATTTTCGAAACAAAATTAAGAACAGGTTAAAATAAATTTAATAATCATTTTACTTTTCAAAATATATGAGTTGTGAAAGAGTTGCTATCATCGATATTTCTTCTATAAAGAAAATAAAGTTACAATGATTTTTTCAAACAAAAATCAAAGTAAACTGAGATTGAAACTAAACCTGAAAACTGATTTGGGTTTCTAAAAATTTGAAAACATGGTAAAAGTCCACTCAAACATGCCTTTTTTAATGTAATTAGAACAACTGTTTAATGATTTTTACTTCCTGCACCTCTATAAGACGTAGGGAGTTAAAACTTTGTTTAATTTAGATAGAAGTTATACAAAAATGACATTGGCCCAAAATTACCCAGTCACCTTGGGCTATTGCATTCTGTACCTCATGGTTTGAAGCTACACCCATAGAAGTGGTTAAATGTCTAATTTGTCCTTATCTTTTCTACTTCATCTTCTTCTTTCACCTCCACCACCTCTGCACCTCCTCTTCCCCGCTTCTCTTCATCTCAGGATCTATTAATTTACCCAGATTTTTTTATTCATTTCCATGAGAGTATTGTGAAATTTTAAAATATTAATGTTTAAAACTTTTTGGATTGTGAAATTTTAGAAACATCGTTGTTGGAGGGTTTAGGATTAGGGCAACTTTCTTTGTCTTTTTATTTATAAAATTAATAAAGAAAAGTCGATGTTAGAGGGTTGTAACAAAAATATAAGATCATTGGATTACACAACCTTAAACTGAAAATGAACATCCTAAATCAAAATATAAATTTGAAAATTTAAAATTTGTGGAGTGCAGGTTGAAATTATGGGATGCATTAGGCTAGAATTTTAGATCCGTTGTAAGCAATTAATCATGGGCCTGTGTAATCAACTCATCACTTATTTGGGAGAAAAACTTCCTACACCCCATCACTTATGACTTGCAGCCATCACTCTTAGAAAATCTCAAAAATACCCTTTAAGTAAAAACTAGTTTCGAAAAATGTTTTCTGAAAATAGGTTTCAGAAAAAAATTTCAAAATATAAAAGGATTGCAACTTTTCTTGAGTGGTTTACAATATTTTTTACAATTTTACTTTTATTCTTACACCACTCTGGTGTCTGTGTTTTTGTTATGAAAAATTTTGGATCAATTGTTATTTTTATTTCAATAACTGTTAAAAAAAAGATACGTATATTTCAACTAGTAATGATAATAGGAATATAGTAAAATCACTTCAAATATAAATGATCGATTTACAGATCCAACCACTGAAGAGCTTAATGCGTGAGTTCTAAACTTGATGCACAATCTCTCTTATTGAATTAATACTTATGCATATTAAAAATATAAGCTTAAATATTTATGCAGAAGCTGCATTATCTGTGGTGAAGAGAAGACTCCAATCCAAGTTATTCAAACACTGTTAAAGGTACACCCAAAATTGCTATGCCTACTTTTCAACATGCCCTAAGACCCAAAACTAAGCCCAAATTTGTTTTATATTATAATTAATTATCTGTCACCCATATAAATAAAATGTTTATTATTTCAAATCTTTATAACTACCCTGTATGATAGTTACTAAATATAAAACAATATTATCAGGATGTAATTGAAGTATATCACACATTAATCTTTCAGTTCATAACTTAATATTGTGTTTTAAAATTTGTCTAGTATATTATATATACTAATAAAAATTATTGTGAAACATGTAAGAGGGAATGTATTATTTAATGTTTATATAATAATTGATATGAAATTTTTTAAATGGTTTGCTTATCTTATATTTTGTATGTCATTTCTTTTGTCATTTTGACGTTCGTATTTTGACATATAAACAAATAAAAAATATAGATGAAAAATAGTTTTCTAATCAACTTTTGAGAGATACCATTTATATATATTATACATACATAATTTTCTTGAAACATATTTATAAAAATTATAAATATGTTTATATTTTATACTTTTAGTTTTTTTTATAGATATCAGTGATTACTTATTAATATATTTAGCAATTATGTTTTTATTTTATTTTAGTAAAAATGATAGGATTGTTACACTTTCTATAAATAACGTATACGAATAAATATACACAAATAATAAAGAGGTAACAATTTTGGGCAAAAAGAGCGAGAGAAAAAAAACAATATTACCTACACAAGCACATGCTGAAGAGTATAATCCTTTTTTTTTAGCATAATTCTTTGACTTAGTAAAGAAAAAGTGATGGGAAAAAGTGCCAATATTTTGCCTTTGTCTCATTTCCATTTTTTTTTTCTCTTTATTCTTTAAGTTTCTTTTATCCAGAGGAGCAGCTTTATTTATCGTGATATATAACAGTGATATTTCTTAGGATATTGCACTTTTCATAAAGTGAAGAAAGATAATGTCGGATATAACCATACACAAACAAAAAATCAATTAGGAATGGGACGCACCTATTTTAATATAGACCACACTTTCAATTTATTGGAAAAGAATTTATACTTCAATATCATAAAAACCGACATAATGTGCACTTTTAAATATATATATAAACATGTTGTTTTAATTAATGTGGAATACTCGTTAAGTAAAAAAATAAAAAGAACAGGTTATTTTTAATTAAATACATATTATTTAATGTCACCACATATTAATAGTTTTTATGGGACCTATTTTAACAATTATTAAATTATGTTTTTAAGGTTAATTTTTCTATATTTATTATAGAGTAAGTGATTGATATATAAAAAAACATTAATTTTAGTTTTTATTTTATTTTTTCCTATTTTTAGTTTTCACTAATTTTAACACTAATTTTCTCATAAAAAAATCTTGCGATAAAAAAATAGAAAATTATGATAACAAAAAAAAAAATCTTCTAATCTATTTCTAAAAAAGAGTTATTTATTTAATTTAATGCAAACAATGTGAGTATCTAGAAAATAACTATAGACTAGAACGATGCTTGAAGATTTTATTCTTAAAGTGAAAAATTCATATAAATAATAAAATCGGTTATTTAAGTTTTATTTTAATATAATTATTATTTTTGTAAAAAAAATCTTTTTTGTTCTCCTATGCTAGAGATCACCATCAGATTTCTAAGAGTGAGTAGAGTAAATTTCTAAAAACGAGTAGAGTAAACTTCTAAGAGTGAGTAAAGTAAACTTATTTGATAAGAAGTTTGTTTAAGATAAATTATGTTTTATTTTTTTTTTTTTTTTTTGTCAGTTTCTAAGTTCTCCTCTTTACTTAGGTATATGTGCTTGGTTGAATGTTTTTTATGTTATAAGATCAATCTATTTAGTTAAGATATTATTGATGTATTCATATCATTGATAAAGACTCTATAGTTTAGGTTAGACTATTCCTATTGTCTTAAGGAGTTAGAGCTTAGTATTCAAAATTCTAATCAGGTAAGGGAAGTTAGCTTAAAGGTTTTTAATAGAAGTTAGTTTTAAATGTTAATAGCACCCTAGGCTAGAAGATCTAAATGTTGGGGTGACATGGTCACCAGTTACAAAGTTTCTTGCTAGATTTGTTGTTTAGTGAAATAGAATTGTTTGATTTAAATTGATTGTAAAAGTATAGAGATAATGGATTTTGATAAATTGATAATTTACATATTGAAAACGATGTTTTGAGGATTGATTAGGTTTTGCATTGGTAAAATAAGATTGTTGTGAATTGGTAGTTAAAAAGTAATTGTAAGGGTGTTTTAAATAATTAAAATGTAAAATTTTTACTCTTTAAAAGCTTATTTAAAGGTGGTCAGCCTAGTGTCACATGTTTGACCTGGGTGCTATCAAAAGGGGGATAGTATTGGGTTTAGTTACTTTGGGCACAATTTCTTTATTGTTAGGTGCAACTTGCTTAAGGTGCTCTCGGGTTTGGATAACACTAGGTGCCACTTATTTGAGTCAGGCGTGATATTAACTTGCACCAGGTGTCATGTAGTGCATTGCAATATTCAATCTTTTTGTGAATTTACTTATCCTTTTCGTTGAACTTTGCCTTTTATTTATTAATGGAGTATTGTATTTAATTGTTTAGTCATTGTTTGATGAATGTTGTTAACTTAAGATGAACGATTATTCATTGGATGGTGTGTGATACAAGTTATGAATTATGTAAAAATATGATCGAGATGTAGTATATGTAGTATTTACAATAAGTGAAATACTATGTTGAGATTGATTAAGATGTGCATTGTTTGTGTATTTGTCTAGAGGAAGACATCTTGACTCTGTTGATACATTGAACACATAAATAAAAATTATTAGGTGATGAGAGTCAGAAGAGGTACACACAACTATGTTTATGTTTTAAAATAAAAATTGATCATAAATGTTTATATGGATTAATCCATACAAGTGATTGTAGAGATTTCATAGCACAAGGGTAGTACAACATGTACAAAATTATGAGTCTAATTTAATGCACGAGTATTATAGAAATAGAGTCAAGTGTCTATATATGTTAGTTAGTGAATTTTTGATCTATGTGATATTGATCTTGAGTTAATTATAAATACTTTATATGTTATTATAAATGTAATGGATGAAAAGGTGATGGATCACATGTTTTTTTAGTTATCTTGAAAATATTTTAAATTGTTAGTGTATCTTATCTTTTGTGTTGTTTGTTTTTTTTTTAATTTATGATGATTATATATTACACATACGAGATAATATAGTACAAGACAAAACTCTGTAATAAACGAACGAAGTTTCTTTTCTTTTATATTTATCAACTTATTTTAGATAATTGTTTATATTTAAAAAGTTGTATTTTGTATAATACTTTATGATATATATATATATATATATATATAATTCTAGATTTATTTGCTTGATATAGTTTAATAATTTTGTGACACGAATAACTTTTAACTTAAATAAGTATTGGTTAAAATCAATTATATGATAGAAAATAGAATTTTTAATTTAATATTTCACTTTAAAATATTAGATATTATTAAAAACATTTCATGTAAGAAAAGTTTGTTTAAAGATATTCATTTAAAATGTATGAATTTGATATTATTATATTATTAATATAGTTTAATTTTGAATTTTATTTATGGTGATAATAATAACTTATTAATCAAGTTTTTTAATCAAGAAATGACTATGCACTTATATAATTTTTTAAGAAAAATCTGTTGCGAAAGTAATCTTAATTATATCGTGTAAAGAGAAAAATAAAAGAGAAAAACAGATTCAAAATAAATAAAAAAATATTTGTAAATATCAATTACTCTTACATAATAAACATATAAAAGCTAATATTAAAAAAATATTTTAATAATAGTTAGAGTATTGGCACAATCCTAGGAAAATCGAATATTAAAATGTCATGATTAACTGCTAAGAAAAAGAGTTCTTAATTTATTAACCCATATCATTAGCATATCAAAACCCCGTTTAAGTTATGATACAGATCCTATGCAGTGTAGTTGCTTTTGAAGGTGCACAAATCTTCACCCATAAAATAATAAGTATGTTTTATAAAATAAAATAAAATGTGTACAATTAACTGTACCCAGAATCAATTTTAAACTTTAAAAATTATGACTTTTTTTTCTTTTACGATAAAGTGGGTTAAAGAAAATAGCTTTTTCTTTATTGAGAGAATATGGACTGAGAAGTTTCTTAGAAAATTTGTCTAATGACTTACACCTTTGGAATAAAATCATCCTTTTCTCTCCTAAAAAACAGAGACATGAATAAATTAATGTGTATGGTTTCTGATGCTTTTCTTCCTCCTAATTATTGGGGGTCCTGGACCTGGTGTGAAAAGTAATGCAACTAATAACATTATTGATCGTGCAAGTTTTTTTATTGATATATAAAAGCAATATTTTGACCATAATTTCACACACGAGATATTTAAAATAGAAAATAGTTACTTGTAAAGACTTCTCATTAAAGAATTTTAAAAAATTATTTTTCGTTGAAAATGTCATACGAGAAAAACATAAGAGGCTTTAAAAAAATGGAATTTGAGACTATACTGACATTTTTTTACAAATCACTATTTATTAACAATTAGGGTAAAAAATTTATACTGAATATGATTTGTGATTATTCTACAAAGTAACAGCATTTCTCCTGTCCTTACAATTCAAAACAAAATTATAAATGATAAAGTTCATATGCGTAGTTTAATTTTGATTGTCGCAACCGGGGTCACGACGGGGACGGCGAAAAAATATTTTAAATTTCGTAGAGTCGCCACTATAGTTTATTATGGAAAACTACAGAAAAACCAAAAATCTGATCTTCGAACCAAACTAAA
>Ga0099825_1005332_pt1 | contig 16516 bp, 11 predicted proteins | sample SiratroredBW_FD_76838 | JGI IMG/M metagenome (GOLD analysis project Ga0099825, IMG submission 76838) | Root nodule microbial communities of legume samples collected from California, USA - Siratro red BW | ecosystem: Host-associated > Plants > Roots > Nodule | place: USA: California | collected...
AAGGTTAATTGTTTGGGTGTGTGAGAACAGGAGTAGAGTCTCCCGTGTTGAGTGAGGATGCCACAAGTTCTTTGGATTCCGTGAAAGTGTTTGATTTGAAAGGAAACGATATTCCAATTTCTGACTTGTGGAAAGATAGGAAAGCAGTTGTGGCATTTGCACGCCACTTTGGGTGATTTTATCATATTTACTACACAAATTAAGTTATTATGCGTGGTAACTCGTGTTTATCAGTTGCTTAACAATAACTTGTGCTCCTTTTTATCTATAAATTTACAGGTGCGTGTTGTGCCGCAAAAGAGCTGATTATCTTGCATCCAAGAAGGTGAAGTTTTCTGCCGTTGTTATTTCTCTTTTCTCTTGTTCTTTTGTCAATTGTTTTATGTTCTAATAAGCTTCCACCTTAACGAAGACTCGTTTGATTACTGTCAGAAGTTCGGACGTTGCTTTTGGTACCTAGTCTTAGAAGTTTATTTTGGTTCTTGGTTTTGAGTTTATAGTATCCACTAAATATGCGTCTTTATTCAAAATGCTGGTCCAAACATGATTCATGGTTTTTGTCCCCTTTCATATGACGAATGTCTGGACTTTGGATGGCTTCCTTTTGGTGTAATCTTTATTTTAATTCACTAGTTCTGACTGAAGATATCCTCCCCAATCCTTACCACGAGGTGGAAGGCCAAAACATGAGTCATTTTTCTAAAAGATAGTTTGCAATGAAAAGTTTTAGCTGGAGGAATCACATTTCATGGTAAATGTTTAGTGGTAACATAGAAAGCAAGATTTGCATGTCTACTAATATGGTGTGTTCTGCCAACAGGATATAATGGATGCATCTGGTGTGGTGCTTGTATTGATTGGACCTGGGAGCATTGATCAGGTATATCAGAAGAAATGATGGTGAATATCTGTACTTTTTTATGAGGTCTGTTGGGTTAGATTTTGTTGTCTTCTTTGGATGCTGTATTTTCTTGTACTGCATCCATCATTTTATTGGCAAGGTTCATTAAACCTAAGTCCTCTCAAACATTTTTTCACAAGCTTTAATTTATAGTCATAAAGATTATAAGTGATTGCTTGGTAATCTTCTTCAATTGGAGTCTGGTTTTGTATTTTAAGTAGAACCACTAATGTTCACTAGATATAACTCTCGGTGCAATGCTCCCAATTATTGATTTCTTCTTTCTCTTATCATCTGAATTTGCTGGAATGTGTTGCTAATACCATATGTTGGTACAGGCCAAATCCTTTGCCGAGCAATCAAAATTTCCAGGAGGTGCTTTGCAGATAACCTTGTGCTTGTTCTAGTTTTCGTAATTTATCCATCTTATATCAGCACTTTGACATAACTCTGTTACCTCTTCTAGAAATATATGCGGACCCCACTCACTCGTCATATGAGGCCTTGCAATTTGTTTCTGGAGTTTTAACCACATTTACCCCCAATGTAAGTCACACACCTCCAGATATTTTATTTAAAAGAATGCATAAAACACCAGTGACTGAATGGTATATATTGAGACTTTTTTTAATTGTACAAAGAATATTCCATGTCAATTTCAGCTGTTACACTGCAGGCAGGTCTTAAGATAATACAGTTATATATGGAAGGTTATCGACAAGATTGGAAGCTTTCATTTGAAAAGGATACTGTTACCAGAGGAGGCTGGTATATAAATTATCTTATACTATATCTTCCAAGACATTCTAAAATACAATAAATATATTTTGAGATATATTTTCTAGTTTTTCTAACAGGATTTCTCCAGCCCATTGAGGCTTGACAGGATCATGTTTTCTCTTTTGTGCATAGCTGAATTCTCTAAACATTTCCTCTATATTTGACATTGTGGCAGGAAACAAGGAGGAGTTATAGTTGCAGGCCCGGGTAAAAATAACATCTCATACCTTCACAAAGTATGTTATTCCTTGCTACTTGTTACTTGACAGCAGTTAGTGTCAATGAACATAATATTTATGGCATATATACATTTTTCTTATATCATTATGTGGAATATGTTCATGTGAGCAGGACAAAGAAGCAGGAGATGACCCAGAAATTGAAGATATCTTAAAAGCATGTTGCTTGTGAAGCAAGAAAAAGAGGAAGCCCCTCTTTCTCTGCTTTATGTATCCTGCTTCCTGAAGTGGTAGCCACATACTACATACTGCATCGTACATCATATGTAAGCTGCTGCTTATGCCGAGTGGCTTTTCTTGAGTTTCGGTTAAAAAATAACGTTATTACCCGCCATTTATCCAAAGAAAACTCACATTTTGGAACCTATTACTATGGGCTGTTAACTTAAGATTCTATCGATTATTTAAGTCTTGTACATAATAATTTTCCTTTCATTTCATAAGAAGGTGGATCCTTCTATTATGTTGTTCCTACTGATGGAATGGAGGAATAGGTTCATTGAGCACTTTATTTCATTTTCCAGTTTGCGATGGAATGTGCTGGACTTAACAGACTTTCTTAATCACTTTCATTAATAAAAAGCAATGTTTAGCATCCAAACCTTTTCAGTTCCGCTTTTTAAATTAGTTTTGTTTGTTAGGACTTTTATTCATAATTGTGTTCAAAGAAGCGTGGGAGTTGGTGCTAATTTTAACACGTTCTAGAACAATACTTTTTTAACTCCTTCAGTTTCTCTTAATCTTGTTTGTGATCCTGAATTGAAAAACCAAAATGGCAACTTTATGATGGCAGGTACAACTGAACAGAAACATTGAAAATAGCTAATTACAAGATTTGATTCCAGGGCACTAGGTATCATTCATTAGTTTACAGCTATTTTGATTACAGATACATGGGAAGCTACAGCGAGATACAATATATAGAGAGTTGGGAGGGGGAAATGGCATATCTTACCTATGATTTGTACAAAATTCCTGTAATTTGTTAGGGAACTATTCAACGCTTACTCCCTGTGCAACCAACTGTATAATGATTTTCTGGTAACCTTCAACCTCATTAGAATTGCAGGTCTCCTAGTCTGAAACCCCATTGATGTGGATAATGCATCATCTCCTGGTAGTGCTTCTATTTTGAGATTTGTAAGGTTGGGGTGCTTTAACTTTGGTGTGTCACTTAGTGCTAATCTGGTTCTCGCAGGAAAAACTTCCAGCCCCAACTCATTTCTAAGAAGTTTTATCATGGCCTCTTGCACTTCTAATATGCGTTTAGACAGATTTTCGTCTACTTTAGTAGCTCCTATAACGATCAAGATATCATCATTTATTGAATGTCCTGCATCCACAAATGCCAACTATGAGTTTATATTTAGTTACATGTTTTTTTTTTTGGTGTTTCCACCCGCTTCCTTTCTATATGAAGATGAATACTTATGTGGACAAAAGACCATGTAACATGGCATTGTAGCATTATATGGCTAAAATTTCCCGTTCATACCTAAACTGTAATTCTCTTTGATCATCCGAAGAACTGCAAGAACAACCAAACGAGCTTCCACCTGTTGACAACGTTGGTTTGCAAACAAAAAGACTTTCAAGAATTTTCCAAATCAAATGTAACTAACAAAATATTGCTTAGTTTATAAATTTGAGAGTCCTGACAGAAAATCAAGAAATAATAAGGAAATAAATGAATTGCTGAAATCTGGAATTAAAAAAAAAAACAAAAAAACGCTGGCAATACATTCTAGGTAAAATCATTCATTTGGTCCTCTTATAGTTGAACAAATTTACCTTTCAGTGCCTACACGTAAAAATCATTCATTTAGTCCGTATACATACTTTTTTTAATCTCCTTTAGTCCCCATGACTTTAAACAGTGAGAACTAAAAGAGATTAAAATTATATGTATAGCGATTCAAATAGTATTTGTTGGGATTAAAATGAATCATTTTTAAGCATAAAGATCAAAACGTAAAATTTTATAACAATGAGGATTAAATGAATAATTAAACCTACATTCTATTATTGACTGAAATTCATGTAAGACTCACTAAATTATGATTAATGAGTTCCAGTCCCAATTTAGTGGGACTAACATGAAATTCACACAATACTTAATACCATTTTGAAAAGATAGGATTTCTAGCATTTCTACAAACAAAAATGTAGCTTTAAACCGTGCTAGAGTTGAGACAGTTCTATGACAAATACTAGCTGAGGAATTTATAGGCACCTTTGTTAGACCTTGAACATCAATTGCTAGGATGTCAGCTACCCTCTTTAACAGATGAGCTGCAATTTTTTCAAGAAGTAGACTTTGGGATCTCTCTAATTCAGATTTATTGCTGGAAGAAAATTCTCCTTGAATATCTCTGTTATCTTGTAGCACTCCTTCACACCATTCCTCAATCAATTCTTCCAGATAGCAGTCATTGGGTTTATACCTGCAATACATCAAGTTATTTAGTTTGAAACTGAAGCGATGTTGGTGTCAAAGGATATTCTGGTCATTCCCTTAAACATACAAGATAGTCCTGAATCACATCCTTCTGTTCAATCCTTTGTATGCTAAAATGTTTTGGAACTCGTAATATTGTGTACCATGAGAACAATGGAAGTAAAGGAATAGAATCAGAATCCCCTCTTCTTCCTTGGACAATGAGGGATTCCTGTTCCTTTTAAATTCAAGGAGACCTAAGAGGATCATGGTATAGGTATCACTTCAGTAAAGCATATCATCTCATCTTGAGTTTGGGTTGCGCAAAACTCAATACCAAAAACTAGTTTATGAGATGAAGATTGTCCAAATTTTTATAAGGCTCTACTTTGATAATATTTATAGTTGATGTAGGATCTAAACACTTCTTATGCATAATATTGGACATCTGAAGTATGAAGCTCGTAGGACCATTTTTTATATTGAATTGGGAAAGCTGTGAGGCCAGGCATACTTTTGGACAGGTGAAGATGACCCAGCATCATATCAATGATAGGGGCTCTGATAAAATCTTGAATTTGAATTGAACCTAATGCAACCCCAAAAGATAGCTCATGAGATGGGGGTTTCCCGATCCTTTATAAGCTCTAATTTGCCTATGCATATATAATTGATTTGGGATCTCAACTTCTCAGAAACAAACTTTTACCACCAATTCACTATGGGAGAAATTATAACCGAAGCAGCAACAACTGATAAAATCATATCGGGGCCTAATAGAAAAGAAACAATATTGAATAGGATCAGCCATACCAAAGTTAACATTATGAATGTAGCATCAGCAGTAGACTACTTTACGTATGCACTTAAGTGCATATAGAGCTTGAAATAACATACAAACCTTGCTGGGCATAGGTAATTCAGAATTATACTTGAAATTTGAAACCATTAAGTAGTGATCTCATAAACATCCAAATATGTTACAAAAGTTGTGAACATGTGATTTAAAATGGAACAAACAAGGTGTACATGGATACACATAACTTGGAAAAGATAAATTGTTCAAGTTATCTGTGATCCGAGTAAAGCTAACATACCCTGCCTTTCGCATATCCTGGTATATAGCCAGGCATTGTTGCACCTCATGTAGGGAGCCATATTTACTGCGTGCCTTCAGAAGTGTGTTGTATGTTATCTGAGAGGTAATTAACAAAATCAGTATAGATACGACGATAATGATGAAAGTTTCCATTTCCATTATTTTCAGAAATTTACTGTATTATGCATTGTCTATCATTTCTTTTCTTCATGAGTAGATATTTCAACCATTCTACTTATATTTTAGTTGGCTTTTATTGATGTAGAATATTGCCGCCTTATCCAAGTTGCATTGAGTTTATGGATAGGGCTATCTAAATTTACCATTTGTGCATGTAACAACTAGAGTCACTGGACACTCACCAAATTTGGACGTATATTGTAGCTTTTCATTTCTTCATATAATGCTAACGCGTGCATAAAATTCTTACTTTCAACACAAACCTGTGAACAAGAAGGAAAAGTTCCCTTGTGTCAGAGACCATATAATTTTAAAGCGTGGTAATTTCACAAAATAAAATGTGCTCATTCTACATAATAGATTTGGACCTTTATGGCTGTTGTATATGCAATAACATCCGGTTTAATTCCGGCATGACCCATGTTTTTCAAAATCTGCATGGGAAACATAATCACCTCATCAGAGAACTAAATGCATGAGCATTGTATGAATAAGCTAAGAGCAATAATATGTATTCTCTGCACATCAATATTTAGGCAGAAAATTATTTCGCAGTGAATATTTTGAAGTATGGTTTTTTATGGAATATGACATTATGACTTCACGGTAATAAATAACAACAACGACAACAAAGCTTTGCCCCACTAGGGGAAGTCAGCTGGAATATGATTTCATGGTAAGTGTGCAAGAATGGTCCCATAATCACTTTCCATGGCTACAATTTAAACATGACAACTTTGAAGTTCCACTATCATTCATCTTGCAGCTATAATTTTGCCTTGTACATATTTTGCTTTTTAACATTTTGGAGAAGAGTTTTCCTACTACCTGCTCCACTCTGTGCCTCAATAGTTTTAAGTACATAATCTCTTAGCTTGCACGTCCATTCATACCCAACCAAAAATTTGAAAAAATTGATCATATTAAGATTAACAAATACTTTATAGCTGTTCTTTTAGTGCAAGTGATCCATAAAAAATTACAAATATGATAAGAAACACATGGTATTCCCGGTGCCAGTGTGACCAAAACATCAATCCTGATACAATTTGACTAAAAAGGTTTCCAAAAAAAATTATGGAAATATAAAATATTTTAGATTCATTATAGTGTTACCTCAATGGCACCCTCCACGTTTGCTGATGCTCCACATATATCTATCAAAATTGACCAGCTAATTTGATTAGGGGAAAGACCTACTGTTTCCATCTCTTCGATTAATGCTTTTGCATGGTAATAATCAGTACCACAGGCCTTGAGTAAAATATTGTATGTTGTTGTAGTTGGTGTGAAAGGGAACCTCTCAGCAAAACTCAAGATGTGTGAATTAGAAATGCCATTTGGTATAGTAGTAACATTATGTACAAGTCCCTGCCCTGTATTGTTGTTGCAGCCTTCACCAAATGACCCTAACATCTTTTTTCCCTTCCAAGAATGGAAAAAGCGAAAAGCCCTGTCATATTGGCAAGCTTCAACACATGCATTTAAAATGATGTTGAAACACTGAGTATTAGGCTCGCAGCCAGCCAAAAGCATTTCTTCAAATAACTGAATTGCCTGCTCTACAAGCCCTGCATGTGCACAGGCATTGATTAATGATGACCATGCGACAATATTAAGAGAAACACCAGCAGAAAGCATGTCTTGCTTGATTGTTAGAGCCATCTGCCACAACCTCGCATCTGCAAAGACCTGAAATTGGTGTCAGGAGATGTCAAATGTACTATAATATGAATTTGTTACATAGTACTTCACTGGAGAGAGGTGAAGAAGGTTGTAGATTCCATGCAATATCAATGAAATTATGGTGATTTTGAGTCTACAATAATATACCTTTATAATCGTGCTGTAGGTAAAGACATCTAATTTTAGCTGTCCCACTGATTCCAAATGCTTAAGTTCACTATAAATGTCTTGAGCCAGATCAACTCTTCCAGCAACACAGCATGCTTTCAGTAGGATGTTATAAGATGTCATATCTGGTTTTAAACCAAGATTCTGGATTTGTAGAAGGAATTTAGCCAATATGCAGTATTTGCTCAGATGAAGAAAAACTTTAATGCTCCTGCCAACTCTTGGCATGAAAATGAAAGTATATGCTGTCAATTAATATGTCAAGTTATGCAGAAGAAAATCTAATTAGTCTTTTTTTTCTCATTTTTAAGGGATATCAAACGACAATGGTATAGACATAACTCGGTCAATATGGTTTCTTCAACACATTAAAATTATTGTGAGAAAACAAGAATTGTTAAGACAAGTGAAGTTTTCATTAAAAATATATGCATGAATGCATATCTCTGTTCTGAAATTCTGCCTTTTTCTTCTTTGTGTGTTTGACATGTGTGTATATGTGCATATGACAATGATATTTGAGGGGAGCAAGGGTTACCTGCATATTTTGATATAGATTTAATGTATAGCTAAGATCATGGGAATTCACATTCATGAGGCTGTTGAAAACGTATATATTTGGAGTGATCTTCTGATTAAGCAAATCCTGCACCAGAAATTGTGTATGTAAATGCTATAATACACATCAGAGAAGTGAATAAATAATACAAAAACTTGTATTGAGCTTGTCAGCCAACATTATTACCACTAGCCCAGTATTTATTTATCAGAACAGTCATATTTCATATTTTGAAATTCTAGGAGAGTGCCATTTTAGGAAACATGTGAAGCCAAAATTACTGAGTATGCCAGAACATAATTAAAAATTAATTACAGTTTCTGTATCCCTAGCCTGAGGAGAACATCTCTCCCTCATTGTCATTGCATATCACTTTTTCACAAATTTAGGGGCTGTGAAGAGAAATAAAAAATTTAAAACTAGATAGACTATCCCCATATCACCAAGAGAGCATAAGTATACACGGTTCATGTAGGCATGCAGTTCATCATTTTTTTAGATTACTATCCCTTTAAAGAGAAGTAGGTACTTTATTTGTCGTGCAGTGAATTCAATATGGTGTGCAGAGTTTCGGACAGAATTCAATTACTATGGACTATCCTATAAAACCATTATGCTAACACAAGCTACAGAGCGTCAAAATTGCATTATATGGTAAAGGCTTAGTCAGTGAATCGAAATTAAATTCACATAAAATTATAATATGATTTGATCTCTATATGCTGACGTAAGTTTGAGAAGTTCAATACACATTTTTCAAAATATAAGCTTTATTACTTTTCTAGTAGTTATAACTGTATGATAGGAATTGAGTATTATGGGGTGCCTAAGTCCGTCATTGAGTAGTATGGAACGCTCGATGGAGTATTTAAATGTTTGCTTCCCCCTCTTAATAGTTAGTTTCTGAGGGTCGGATCCCCAATAATACTTATCAAGGTAGTACTGATTTTTTAATCAATAATGCCAACCCTCAAGTAAACTCTTCTCATTTCCCATGCAACAAGATTCTTGTGCTTGAATGTTGTCCTTTACTGCTTCATATTCAACTAAACCGTGGTGACTGAGAGGTTAACATTTATGAGTAGGAATCAATAAAATAATCCTTATTGTGCAACACACTTGTGCTAAAAGATTTACTATCTATCTGTGCTATAATCTCACAACCAATTAACTGCATTCTTCTAAAACCTTTTAATTTAAAATGTCAATTAATCCAATGCAGTGTTCATAATCAGTAATAGCATAGCTCTACATTTAAGAGGAGCAAGAGCAAAAGAGCGCATAAACATGGGGGTTTGTAACTTGTAAGTAATTGGCATTGTATCATAAGAGTTACACGTAGGGGAATAAAACTAATGCAGAACTCATATATGCAAACTTTGAATTGCTTTAAAACAAGTTGAAGTGAATCAATGTAAACTTCCTTAGAAAATACCTCATATATGTACCTAGATTTCATGTAATCACGACATAGACCACAAGCATCAATTATTGCGCGGTATAGGTACATATTCGGAGTATTCACGTGTTTCTTCGACAGCTCGTATGCTTTCAAAGCAGAAGCTAAATCCCTCCTTTTGCCAAATTCTGATATTATATTGCAGAACAATATCTCTGCATGGGGAAGGAGACATGCATACCTGAAAGAAGTGATAACATCATTCTTATCATAGAGAAAATCGGCATAGATCATCACATATTGAATTCATTAGTTAGAAGATATAAATTAAAAATTAACTTCACAAAAGAAGGTATAAAATGAACTATATATTAAAAATCAAAGACAACACATCCAAATGGAATCAATATGCTTTAGAAATAGAAACAATGTATCTTTCACAACAAGATAAAATCATACCTAACAGCTAAAATTGGGTTCCGACTAAGAACACAGCGTTTAATTACGTCAGACGGCTGAACAAGTCCCCTGATTGATATCTTGAAACCTGAAAGAAGAAATCAATGAATTTTATTTATCATAAGTCACAACAATGTCAATCATTAGGAAGCTGCTGTAATATTTTCTATCCCCTGAAAAAGAGTTCACTCAATTGATAATGATGATATATTGCCACCAGTAGTACTATTACTAATAGTGGTGATGACAGTTGTGGGTATTACTACTGGTGGCAATACAAAATATGCTCGGAATATACACTTAATTGATACTATTTTTCTGTATCTCTTTTTAGAAATCATATCACATATCATATCTACATTTCTCTCCCTTCTATTTCTATCTCTCTAAGTGTCTAATAGCGTTCATACATCATTTTACATTACTCAAAGAATGCACAGTATAAATGCTAGATTTATATATGTAAAAAAAGTAGGCACCCACTAGAATTGTTTCCTAATAAGAATATAATAATATTTATTTACAACTATTAAATAAATAAATGTTTGTTGATTTTTAATTTACATGAAATTAATTTAAAAAAATTAAATATACCACATTTCTTAGAATATTTATGTATATGTGTGTGTATAAAGAGAAAGAGTTTTATTTTCGTCTAAAAGAATTCAGAAATAAGTTACACAACTAATAAAAAATTATGCTACTTATGACTTTAGGACAATAATTATTTTTTATATATAATAAAAAGCGATACTTGTAGTGACAACTCCGTTCAGAAGCCAATGATCAAACCTCAATCCTTAGTTAAAGCACAAGTGTCAAATCACTTATGTCAACTACTTTAGGGTGATTATCATAAAAGTGAGCAAATTTATCATGAATGAAAATTTGTAATGTGTATATATAAGGATAGATTATATAAGATAAGATTATGAGGAGGATCTATACTACTTAGAAAAAGAACATGGAGCCAAAAATAATTACGTGTGAGAACCTCCATGAGTTCAACAGCCTCCTCAATGTGGCCGTACGTGACCAATCGGCAACACTCCTTCGCAATGGCATCGATGGAAGAGCCACTAAGATGAGAAGCTAGAGAGACTGTGTGATCCTGCACTCTGTTGAGAGTGTGAACAACACTCCTAACCTTATTCCCTTGAATTCCCCACAGAACCATCTTGGCCAGACCCTCAGCATCGACCCCAGAATCAATGGCATCCTCATCAACCACTTCGAATTCCTCAACAAGCTTGGAATCGGCGCTGAGAGAGAGGGGGGCTTGGAGGGCGCATGAAATGTTCCAAGAGGAAGAGAAAGGAGCGAGCTTTGGAAGGGAGGGTTTGATGGGGTAGCGATGGGGTGCTGCAGAAGAAGAAGAAGGAAAAGGGGTTGCGACAGAGGAGCCAAGGATCACGAAATCTCTCATTATTGGTAATGAAGTTGTGATTCTTGACCAACAGTTTGGTTTGTTGAGGGAACTGTGATGGAAGGGTTTATATGGGTTTTGGAATTTGGATTAGATTGAATTTCAAAGGAGCATGTTTTTTTCAACATTATCGTACCCACAAATTCCACTCACACCTTGTTATAATTTTGCCTTTTTCTCCACTTTTCTGTAGAAAATATCTAGCAAGCATCCTACCAAAACGACGTTAATCACACATCCCTTTTACATGCAGATTTTATCATTTGTTTTTTTTTTTTGGACAGCCAGATTTTTTTATTTGTATACTTTTAATAAATTTTAATTAAAAATAAACAATGTATATGGTATTCAACATTTATGTTCAAAAATTAGTATGTACTCCAATTTCAGTTAGACAATTAAATTAACTTAAATTTAACTGAAATTGAAAAAAAAAAGTCATAGTATCTTTTAAGTAATTAAAATTTGAGGTCAATTTTTATTTTAATTATTAAAAAAAAGGTGAATTTTTATTTATAATTGGATTTAAAAATGTCAAATATATTGAGAGGAAGGGATTGATGCTAGAAGTTAAGGCAAAGAAAACTTTTGGAAGTAGTGTTTAATTCTGACATTTAAACAAAGTTATTAACTAAATTATACAAAGAATTTGAAAATGAAAAAATTATCCAAAATTAAGAAAACAAATTTAAAAAGTAAAAAAAAAAGTAAAGAGATGTTAAATAAAAGAAATAAAAGATCATATATTCAAAACATGATTTCTTTAAAAATAATAATTAAACAAAAGTTGTATTTTAAAAATACAAGTTGGCATTGAAATTGTACTTCAAAAGAACTTATTCATATATAATTTTTTTAAAAATTATATTTTTTTCTTAATTTACCTATTTTAATAAATTCAAATAAAAATTGCACGTATGTCATACTAGTATTGTTTTAATTACAAAATCAGATATGTAAACTAATATAGCAAGGTAGAACCACTATTATAAACCTATGTGACTTCATAAATCATCTTCATCTAGAAAGAGGAAACCATTATATTAATACAAGTTTTGTTTTACACCAACACGAAAAAGGTTAGATTCTACTTGTGTCAAAATGTTATGTAGATGAAGCTTTGTATTTTGTATTAAAATGGGAGCTGTCTTCAATCATTAATCTTTTGATGAAGTTAACCTAAAATTCCGATCTTAAGTAGAGTTAAGCATTCATATAAGTCTACTTCATTCGCGTTAATTCACTTAATCCACTAAACAAAGCACAACTAATTAAAACAAAAGATATTGAATTTTAGATAGTACTAAATTTTGTATACAAAATAATTTGCAAATTATGTAAATAAAACCTGTTTACACCATAGATTATTAATTGACTTTTGATTAAATATTCAAAAAGGGAAGTTGTTAGATTGATTGATAATAAACAAGAGGTTATCAAGCTCATGGTTGATTACCCTATAACCAATTACATAACCTAAACCCAATTCACTAATTGTCATTTACTAGTCCAACATTTATCTTCTCATTCACTTTTCAAGAACTTTCCCTGGCAAAAAGATGGTTCAAGCAAGCACATAAAGTGATCATTTTGGTCCATATTCATACCTCACTTGATTGGCCATGAAAAGCCAATGACAAATCAGAGGAAGAAAATTGTTTCAAGTGAGTGAAGCAACAAAACCAGAGAAGAAAAGGGAGAAGCCATCAACTTCAATCGAAAAGGATTTACATTTTCTGTGAAATAAAACTTCATTTCTACAGTTACATTGCTTTGAAAGAGATCACTTGATCGGTGCAAGAATGGTGTACAATAAAAGAAATGTGACAATAATAATTGCACCCCCCAGAGTGAAAGTGGGACTATTCCAGAACTTGAGGTTTGATCTCTCTGTTCTCTTAATAGGATCAACCTCCTCGGAAAGAGGGAATTCTGAACGCCTAGGATTCCAACTCACATACTTATCTGAAAATTTGGAGAAGGGTTTTTTGACCCCTTGCTTCTTGAATTTTGACCATGCCTTGTCCCAGTCTGTTGAAGATTTATCACCTGACACATTCAATCAACACTTACAATAAGTTGCAGTGAGTTCTACCCTTTGTTTAATGGATTCAATACGTTTGAAAACAATGAAGATCAATAGCAAAAGTTTGATTATTCTGTTTGGGAAACAAAGGGACATAAAACATGATTTTGGTAAGAAAATTATCTTCTACTTCATTCATTCTATTTCACAGCAAAACTCTATTTCAATACAAATTCTCATTGGAGAAATGAAAGCTACAAGGATTAAAGTCTAGATCATCCTGTTTATACAAAATTTAGCTATTGTTCTTTTAGGTAATGTATGAATGTTTTTAATCTAAAACTAAAATAATTGATCAACAAAAAAGAATGAGATAAAAATAAAATAAAAAACATACATTCAACTTCTCTTACAAACTACCCCTTTGTTCCTATTTTTCTCTTAAAATATCTCTAGAAAAGAAAACGATATCCTATATGTAGATGATCACTGTAATTAGAGAAGAACGGAAAAATGGTGATTGTAGAACAGAAACTGCATACCCTTATTGTTGTTATCGTCTTTTGGTTGAGATTCCTTGGAACAGAGAAGCTTGAAAGGTGGATGAGAGGAGTGTTGGTAACGAGAAGAAGAACAGAAACGATGCGATATGAAAGGTGGTGATGAAAAATGTGTATAAACATCCATTTGCATGCAATTGAATTTGAATTTGAATTCCAAAATTGTTTAGGTGGAAGGAAGCAGGAAAAAGGATCATCACCTGTTCCTTATCCTTTCTTTTGGATCTCCAAATTCACCACCTCCTCACACTTGTCCTTCCCTTTTTGTCCCTCAACCTCCACCTTACAATCAAACCACCTTATTTCTTCTGTACAAATTTCACTTTTTCTCATGTCAATTTCTAACTATGCTCATACTTTTTTGTTTAATTTCAATTAAATAATTTGATTATAATTAAAATGATTTGGATATTACTTTTCCATACTTTTAAGAAGTATGTATGAGTTGATTTGGATATGGTCATTCTTGAGTTTATTATTGAAAATGTAGGAAAGTTATATTTATCTCTATCAGGTTACTTTGGATGATACTTCCTTCTATGTAGAAATTTACACTCTTTTTAATAAAATAATATTTATACTTTTCTAGTTTTTTAAGTAGTCACTTACTTTTTTATTTTATTCAAAAATACCATGCTAAAATTTAAATAAGAATTATGAAAATTAAAAATTAAAGTTTTAAAGTATAAAAAAGAAATAAAAATTGAATGATTTAATGATGAAAAAAATTACATACACTCTTAATTTTTTTAAATAACATTCATATTTTTAATTTTAAAATAAACATTTTTATTATATATGTTATTCTTAACACTCGTACTCTCTATTATATCTGTACTTGTATTTTATTGCCAGGTATTTTTATTTGTATCAAAGTCATATATAAATATAATAATAAGTTAATAAATTTAATCATATATATATTTTATCTTAAAACAATATTTTCTAAGAAAATATAACTTTTGTATGAAAAAATTATAATTGAGTCACAATATAATTATTTGTAGATATATTATTAACATATAATAATTAGAATTATTTATTTATAAAAAAATTATTTTTTTTTCATATTTTAATTTTTTTTTCATAATTTTTATTGAAATTTTAGTCCATATATTAATTTTAAATAAAATAGAAGAAGTAATAGGGAGGTGAGTTTATTTTTAAAAATATAACAAATATGGTTATTATTTTATTTAATATTTAATCAATGCCAGTAGCTATTTTAAAATTAGAGGGGTGTGAGTGTTATTTAATACTACTTTAATAGGGAAAGTGTAATTTGTAGGGATATGTTTTTATGAGTCTTAGGAAAGAATATTTAAAGGTTAAATAAAGAATGTAGACAAAAGTAAGACTACAAAAACTAGAGGATGATAAAGGGTAATATGGACTAGGGGTGTGGATTATTCAACAAGGGAAAGTTTGATCATAATAAATGTGATGTGTCATATAATGCTAATTAGTATTTATCGTCATATGTTTCTGTAATTAAATTTTTCTTTAAAATTATTAGGGAAGGACAAAGAATAGATTTTAGTCTAAAACATATAAAAACTTAAGTTTTGAAATAAATAAATTGTTTAAATTTAAGGATAGAGTTTATATTCTAAAAAATGTAGATATAAAGATTATCTTTTGGAGAAAGATAAAAGAGTAAGCTTACTTTGCACATTACGATGTATTATGAGTTTGAATCTTTCTAACAATCTTATAAAGAGGGATGTTGTTCGGTTTGTAGTAACTTGTGTAACCTTTTAAAGAACTAAAATAAAACATTAAAGACTAAGTGAGAATAGAAGTGAGATAAAATTATTTTGAATTTTGTTACCTATTTGACACTAACTGAGAGGGCTTTACATTATTTAGATTATACTATATTCACCGATAAAGAGAGACCACATTTCACTATTTAGTTTGTTAATATCAGCGAGAAATTTGACTTACTTGTATATTAAAGAGGTAGTCAAATTGTTATATCTTTGAACATTATATCAAAGATCAATATTCACTTCTAGATTTATTTTATAGCCTTGTAGAAATTCAATTCAACTCTTATCCTCAAACAAATAGACACTCTGGGAGATTAAATAATCAACTATATTTATATTTTAAGTTTAGTTTTAAAGTTTTAAATAGAAAAATAAATTATTTTGTTTATTATTTTGATTCACATCCTCCAAAACTATTTTCTCTTACTTTTTTTAATAGAAGTTCAAGTAGCTTTTCTTCTTATCTTTCTCTTGTGCTTTCAAAATAATTTAAACAAAATTAAGACATGCAATAAAAACATATTTTTAGGTGAGTATTTTTTTTTTCTTCCTCATCTTTTCCTCCGCTGTAAAATCATTAACATAAAACAATTTTGTGGCATAAAAGGTAAGAAAATTAAATTATCAAAATTTTTACATCTATACATCAACAAGTTGAGGGAAAGTAGTAAAAACATTATAACTTATATTAAATTACCATGCTATATTTCTTGAATTTAAATAACAAATCATTTCATATATCTGAAGTTGTAGCCACTCATTTGAGAGATTTATAAACAAAATTATTTATCTAGTTTTATATCTTTTTATTATGAGAGAGGGTTA
>Ga0099825_1005338_pt1 | contig 16505 bp, 10 predicted proteins | sample SiratroredBW_FD_76838 | JGI IMG/M metagenome (GOLD analysis project Ga0099825, IMG submission 76838) | Root nodule microbial communities of legume samples collected from California, USA - Siratro red BW | ecosystem: Host-associated > Plants > Roots > Nodule | place: USA: California | collected...
GGGGGGGGGGGGGGTGAATTGAATTTTAAAAATTTTCGCAAAACTGGAAAGTGATTTAAGAATGAGAATGAATTATCTTTATAAAATCAATTAACTGCACAGTTCTGGACTATCTAGTAAACAATTCAGCAAACAGATGCTCAGAATACAATTGATTGAATCAAAATGTATCAGAAGATATATACAACGGAAGTATTACAGATTCAATTAAACAATTGACTGAACTCTCCAAGAATTATAATACAATCAACAAGATGATTAGATTTTAATCCAATTAATTGAAATGATAACAACAGTTGAATAATAGCTATTAAGAAGAGTAGGGAGAAAAGCAAGAACACATAATTTTTATCCTGGTTCACCCTTCCACAAGGGCTAAGTCCAGTCCTTTGCCAAACCAGCAAAGATTTCCACTAAAATGATCCAAGATCAGTTTTACACCCTTGCTCCCAGCAAGTTACACACTGCTCCCTGCAGTACCTACTGCTCCCAACAGTAAACCCACCACACCTGAACCCTTCAGCTAGTGTTACACTAGTACAGAAACCCACTGCATTGCCCAATTACACTCTAGTAATTGAATACAATAAGAACAGAATACAGTTAAAGTCAATCAACCACACTATACACAATACAAAATGGATTGAGATCAAGTTTGGAAGACTTAGCTCTGGTCCAGAACCAAAGCAGTTGATCCTCACTCAAGTAATGCTCCAAGACTCACGATCTTTATGATTTCTTGTGTGTAAATCAATTTGAAAATAGTTTGCACAAAAATGGTGCTTATGATCTCTTAGGAATTCTCAAAAGTATATTTCAGAAATCTAAAAGGTATGAAAATGATAAAGACAATTCCTTTTTATAGTCAATTATGATTTAAACATCTTAGCTGTCACTGGTTCAATTAATGGAACAAACCATTCAATCGATTGAATTGATCGTTAGTTGACTCAGTCAAAGATTCCAGTAGTAACAGAAATAACTGTCACATTCAATTGATTGTTTTAAAAATTCAATTGATTGAAAAATCTTTTTCAACAAAAACCAGTTTAGGTTCTTTTTCTCAAAATCATGTTAATATTGATAAAACCATTTTTTAAAACACATGAATCTTGAGCCTCTTCAAGAGTGATGATCAATATCATTAATGGTTGAGTACCAAGCTCACAAACACATCTACCCAAGCTTAGGGACCTATGACCGAAACCACAACAAGTCCAAGTGGCTCAAGCATATCTTCTCTTGATCACATCTAGTCCAGTAGGCTCCAACAGGTCTTCCAATCAACCCGTGCTTGGCGTAGTCTAACACTCCATCAAGCTATACTCTTTATTGTCTTCATCAAATCACATGCTTAGCTATGGTGCTAACATATGAAGCTTATCCCAAGTTGGCAGTTGTGAAAGACTCTCCAGCTACATATCTGAAAGTATAACGGTCCCTTCACTTTCCATAACATTTGAAACACCTCCTCATAACCTCCAACACTTTCATCCACAATCTTATTATAGGCATCCTTCACAGTATACACATTTTCGATCCTCCCTTTTCTCACCCACTCGTCATCTTTTCCTTATTTAATTCATACCGATGGTTGAAAGAAATTCCTCAACTAATAATTTTTCCAATTCAAATCATGTCCTTCTCCAACTATTTTTCCACACTGAAACCTGTCAATGCCAAACCCTAAACTCTTTTACTTTAAGGCCTTTATGAGTTGAATTTGAAAAACTTCTAGGAAAAGCTTGAGGGTTAATTCCCCTACCCAACAATCATTCAAAAACTAGATTTTATTACCTTTTTTCAACGTTCTTACCTGACTCGAGATGGAGTCGTCCCATTGGTGAAGTCGGCAACCGAGTTGATGGCGTTGAACAGAATGGGGATCCACCTACAGAAGACTCTTCGACAGTCAAGTCAGTAAGAGTGTAAAAATGTGTTTTGGGAATAAGAGAATAGATGTATTGTGAAAAGATTATCCTCCCTGTAGACTTTGGTTGTACTTATAAGACCTTGTCATTAAAGATTGAATATTTCCCTATAATGATTTAAGACGTTAGGAATCACGAATTACCATAATACAATGTGATTGATCTCCATTAGGGTCAGTCATAATAAGGTATTAATTGATAATTACTAATAGGTTGGGCTGTAATGGATTTGGGTGAATCTGGCCTCAATACTGGGGTACTATACCCACCTCGGTCCGCATAACTTAGCATACACCTGGCCGAACACATCTGGGTCAAAACGACAGTCCACCTACCGGAATCATGAACTTGGGGGGCTTATGTACCTACCCCGGTATTGAGGCCAAATTCACCCGACGGTCAACACGACTTTCCTCGTGTGAACCATTCCCCTTAGTGGGACAGGCGAATGTTCGAGGGAAGTTCTGAAGAATCATCTTAGAGTCGAGTACCGACTTCAAGCCGGACAGTGTCCAGGGGTTTGGACATCCTGGTTTGAGCGAGTACGTGGCTCCAGGAAGCGGTCGGAGGATCGGGAACGAAGCCGTGACCACCCTCCGAGGAACTGTCACAGCATGCCCTTTAACAAGTTGCTACCACCACCATTGAGGGAGGATCTGAAGACTCACATTAGCGGATTCCATCCTTTCACTCCGAAAGTGATGAGGGCTAGGCTGCCATCCAAATGGCAGTGGCCACATATGGACACCTACCACCGAACCTCTGATCTCGAGGTCCATATCAAGTCCTACATGACACAGGCAAATCACTTCTCTGAAGACGGTAGGGTCCACTGTAGCCTATTTATGACAACGCTCAAAGGCTCCATCTTGGAATGGTATTACTCATTACTCGCCAATTTCGTTGACTTGTTTGAGATGTTATGTGCACGATTCACGTAAGGTTCGCTGATAGCAAGCCTACGACGACCTCGTCAGCATCCCTCCTGCATGTCATATAGGGGGATATCAATTTGTTACAGCAGTACATGGCTCAGTTTACAAAGGTGATATTCGCGATACCCGATCTCCACCCCGCTGTAACAATGCATGCACTTCTGGTCGGGTTGAAACCTAGCCCGTTCTTAGAAACGCTCTACGCGGATCCACCACCGAACATGGACAGCCTAAGGGCTAGGGTGGCCAAGTACATGAGCATTGAGGAGAGTATAGAGGCCAGGAAAAAGAAGTCCCATCCACATACCATTGGAGAAAGCTCTCGGTTCCAAAAGAGGGTCAAACCAGGAAGGTATGATCGCTACACTCCTTTGAACGCCACTCGGGAGGCCGTGTTACAGGAGGCTTGCAGCTTGGAACTCATCTGCCTTCCTCACTCGAGACGAACGCATCCGAGTGCTGACCCGACACTCAGGTGCAATTATCACCAAAATATTGGGCACAACACAAAGGAATGCACCAAGGTTCAGGACCTTATATAAGAACTCATCAAGTTGGGTGCTCTAGCTCGCTTTGTCCAGAAGGGCTAACCGCAGGCAAACCTGGAGGGACCCAGGAACTTTGGTACTAGCGTAGGATGTGTAGGACGCTTCCATGGTGGTAGGGGTCAAGTCCGAGGACGAACCAGACCTGAAGAAGACAGGGCTAGGGAGCCCAAAGCTGAGGTAGGAAATAGAGGTACTCAGCAGGATCCTAATGTTGCTGCCGGATCCGTGAACATGGTAGAAATCTAGTTCGGCTCCGTTGGAATAGGAAAACCCCACCTCGGTACCATTGAGAGCTCAGTAGATATTCAATTCGATACGGTTGGCACTATTGTAGGTGGTTTTGTAGATGGTGGTGCTTCTAGCTCGGCTAGGAAGAGGCATTACAGGAGCATTAATGACGTGGTGAAGTGGATCTCGACCCTTGTGCAGAATTCGAGGAGGGCCGACTTACTTTTGATGAACCGATGGCGATAGTACAACTCGACCCTCACCCTTGTCAAGTCACTGATATAAGCATTTCATCAAACACCTTATGAACAAGTTTCTACAATTGAAGTTTCATAACAATTCAAGGAAGCACATGACTTAAAACATGATATGTAAACATTATAAAGGATTCAAGGAAGAATAACAAGTTTGAACCGATTAAATTCAAAAACAAAGATATTAAATGGTGGAAACAAATCAAGACATGCAAAACATCATGAACAACAAGAAAAGAAGATTGGAAGAAGCACTTATCTCTTGAAGAACCTGAGCTTTGATACCAAATGATGAAATTCTAGCTTCAATTGCATCCTTCAATGTGTTTCTTCTTGGAGAATTGTTGTTGTGGAAGTGATTCGAGATAGATGCAGCAGAAGAATTGTTGTGTGTAGTGGATTGAAGTGTTTGAGATGGAACATGGAGTGAAAAACGTGTGAGGTTAGGCCAACACACCTAGAAGAGAGCAAGTCTAGAAAAGAGACTACTCTAAGGAGAGATTTTAAATAAGAGTAAAGAGGAAAAAATCGGCCAACATTTCATTAGGTATTCAAATCTGAAATTTTTAATTACAAGGGTCACCTATTTATAGACTAAAAGATGAGTTGTCTTGCAATCTTCTCAAAAACTCTATTAGGAGCTTAACAACTGGCAACTCATGAGTGGAGAGGATCCTCTACATTGGGAGAGTGTTATGTGTCCATGGTGACTTGTAGCCCAAGCTTCATATCATCTCCAATGAAATAAGGACAAGTGGCACAAAAATCTTGGAAGGCAAGCTTCTATGTGGCACCTACTTGTCTCACATGTGGTGCCTTATTTAAGCTTGTTTAGCATCTTCTTGAAACTTTTGCAAGGCTCAAAAAGTGACGTCTTTTCTAACTTTTATACAAGAGATAGGCCCAAAATACAAGACCAAAACCTATTTTACTTGGCCCAAAATACAAGACTCGAAATAAACTCTACACTATCCAAAGTCTCTATAGTGATATTTTCTAATTTTGAACTTGGGGCCAAAAGTTTGTTTAGAATCCCAAACAAGTCCAATTAGGCCCAAACTCTTGGTCAAGGTTTTGCTCAGTGACCTCTTTATACTTGCCTATAGTCTTGGAGGTAGGATTGCATTATTTCTTTTCCACTAATTCATGCATTAATTACTCCTTATGTTCTTCGACTACTTATGGAATGAAACAATATAAAGCTTTCTCTACTGTATTTGATATGTGAAACTTCCTTTTAGTTACAAGAAATACTTCATTTGACACATCTATCCTTAGACAATCTTTCTCCTCATTAATGTTGCAAAACCTTGTAAACATTGATGTCACTTCGTCATCTTGAGCTCTTTAAGTTTTTTGTCATCAACATCAATAATAACTATAGCAATTTTCATAAAGGGTTTGCCAAAGGGAACTTCCATTCCTCTTCCATGTCTATCACAACAAAGTTCACATGAAACATGAATTTGTCCTCATTGACAAAAACATCTTCAACCACACTATGAGGATACGTAATTGATCTTTCAGTCAAATGTAACGTCATCTTGGTAGGTCTAGCCTCTAAGTCACCTATCCTTCTCATCATAACCAAGGACATTAAGTTGATGTTAGCTCTCAAATATAATAATGATTTTCCATAGGTTAAGCATGATAGTAAAATTACTTGGATTCTAGGACTTTAGGGCAAGATTTTCTAAATGATAACACACTATAACCGACCTCCAACTCAATAGTTTCTTCCTCTATGAATCTGCTCTTCTATGATAACGACTCTTTCATAATTTTTTCATATCTGAGCATTGGTCTAAGGTCACTGAAAATGGAATATTAGTCTCTTATAAATATCTTGAAATCTAGCAAGTATCCTTTCCTTATCTTTTCTCGGATGAGAATCAAGATAAGGGAGATTTTCACTGGTGGGGTCTTGAATGCCTATTTCATTTTCTCTATTTCTTTTTCTTTCTTTCTCTTTTATTTTCTTCTTCCTTCACCAAAATCCCCAATTCACTTTTTCTTCTTGGTGTTTTTCTATTTCACTTTCTTTCTCATCATCATCATCACTTTTCTTCAACCATTATCCCTAAAGCTTTCCCACTTCTAGTGATAACAACTTTAAAACGCTTCTTAGGATTGATTTGGGTATTGGCATGCCAATTATTTTTCTAATTGACCCATTTCTACCTATAAATTTTTAATTTAAGCATCAATGTTCTTTTGGTTTTGGAGGGAGAGTTATATGAATTGTTGTAAGGTATTTTTCAACTTAACTATAGTTTCATATAACAATGGATGTTGTTGTTGGGGTGTGGTCTATTACTAGACGTGTCATGTTCTTTCTTCCCTCCATAATTAGCAATATTATTTCTCAACCATTGATAGTAAGAGTTTGGATAAAGCCTATTGGAGAAATTTTGGAGTCCTTGGTTCCCTATATAATTAACTTCCTCTCATTGAGAACCATTAGGAGCTTGACAATACCCATTAGAGTGGTCACCTCTATAAAATCACACCTCATCACCTATTGAGTTGAGTAGGGATAGACATGTATGGCTTGTAACCACTGAGGCAAATTGGTCATGTTTTGCTTGAGAACTTCCATTTGTTGTAACTGTTGAGGCAAATTAGTCATTTGTTGGTTGAGAACTTCCATTTGTTGAGAAAGGAGTTTGTTGAGCTAGAAGGGTATCTTGAGAATTTAACTCTAATACTCCTCTCCTTTGTACTTGACATATCCCACGTTGATTTTGCAAGTTAGTAGAAGCTATAGGTTTAATGATTATGATTGCCTCATTAATGGTTTTAAACAACACATGGCCACCAAAAGAAGCATTCAAAATCATTTTGGTTTGTGGTTGCAACCCAAAAATTTTGAACTTGCAACTCTATGTCAAAATCACAATAGGGAACTTCCAAAACAAAGCCTTGTATCTTTCCCATGCTTCACATTACGACTCAATAATCCCTTGAACAAATGTAGCAATAGTCACCTTAGCCTTTATATTCTTACACAACAAGAAATTTCAGATTTACTGATAGCCAAAATCCACCAATAATGCAAAAAATTCGTCGTTAAATAAAAATTATCGATGAAATTGCAACAGCAAAAAATCTATCGATAAAATGTTTGTCGATAAATCTACTAACGAAATATTAAATTATTAAAAAATTTACCGATAATTTTTTTGACAAATATTATTTTTATTATTATAATTTTATTTATGTTATTATTACTATCATTATCATTATTTTTATTGATATTATTCACAGGGAGTACACATATGTTATAATTGTTTTACTAAACAAATTTTTAGTTATATTATGATTATTACTATTCTTATTATGACTATTATTATAATTTATTATTATTATTATTATCATCATCATTATTATTATCATTATTAATAAAATAAGAATTATTGGTAAAATTATTATTATGGTAATAATTATTATTAATTTCATAATAATAATAATAATAATTGTTATTATTTTTATTATTATTTTCATCATAATTATTATTAATATCATTATTATTATTATTATAATAATTATTATTATTATTATCATTATTATTATTATTATTATTATTACCATTATTAATATTATTATCTTAATTATTATTACTTTTATTATCATTATTAATATTAATATTATTATTATTATTATCTTAATTATGATGGTAATGATACTAATAATAATTTTTGTTTCATTATTATTATTATCTTTTTAATATAATATTATTATTATTATTACTATCATTTATTATTTTAATTACTATTTTTATTTATAATAATAATAGTAATTATTATTTTTATTATTATTGCTATTATTATCATAAATATTTTCACTATGATTATTATTATAATAATTATTATTATTAATACTATTATTACTATTATTAATATTATTCTTATCTTATTCATTCACAGTGAGCCTTATAAGGATTTATGTACATGATTGAGTCCCCTATGATTCTATTCTAGTTCAAATCCGCTTTAGTCATTCCTTCTTTTAAGGATAATTTAAAATTTTGAGTGACAATGGTAGTAGAAGAAGAAGGTTGAAAGACAACTTGCTCAACTAGTAATCTCTGCCTATTTGTGTCTCTTTTGCTTTCATTATAATGAAGTTGAGTTATTCACACAATGTATTCACAAGGTTAAAATAAGCATACAATCATCTTAAAATGGGTTTTGAAATATGGATTTAAAATGAAGGAAAATAGATTTTTGAAATACAAAAAATGTTTTTAAAAAGGTTTTAGGAAGTGTATAATCATTTACATTTTAGTATAATTAGCTAAACTATTCTTGGTTAGGTTGAAAACATGATAATTGACTATCTCTATTAAACCAAGTAACCATTTTAAGTGTTTTCAAAAGCTCTTTAAAGTTTGTAATAGTTGGTTGCTTTGCACAAACTTGTTTATATAGTTAGACCAACAATTCTAAGACCGAATTGTTGAGACTAGATAGGATTAGTGGATTTAAACTATCTTGTATCAATCTTGTACCTTTCTTGTATCAATCTTGATTAACAAAATTAATTGCATTTTGATTTTTTAATTGAAATTGTTTTAAAAAGAAATTAAGGAAAGGGAATCTTTTGCGAAAAGATTTTAAGACCAAGTTAACCCCCTTTTGGTTTATCTTAGTTGTCCATTATTTTCTAACAATTGGCCTTAGAGTTTGTTTTTGAAAGTTATTCAAAACAAAGAACAAAATATTTTCTAAAATTGCTTTGCAAAATCAAGTTTTGCTTAAGGTTTTGATATTAACAATCCTCTTCTTTTCATTGGTGAAAACTATATTTTTTTGAAAGTAAGAATGTAAATATTTTTGGAATAAATTGATCGAGGTGTAAGAGATGTCGATATATTCCTATGCATACCATTAACAATATGTAAAAGCCCTCAAATGTTCGATTAAGGAGGATGGAAATACTTTTAGGCTGAGTTCAAGAGAGAGGGGGGGAGGGGGTGAATTGAACTTTACAAAATTTTTGAATTTAGAAAGCTAGAAAAACATTTTAAGCAAAATGAGAGTTTTCATAATCTCTAGAATCAATAATTCAAGGCGCATCACATAATATCAATCAATTCAAACACGAATAAATAGATTTAAAAACTGAGATTTTAGAAAATCAGATTTTCCAAACACAGTAATCTTGAACAAGCTAGAACCAACATGTAGTTATAGAATTAAGCAATGTTCAATCCAATTAATCAGAATACATAAAACAAGATTCAATTAAAGAATCAAAGGAAGGAAAATAAAAATTTTGGTCACTCACAGTGAATACAATGAACAATTTTGTATTTAGGCAATTGAATGGTTTTATTGAACACACATTTTTTTTATTCCAATAAACAATTTAATTGAAAAACAAGAATCCAATAGGTGGACACCTCAGATTCAGTCACGAAATCAAGATTAAGAGAAATTTAATTTAAGATACCAAAGATACAATTTCAGATTATGCAGAGAAGCACTTAGATCACAATGCTAGTCAAACCAGTTTGTTAAATAAATCAAATCAGAATTTGATTAAGCACTTCAATCAAAACAATTTTCCAATTTTAAGAATCTTGATAAAAACAATTAGATCATAACAAAAAAGCTATTGGTTGTTCAAATACAGAATGACAGAATCACAAAGAAGCAAATTCAAGTATGTAAAATGAATGAATGACACTAAACAGAATATGGTGCAGAGAGAAGGGTCAAAGAGAAACACACAACGCAATTATATTGGTTCACCCTTCCTCAAGGGCAACGTCCAATTTGAATCAAAGATTACAATTATACAAATAAAAAACGCAACACTTGAATCACACAGGTTCAAGAATTGAGTTGCATAAACTCCTCTATTTTCGATGAAGAAGAGCATGCGCAAAGCTTTGAAGAACACCAATGGCACAACAAGAACTCAATTTTTGAATTTCTTTCAAGAACACTTCTTTAATCGTTGAAAACCAACCAACTTTATTTTTCTTTCACAAAATTCTTGTCTCTCTTTTCTGTATTTCTCTTCACTATATTCCTCTTATTCCCACTTTCCCTGGAATCCGCATTAGATATAAGGCTTATCCCTGGTTGAAATGTGACTTGCAGGCCCTTGTCACACAACTAGCTAATACTTAGAAGATTGTGTTTTAGGCCTTCAACCAACAACACATTTTGTATGATCAGATTTCCCTTGACTCCTATATCACCACAACCAATTGTTCTGCCTTTGTTGTTGTCACCACACATGACAAATCCTCTATGCTTTATAACCAGTCCAGCAAGCAAAGATGCATCCCTGTCATATGCTTGGAACATCTACTGTCCAAGTACCAAAGCTTCTTGTTGGCTGCATCTTTAGTCTGTAAAACAGATTAATGAATAAAGGTGGGTACCCTGTTAACTTTGGGTCCATAACTATTATGATCACCTTTTGGTATCCACCTTACAAGGCCACTTAGAACATCAAAGGGTCTCACTTTATATTTTCTAGTAATGTGACCTTATGCAAGCAATAAAAGCAAGTTGGAAAGGGAGAGGTGTGCTTGCTGCTGTAATTGAAAAAAGCTGCTGAATTTTTTGGTTTTCTTTTAAAACTTTGGTTTATATCCAATTCCAGCTTTATCAAACACACAGTTCTGAGAAACTAAAATAACATTTAAATTTGTAGTCCCTGAGGCAAGCTTTAAAGAAGTTTTCATAAGATATTTTACCTTAGCTTGTAGCACCTCACAGTTTTCACACATGGCTGGCTTGCTTGATTCATCCTCATGGTTAGAAGACTGGAAAATCATATTCAAGTGTTCAAAATTAGTTTTGACAGTTTCTTGTTCTTCTTCCAATGAGTTGTCTCTCTTTTCCAGCCAATTGCTCAAACCTTTTAACCCATTGTTTACAAGTGCCAATCTCTTTGTTTCATCATGTGTTTCAAAAAAAGCTTGAAGCAATGTACTGTAGTTTTCTTGATTTAAAGAAATACTTGAGTTGACACTGCTTACCTCAGATTGTTGAGTCGTTTTCATCGCAGTCTATGTAGGCCCTTTTTCCCTTTGTTGTTTTTGTTGAATTTCTTCTTTTCCACAACCTTTTCTTTATGAACCATATTTGGACATTTCATCTTGATATGTCCTTGCTTTCCCCATCCAAAACAAGTAAAGTTAGCAACATTGAAATCATTTTCTAGTATACCTTTTAGATTGTTGATTCTTCTCTTTTCCCTTCTTCCTTAGGAATTTGATGAATTTTCTTGTAGCAGGTTCAAGGTTTTAGCTTCATTGTCCTCACTAGAATTGGTTTCACTTTCTTCTCCCAAAGCAGCAGTTTTGAGTGTTATGCCGCTTGCTTTCCTTTCTCCATTTTCCTGCTCCTTGAATTTGTTCATATCAAGCTCATATTCTCTGAGTTTTCCAAATAGTGTAGTTGTGCTCAACATGGTAACATTCGTTGTCTCTGATATTGCAGTGATCTTGGGATGCCAAGATCTATCAAGACACTTCAGTACTTTTATGTTGAGCTCTTCCTCGTCATAGATCTTTCCTAGTCCAATGAGATTATTCATTATAAGGGTTAATCTTTTCTGCATATCTACAATGGTTTCTCCATCCTGCATTCTGAACAATTCAGACTCCTGGATTAAGGCATGCTTTCTTGCCCTCTTCACATTATTGGTTACTTCATGAGTTACCTCCAAAATGTTCCACATTTCCTTTGCTAAAAAACATTGGGAGACCTTGAAAAATTCATATAAATTCAAACTTGAAGTTATAATATTCTTATCTATACAATCAAATTGACCCTTTCTTGCTCTCATAATCACTCCATTCAGACCAAGGCTTATCAACATTTTGACCATCAATTAAAGTTTTAGGCACATAAAGACCATTTACAATTGCATCAGATACACCACGATCAAGAGATTCAATGAAAATTTTCATTCTGATTCTTTGAAAAGGATAATTGATCGCACCGAATAAAGCAGGACTATTAATAGAAGGACTCTATGCAAAAGGCAACTTTCCCTCAACCATAGGATCGAAACTTGAGTAACTTTCAAGACTTAACTCTTGATACCAATTGAAAACACTTTTAGGTTGAGTTCAAGAGGCGAGGGAGTGAATTGAACTTTACAAAATTTTTGAATTTACAAAGCTAGAAAAACGTTTTAAGCAAAATGAGAGTTTTCAAGAATCTCTAGAATCAATGATTTAACATGCAACATAGAAAATCAATCAATTCAAACATGAATAAATCGATTTGAAAACTGACAGATTTGAGAATATCAGATTTTCCAAACACAGTGATCTTGAACTGGCAATGTAGAACCAACACGCAATTATAGAATTAGGCAATGTTCAATCCAATAAATCAGAATACGTAAAACAAGATTCAATTAAAGAATCAAAGCAAGCAAACAACAATTTTGGCCACTCACAATGAACACAATGAATCATTTTGTAGTTAGGCAAGTGAATGGTTTTACTGAACACACATTTTTTATTCCAGCAAACAATTTAATTGAAAAACAAGAATCCAATATGTGGAAACTCCAGATTTAGTCACAAAATCAAGATTACGAGAAATTCAATTTTAGATACGAAAGATACACTTTCAAATTATGTAGAGAAGCACTTAGATCACAATGCTAGTCAAAACAGATTGTTAAACAAATCAAATCAGAATTAGATCATACAAAAAGATATTGGTTGTTCAAATGTAGAATAACATAATCACAAAGAAGAAAATTCAGGTATGCAGAATGAATGAATGGCACTGAACAGAATGTGATGCAGAGAGAAGGGTCAAAGAGAAACACACAAAGCAATTATATCGGTTCACCTTTCCTCAAGGGCTACGTCCAGTCTTTCTTGCAACCCTAGCAAGTAAAATTTCACTATCAAACACTCAATTTTACACACTTACAATCAAGAACTCCTCTTGCACCCTGCAAGATAAAAAACACCACTTAATACAATAAGTTAGAACCTTGCAGCCCCAAATATTCAGATTACACCAATGCTAAACCCTATAACATCACCAATATCCAATTTGAATCAAAGATTACAATTATAAAAATAAAAAATGCAACATTGAATCACACAGGTTCAAGAATTGAGTTGCAGAAACTCCCTAATTTCTAATGAAGAAGAGTTTGTGTAAAGCTTTGCAGAATACCAATGGCACAATAAGAACTCAGCTTTTGAATTTCTTTCAAGAAGACTTCCTTAATATTTGAAAACCAAGCAACTTTGTTTTTATTTCACATAATTCTTGTCTCTCTTTTTTTTATTACTCTTCTCTTTATTTGAACTTTGAAAGCCTAGGTATTTAGAACAGAAAAATACCCAAACTGGTTTTGAAAAGCAGTTATGTTACAGAGCACGAATGAATCAAATTCATGAAGGTGGAATCTATTTATTTTCTATTAAAAACTGAATTTTCAAATGATTTTTCTCAACAACTTTTTGCCCTGCCATCACTTCCTCAACCCAAACTGTCGATACCTTCACTGTCAAATCTAACCTTGTAGCCACGACCACCATCAAGGTTGCCCATGCAAGCACCGTTGTTGCTGCCCTGACCAAATATTGGCTGTCGTCGTCGCCTCGCCAACCCCAACCACAACCGTTGTGCCTCTGTTTGTCACCGCCACACTCTCACATGATCTCCAATGCATGAATGGAAGAGGCACCAAGTGATTATGAATTTGGGTAAAATGGCTTTTCATTTCACTTTGTTTTCATGGAATTATTTATCAAATCTTTTTAGGGTTTAAGTCAAAATTTAATAGAGCCATTAACTTGATAGATTGTTGGAGGCAAAAACTTACGATGTGAAAAAGGTGTAGAAGGAGCCCTCGTTAAGGTGTGTAATTGTTTTTGTGCTCAATTATGAATATGAATCAGTAGGATTATGTAGTGGTCTGTTAAGCTGTGCAGTTGAAGGGGGAGTAGTGATAGTGAAATTATTATTATTGAGAATTGATTCCAACCTCAGGCATATCCATTTTCATCTTCTTTCCTTTGTTTCAATTCCTTTGGGACAATAATTGAAATGTCATTCCAATATTCATATCCATTGCCAACACTTTCTTTTCCTTCTTTACAGTATTTAACATTCTGCACTTTTATACACTTTAAAGCTCCTCATCTCTTTCTATTTTTTTTAATTATTTTGTTATAGCATATTTTTCACTTTTTCTTCTTTTCATTTTTCTCTTGTTTGTTCCAGTTCACCTCAAAAATGGGCTGAAGCATCATCATACTTTTTTCGCGTGCCATAGCTACAATGTTAGATATTCAGTAATAGGCCAACAAATAAAAGAAATAACATGCCCTTCAATTTTTTATTATTGCTTTCTAAAACCCTTTCATTCAGATTAGGATGTGATCATATTCACACTGTCATATGTCAATGTCACTATGGAAAAAAAGTTCCTTCTTAAATGGATTTATTTCATGGTACCCTTTTTCTTTTACTCTCTTTAACGTTAATGGTCATAATAAAATAATATTTTTGATAATGGGGAATTGAGAAAGCTGGTGTTGTGGTCTGTGAAGGTGAGTGGTGAGAGAGTACATTTGAGTCTTGAAGTTCAACTTAATTGATTGTGTTAATGCAGAGACAAAGATAGAGAGAGTTCATAGTTAAACATTAAAGAGATTTGATCACTAGTAGAAAAATAGGCTTCTACGTCATCAACACAACGTCCGTTAAACCAAAACCCGACGTAAATACAGTGACAATTTTATAATTAAATGAACATCATAACATCGGTTTAGGGTTTAACCGATGTTGGTATACACACATGACATCGGTTAACACTTACAACCGTCTTTGAAAACACTGTAAAAATTTAAATTTTAAATTTTAACTTTTTTTTGGCACTGATTGCACAACGTCGGTTGGGAGAGGCCAACCGACGTTGTGTGAGGGTTGCATGACGTCGGTTATAGCCCAATAACCGACGTCGTGCGTGCAGTAATAAAGATTTGGGTGAACTGGGGCTGAAAGGGGGTAATTTTAGGGTTTGGATGACGTCGGTTGGCTCTTTTTAACCGACGTCATGGAGCACAACGTCGGTTAAGAGGTGGGAACCGATGTTGTGCTCCTTCTTTATTATTCCAGCGTCCTTTTCTCCTTCACTTCTTCTTCTTTCTTTCCACTGCGCTCCCTCTTTCGTCACTGTTCCGAGACTTCCTTCGCCATTTTCGACCTCCATTCTTGCTTCCTTCACCTCTATTTGTGGTTTCCCCCTTCATTAGAGTCTAATGGTTGCTTTGAACGGTGCCATTTCGTTGAAGCTTCGTTTGAGGTAGACATTGCTCTATATACTTTGTTTCTCCATTCTTTATGTCATTTCACTCGTTTACATGTTTTATGAACTCTTTTTTTGGTTTTCATTGTTTTGCAAGTGTTTGTTTCGCTGCATTTTCCTTTTGAAGATAATCTCTTTGTAAAAGTCATCGCCGCTGCACCACTGCTCTACAAGAGGTATGTATAGATTAGAATTAGTTTTTATTGTAATATTGTAAACCGACGTGGTGGTTTTCTGCACCACGTCTGTTTTGGCTCTAAACCGACATGGTGCTTCTTATGTTTACAGGTTCCAGATGCATCACCACGTCGGTTATCTGGTATTAACCGACGTTGTGGAGAACTATGTGACGTCGGTTCTTCAACCGACGTCTGAATCAACATCTCCTGGGTCAATGTCGGTTCGAGAACCGATGACAAATGTCTCTCAGAACCGACGATGAAGGCCTTTTTTCTACTAGTGGATAGAACACAAGTGAAGGCTCCAATTCAATAGAAAGTAGGTGATGAAGTGGAGGAGTGTGAAACAATAGTGGGGTACCCGTTTCAGTTTCTGTTTCTGTTTCAGATTGAGAGTTTCTTCTTAGCTTTTAAGTACATACATGTACATGCGCAACTTTTGGTTAGCACCAAAATCCCATTTTCTTGTTCCTCTTCACTTTACTGGTTTTTCAACTTCTCTTTCTCTCTTTTGACTGTTCCTTCGTGTACATCTTTCATTCTCTTTTTCCTTTACAATTTATTTCTCTATAAAATATTCTTTATTTTTTTGAAAAAGGTAATTTTTTTTTTTAGCATGGTAGTGAATCTGAGCTGGTCTTATACATATATGATTTCTTGTTATGTGTAAGGCAGACAAACTTCTATTTGTTGAAGGCTGATACGTTGTTGTTGTTTTTGGCAATGACTTTTGTCGCAACCGGATCACGACGGGGCAATCAAAAAATAATTTTAAAATAATATTTAAATAGAGATTGGGAGTCGCCACCATAGTTTATTATGGAAAACCATAGAAAAACCAAAAATAAAAATGTCTACAAACCAGATTCAAAGATTCAGGAGTCGGTTACGTGTGGGAAAGGTATTAGCACCCCACAACACCCGTCTTAAGATGGTACCTTTAATCAAATGAATAGAAATAACTGTGGTTTTACAAAATGTCATTTTTCCTAAATAATAACAATAATAATACGAATAAAGACAAATAAAATAACAAAACAAACAAATATATAAATAAGAAAAAGAAAACATGTTAATAAACATAATACAAATAATAACAATTATGCAAATAAAA